>Ga0136555_1000263_pt1 | contig 21496 bp, 16 predicted proteins | sample AntRauTorckE5432_FD_104927 | JGI IMG/M metagenome (GOLD analysis project Ga0136555, IMG submission 104927) | Saline lake microbial communities from Rauer Islands, Antarctica - Metagenome Torckler E5 #432 | ecosystem: Environmental > Aquatic > Non-marine Saline and Alkaline > Saline | place...
AGATATACATTATACGTTTGGCGAGAGACTATTGTTGCCCTATTCTCTGCTTCCTGCGTAGGTGCAGACTACAATATTTGCTACATTTTCAGTATTGTATGTGGAAAAGACTCGCCATTTGACTAGTCGTTAGGCGGGCCGATATGTAAAATTTGACTTTGCGTCATACTATTTTACTCAGATGTAAGGTAAATTCGGTACTTTAGCCAATGACGCGTTGTTCTTTATAAACAAAATAAGTGTTGACACGATTCGTTCTAGCCGAAAGTACAGTCGACTTCGTACTAATATTACGCAGTGTGACTAGCGTATCGAAGAATGAAGACTCGCCAAACGGAGAATAAACTACTGTTCGTTTGGCGAATACAGTAACCTACGGTACATAACGCACCGTGTATACACTGCACTTCTAGAGTAGTGATAAATAATAGAGAGATTTTCTTTGTTAAAAATTTCATTTTATCTATGCTAGGATTAGATAGGTCCTATCTAATAATTAGATGTTTGAAATTTCTTCAGACAACACTCATCCCGTCCTAGAAAAAGTGGTTTTTGGCAATCGCCTTACTTCGACATTACGCTCTTTAGAGCGGCTGTCAAGCCCTATTGCGTACATTACTTACAAAGGCTATACTGGCTTTTTATTACACATATTGGAGGTGACACACATGGCAAACTACAACCCAAGAACGAAGAGAGTTCTCAATGATTACGGTGAGTTCGTTCCTTTTAAGGAAGATATGAAGAAGTCAGAAGAGATGTTAGAAGCATCAGGGACGACTCGTGAGTCAATGCTAATTGACCAAAAACTAAAGCGTGACGCCTATAGAGGAAGCTCTAAGGAAAGCGTGGTTGCGGGTTTATCGGAAGCTGAGCTAGAGCATCTTTTAAACAAGAAACGAGCTTCTACGGCAGAGAATAAGCCTGCTATCGAAAAATTAGATACTAAACCCGAAACACCTATCGAAAAATTAGATACTAAGCCTAAACCGGCGAATAACGTGGATATTCACACGTTAACGCTACCTGAGCTAAAGGCGCATGCTAAAGAAATCGGTATCCCTTTCCGCCCAAACGCCTCTAAAAGCAAAATGATCGAACTATTCGAAGGTCCAACAGGTCCTATCGAAAAATTAGATAGTTCTGAAGAAGAGGATGAGCTTTAAACCTCTATATAATTATTAGATACTAGAACCTCTATATAATTATTAGATACTAGAACCTCTATATAATTATTAGATACTAGAACCTCTATATAATTATTAGATACTAAGGATCTTATGACCAATTTTGACACAGAGCTAGCGCCGGGCGGGGAATCACACCGTTCGGCGTCTTCCAAAAAAGCTAAGACAGGGTATAAGCCTCGCCCTCTACAGCACTGGCTACACAATAATATCTTAAGGTTTTGTGTCTTAGTGTGTCATCGTCGTTTTGGAAAGACGATCTTTGCGGTTAACGAGATAATAGACAGGGCACTTGCTAACCCTTTGAGAAATCCACAATACGCTTATGTTGCCCCTACCTATAAACAAGCAAAGATCGTAGCTTGGCAATATTTCGTAGATTTCACTCGTTTCCTCCCTGGGGTAAAAACGATGAGATCTGAACTAACCATCTACATTCAACGCCCAAGACGTAAAGACCCAGAGACGGGGGAGATAGATGCAGACTTCATTAAAATTACGTTACTAGGGGCAGATGACCCAGACTCAATCCGTGGTATCTACTTAGACGGTGCCGTTTTGGATGAGTACGCCCAATGTGACCCTATCATATGGGGTCAAATTGTACGTCCCGCTCTATCTGACCGTAAAAAGATTGCTAACGATATGGGGATATTCCGAGATGCGATAGGTAAACCCATAGATCCTTGGGCGATGTTCGTTGGAACCCCTAAAGGTCAAAACCATTTTTATTTTAGATATGAAAAAGCTAGAGAGTACCAGGAGTATGCTAAAAATTATATAGTCGGGCAAGATATGGAGGAGCACGCAAGAGAGTGGACTTCCCTGGAATTGAAATACAACATCGAAGAAAACACATCATATGCTGATGTGGAGTCCATAACGAGTAAATGGCCTGAAGCGCTTAGAGAGGATTATTCCGCTTGGCGTAAGTTTAAGTCTTCTCGGCAATGGTTTACAGTTCTTCTAAAGGCAAGTGAGACCTCTATCCTTGGAAGAGAAGAAATAGACGAGATGGTCGAGGATATGACACCGGAGCAAGTCGAACAAGAGCTAGAATGTTCTTTTACGGCAGCTATACTAGGATCTTTCTACGGGCACCTTATCTCTAAAATGCGAGAAGACGGTAGAATCACGGACATACCCTACAACCCTAAATTCCCGGTAGATACGTATTGGGACTTAGGTAGGTCCGATAAGTCGGCAATCTGGTTTATTCAGAAAATACCCGGGGTGGGGTATAACTATATAGATTATGAAGAAACTGGGGATAAGACTATAGAGGAATTATATAGAGTGCTTCTTGCAAAAGCCCAACCCTCAGGTAAACGAACGCAAGTTCAGGAAGGGAAAGAGGAGTATTTTGTAGGTAGGGGATTTAGGTTTGGCAGGCACGTATGGCCTCATGACGGTAAGACAACAGATTGGGAGTCAGGTAACAGTAGACAAGAAATAGCTAGACAACTAGGATGGATAGTAGAGATACAACCTAAAAGACCTATACAGGATAGAATAAACGCGTCAAGGACTCGGTTAAAAATATCAAGATTTGATGAAAATTATTGTAAAAGAGGGTTAGAATGCCTGTACAATTATCAAAGGGAATACGATGAGAAGCTTATGGTTTTCAAAAAAGACCCTAAACACGATTGGTCTTCTCACGGCGCCGATGCTTTTGGTTACTCTGCGTTTGATGATAGGGTCAGTTATTTCCCGGAAGATCTTTACAGTAGAAAACAGGGTGGTCCTCAAAACCACGCCGACATGGATTACGACGAACTAGGATAGGAGGGTATTATGGCCAATGGAAGCGCAGATTTTTCAAATTTGAGAAATAGGGCAAAAGTTACTACTAAAACGGGATTTGCACAACCAGAGATAATCCGGCTAATGTCCCAAGGAGATAATTTAAGCTCTTCCAATTTTAGCGAAAAGGCTTCTAAGCCTACAATGAAAAAAAGACAGACAGTAAAAAGAAAAGGAAGGGACCCTTATGTCCATAATGCGGGTACCAACTATCTGGGTAAGTTCTCCGGTGCTAGTAAAGAAGAAGTGGATAGACTTATGGAGAGATTTAGCGCCAGAAGGCAGTTTATATCCACTAGAAAACAACGACCGGGGATAACCCAGTTGATGAGTAAGGGGATGTAGTGGGACAAGCAAGAACACTTATACAATTATTCGATAAGATGAAGGCGTCTAGAACCAATTGGGACAGCCACTGGGATGAAGTAGCTAGGTGGATCATGCCTAATATGGATTTCGCCTTTACACAACAATCAGGCAGCACAACTAAAGGGGAAGAAAGGCACAATAGGACTTTCGACCAAACTGCCGAACACTCCGCTGAGTTGCTCGCTAGTGCGTTGATGAGCTTTCTAGTAAGCCCTACCCAGAATTTTTTTGAACTAACCACGGGCGACATAACTATAGATAAAAAACCCGAAAATAGAGATTATCTTCAAAAAACGGTAGAGGTAGCTCACGGAATTATAAGAAATACTAATTTTGACGCAGAAATTCATTCTGGGCTCATGTCTCTAGTCACTTTTGGTACATTTATTCTTAGAATGGACGACGACCCGGACGAGATTATAAGATATGAGGCCAGACCCCCGTTCACGCATTGGATATGGGAAAATGAGAAACGAGTGGTCTCTACGGTAGCAGAGAAAACTAAAATGCCTATTAGAGATGCTTTTGCTAAATATGGTATGGAGAAGTTTGGAAGCCAGGCAGAGAATTTAGCTAAAGATCTAGAACAAGAAATAGAAATTATACGTATCGTATTAGATAGAAAATCCGCTAAAATGAGAGCTCTCGATAAGTTTGATAAACCTTTCACTAGTTTTCATATTTGGGCGGATAAGGAAATAATATTAAAAGAGGTAGGGCACAGAACCTTTCCTTACGCCGTTCCTCGTTGGATGAAACTAGCGGGAGAGACCTACGGGCGCTCTCCTGGTATGAAAGCGCTACCCGAGGCAAGGTATCTCAATCAAGTTAAAAGATCAACAATCCGCGCCCTACAAAAAGCCGTAGACCCTCCGATGTTAATTACCGATGACAGTGTGTTGGGTAGGGTCAATATTAGACCAGGCGGGCTTACTAGTGTACGCTCTAACGCAAGAGACAACCCACCTATCCAGCCTATCCCCACAAACGCACGCCCTGATATAGGGGAAGGCGGAATGGAGCAATCTAAAGAAGAGATAAGAAAAGCTTTTTATGTGGACCAGCTTCAACTAACTGAAAAAAGTAGGATGACCACTACTGAGGTCAACCTAAGGGATGATGACCGGCTAAGACTCTTATCGCCACTTATCGGTAGGATGAATACCGAGCTTTTAACCCCTATCGTAGCGAAACTACTGGATAGGATGCAAAGTGAAGGAAAAATGCCTGAAAACATGCCTTCAGATATTGCAAATTCAGGGGGGTTAGGGGTATTCTTTCGATCACAAATTACGCGAGCACAAAACCTAATTGAAGCACAGAATGTTATGCAGTGGTTAGGTGCCGTAGGGCAAATAGCTCAAGTAGACCCCAAAGCCGCTATGGTGGTAGATACCGAGGAAACGGTACGGTTTTTAGGGGAAAGGCATGGAGTGATGGAGAAACTTATGAAAACACCTCAAAAAGTACAAGAGCAAGAGCAAGCGATGCAACAACAACAGCAGCAAATGGAAGAAGCTGAGCTTGCTGAAAAGGCGTCTAAAACCGTAAGCAATGTACAGAAATGAGTAGTGGAGAAGTAAACACCTCAGTTAAAGCAAACGGCCAAGCGGATTTGGTGGAGACCTATAAAAGGTTATTTTCCTCCGAAGACGGGCAAAGAGTGTTGTTTGATCTTATGCATCAAGGGTATTTCTTACGCCCTACGATAGACGGACAAGGCTACGAGACCTCTCTTAGAAATGAGGGGGGTAGGGAACTTGTTTTATACATAATTGAGAACCTAAACCGCGAACCTGCGGAAATATTGGATTTTATAAAAAAATACGAAGAAGAAAGAAAAAGGGAGTTGGGAGATTATGACATTGATTAAAGAGTTTATTTCGTTTTTTACGTTGATACTACTATCTGAAAGAGGAAGTCTAATGGCCGGGGGAGAAGAAGGCGGGGGAGATGCCCCAGAAGGAGAAAGCTCCGGAGTTTCTCCTGAAGACGACAGCGGTGAAGGGAATTCCCCAGAAACCCAGATTAATTGGCCTGAAGGGCTAGATCCTACGTTAAAGGGAAACGAAACCCTAACTTCTCACTATAATAAAGACAAGGGCGAGTTCGACATGCCCGGAATTATGCGCTCTCTTGTCCACAATAAGTCGATGGTAGGGGCAGAAAAAATAGCTAAACCTCAAAAAAACTGGGATGAAAATAAATATCACGATTTTTACAAACAAATCGGTTTGCCTGACTCCGTAGATCAATACGAGTTTGAGGTAAGAGGTCTCCCCGAGGGGCAGGAACCTGACAATAAGTTTGTAGGGGATTTTAAAGAAAAGGCATATGAGGCGGGGATTTTACCAAAACAAGCAGAAAAATTGGTAGAGTGGTTTAATCAGACAAACTCATCAAAACAACAAGACGCTCAGCTTCAGATGAGAAACGAGTTCGAACAAGACCGCTTAGAGCTACAAAAAGAATACGGAAACTCACTAGAAGGTAAGTTAAAACAAGGTTTTGATACTCTTAAGTTGTTTGCGAGTGATGACGAGATAGCGACTATGCAAAAGAAAGGACTGTTGGATGAACCGGATGTCTCCCGCCTTTTAATCAAAATAACGGAGAACCTTAACGACGACCATTTTGAGAGCAATCTCTTAGACCAGTCGGGAATGACTCCCGCCCAGGCCGATCAAAGACTGAAAGAAATGTCCAAACAAGAGGTCAAACTTATGTCTCCTAAAGAGAAAAAGATTTGGTCTGAAGAGTGGTCACGACTTGCGGCCGTAAAAAATTCAGTATCTAGTGGACAAAACGGGGGTAGGTCGGCTAAAATGTAGCCTACTGCCTTGTAGTCCGTCACCACCACGACATCTACATCCAGCTTCTTCATAAAAAGCCTTGACATATGTCAGGGCTTTTTTATACTAATACTGTACAGCCGAAAAACGCTTTAGGACTCCCCATTTTATGGGCCCTCTGGAAAAGTGTTAGACGAATCCCCGAAACCGGGAGTCGTTCGTTGAAGGGAAACTTTTAACACTAACCAATTTATCTAGGAGAGGCACCATGTCTTTTAACATTCCAGTCAATTTTGTAGAAGGGTTTAAAGAAACCATCTACATGCTTTCACAACAAAAAACTGCCCGTTATTTCGGAAAGTCTCGTTTAGAGTCTCAAAGTTCTGAAGTAGACAACTACGAAAGAATCGAGCCTACTGAGGCCAACGATATTCTAGATCGTCACGGGGATACTCCATTAAACAACTCAATCCACTCTCGTAGACAAGTTACGCTACAAGATGCTGATTGGGGGGACTTGATCGATAAGAAGGACGACATTCGTCTATTGATCGACCCTACAAACTCTTACACAATGAACGCGGCAGCCGCTCTAAACCGAAAGAAAGACGATGTTTTCATCGCCGCTGCTCTTGGTATTGCTCGTGCCGGAAAGAAAGGCGCTCAGACCGTAGTGCTACCCGATTCTCAGAAGATTGTTTCAGTAGATCCTTCTACAGGGACTTCAGGAAGAATCAATATTTCCGTTCTTACTCAAGTTCAAGCAAAATTTGATGAAGCGGACGTAGATGAAGACGTTATGAGATATTTCGGTTGGTCAGGTCGAGTTAAGCAACAAATGCTAAATGATACTAAAGCGACTTCTGCGGATTTTGCTTCAGTTAAAGCACTTGTTGACGGACGAATTGACGAGTTCATGGGCTTTAAATTTATTCGATCTGAAAGACTTCCAATTACGGATGCGGTTACTAACTACGCTTCAAATACCGGGCAAGTTGCTTCAGGCGGAGCAAACAGTTTAGCCGCAGGCGCTAGACGTTGTTTTGCTTGGGTAGAAGACGGGATGATTTCTTCTATTGGAGAAGAGCTTTTTGTTGACGTAGGTATCCGAAGAGACAAAAGATTGTCTAAGCAAGTTTACCTTTGTCAGTCAGTGGGCGCGGTACGTCTCGATGAGGACAAAGTTGTTGAGATACTTGTAGACGAATCTCTTTAATTAAACTCTAAGCCGTAGGAGGCAATGAATATGGATGATTTAAACTTAGCACAACAGGGAAAATTTCCCGCAGAAAAGGTAGCTCCGGGTGCCTATAACTCACGCGTAAAGTGTTTGCCTCTTCAGGCAGTTCTTAGCGCAAACTTAGGCGTAGGAGATGAAATCCTAGGTCTTAAACTTCCTGAAAATGCCAAGATCGTCGATGCCACTTTAAGGGTATCGGGGACAGCAGGCGCTACGGGTATTTTCGACATGGGGCTTAAAGCCGGTAAAGTTTACGACGAAGACGCCGCCGGAGGAAAAGAAGACTTTTCCGAAGATAGTGACGCTCTTGTAAAAGGCGTAGACGCAGGTGGACAAGCCGCTTTGGGTAGAATGGACGAGACCAGCGTAATGCTCGGCGGTACAAAGAAACGAGTAGGTCCTGGCGGGCTTCAAGTTTTCGTTATTTGTACGGAGATTACGGTAGATCTTGATTCTACTCCAGCAGACCTTGAAGGGTTTGTTTACTACACACTAGAGTCTTAATCCTTACCCGCCCTTTCGGGGGCGGGTATTTTTGGCGGTTGCAATATGAGCACAGAAGTACAAATTTGTAATATTGCTCTTGCCTTGTTGGGGATAGACAACCCTATTTTATCTTTAGATGACGATTCTAAGGAAGCCCGGCTGTGTAAAACATCCTACCCTGTCATTCGTGATGAGTTGTTAGAGAATCATTTTTGGCGTTTTGCTATGAAAAGATCCTCTCTAACTAGGATTACAGCTCCTCCTGAGTGGAGATATACTTATAAGTACCAGCTTCCAAGTGATCTTGTGGGAAGTCGTTTGAAGATGACCGATCTTGATAAGGAACAAAACTATAAGATAGAGGGCGGTCTTTTGTTAACGGATGATGCTAGTGTTAGCATTTTGTATGTGAGCAAAGAGATCGATGTTAGTAAATATAGCCCTGCGTTTAAGCAGGCAGTATCTTATGCTTTAGCTGCCCAATTGGCATATCCAATGGTACAAAGTTCAACACATATGCAAAGAATGCTATCTGCCGCAGAGGATAAACTTAGGGCGGCAAGAAGTATTGACAGTCAAGCGGATTATTTAGAAGATTTAACGGATAATTCTTTTATAGACGCCCGGTTGGGGGGAAGATACTAAACGGGAGTTGGTTTGGCCAAATACCATACGATTACCAATAACTTTAGCTTCGGTGAGTTTTCGCCTAAAGCTTCGGGTCGCACGGATCTTGCGGAATATAGATCTGCCGTATCTCACATGGAAAATTTTTTAGTGGGAAATGCGGGCGGCGCTTTTAAGCGCGCTGGTATGGAGTTCCTATTTGACTTAGGCATAGATAGAGACGTTGGACTATCTATTTTTAAAGGGGACGACGGAATATCTTTCGCGATAATATTCGACCCTGCTAACAACGACCCAGACTCGGCAGACCCCTTTATACGTATAATACAGCTAAATGGGGCAGGGAAAGGGACTGAAGCCGATGTAAATCAGAGTTTTTACGATCTTATCTACGACACTGTTTTAAACTATAAAATAAATACAGATTTAGATCCTGAGGGGTTTAACACGGTCCAGATAGCGGACACTATATTTGTTGTACACGCTTCTGGGAAGCAAGTTCCCTTTAACATACACCGCCAGGGGTTAGCTGCTTTTACAATATCTGTTAATTTCTTTGGGGTTATATCTAATTCATTTCAGGAAATTAAAGACGTATTTCTGGCTTTTCCTTATCAAGACCCCAACATATCAGAAACTAGTATTACCCCGTCAGGCACTACGGGGACTATTACTCTTACCTCTAGTACAGATCTTTTTGATCCTCTGCATGTAGGGGGGTATTTTAAGCTAACCCACAGCGGAACTACAGGGGTTGCTCTTATCAATGCGTATACAAGCGAGACAGAGGTCGGGGCCGTAGTGGGTCTTGATTTTGGGGCGGCTACGGCGACTACAGATTGGCAAGAATCCTTTTGGAGCGACTTTAGGGGATGGCCTAGAAGCCAGGCTTTCTTTGAGCAATCCTTTTATTACGGGGGAAGTGAAGGCTTCCCCAGTACGGTTTGGAAAAGCCTCACTAACAACACAATCCATTTTATGGCAAGAAGACTAGCACAAGACCAAGATTCTTCCACTGATGTATCGGGTGTGAATTATTTTGGAGATTCGACCCCTCTTGACCCTACGTCTTTTCTAGTGGGGGCTAAACACATTCGTTGGATGACAGCTACTCGCACTTTAAATTTAGGGACAGACGATTCGGAGATTATAGGATCAGGTGGCGATCAAATCCTAGGTCTGGAGTCGGTGGGGTTTAAAGTCCAGACCAAACACGGGGGATCAAACGTGGACCCGGTTATAGTGGGGTTTGACACGGTTTATGTATCTGAGACAAGAAGAAAGCTTAGAAACTTTCGTTTTAATGAAAGTAACGGATCTAATATATCCCAGGACCTAACCTTTTTTGCTGAACATATTTCTAAATCGGGCGGAAAAGACGCAGGGTTTAAAAAGCTCTCTTACTCAGGAAGTGAAGAGATTATATGGGCGGTGAATAACAACGGAAAACTACTCTCCTGTACGTACAGGACCGACTCCTCTACTATAGGGTGGGCAAAACATACGACTGACGGGGTAGTAGTAGATATAGGTGTAGGACCGGGAGACGACCGTACCGATGTGTTATACTTAGTAGTGGAGCGTAACGGAAGCCGATACATAGAAAGCGTAGGAAGACCGTTTGACGGGGAAGAACTAGATCCAGACAGTCCTATTCTTATCGAGGATATTCCTTTGTTTTCGGACTCTTTTGTGCAAGGGGTGTTGTTGAGCGCCACTGACACTTTTTCAGGGCTTGACCATTTAGAAGGAAACGAAGTCGTTGCAACAAAAGACGGAGAGCTTTTAGGCTTATTTACTGTAAGCGGGGGAGATATAACCTTCCCTGAAACATATCCTTTAGGAACTAGAATTGTAGCAGGACTACCCTATACAGCTAGCGTAAGATCTCTACCCTCTAACTCCGGCGGCGAGTTTGGTACTGCGGTGGGGAGTGTAAAGAGAACGGATGCGGTTACTACCCGCCTTTATAAGACACGGCAAATAAAATATAAAGGGCTAGACAGCCCGTTTTTTGATAAAGTTCCACTTAAGGACCTTTTTACGGGGGTAAAAGAGCTTAAAGTGAGTAACAACCCTAGCAGAGAGATGGGCGTCGAGTTCTCTAGCGACACCCCCCATCCTTGCAACGTGTTATTTTTCACACAACGGGGTTTTTCTAATGACGGATAAGTACAGTTTGGATTTACACCCTTTCAGTATGAAGGATCTTATCTCTTTTTCCTGTACGGAACCGTTTGATGTTTGGTGTGTAATGGAGAACAACCTATCTTTAGGAAACACAAGCTATATGACAATGACAAATGCCTATGGAATTGCTATCGCTATATGTGGTATTATTTTTTTAAGACCAGGAGTAGCGGAGGTGTGCGTGATACGATCTTCGCTAATAGACAAACACGCAAAGGATTTCTCTCGAATGATGAGATTTTTAGTGAACGATTACATTCCATCAGAGTGCGGTATCCATAGAGCTGAGATGTTCGTTGATGCGAATTGGCCATCCTGCCATCGATGGGCCGAATTTTTAGGATTTACAAAAGAGGGACTGACCAAACACTTCACGCCCGACGGTCGGGACCACTATTGCTATGCGAGGATTTATGGGAGCTAGTGCAGTAATAGCAGGGGGGGCCGTTGTAGGTTCCTACGTTGAAATGCAAGGAAACCGGCAGGCGGCCAAGGATCAGCAAGCTGCCCTAGAAGAAAGGGCCCGTCTAAAAAGGGCCCAAGCGCGTGACGTTATGAAGCGGTTTGATATGAACCGCAATATTATGCGAAGAGAAGGAAAAAGGTTTGGAGCAGAACAAGAATCGGCTTTTGTCGCGGGCGGTGTCTCATCGGGCGGAGCTACATTACAGGCATTAGAAAACAATATCAGAGAAACGGCAGAACAGATAAAACTAGAAAAATTTGAGTCGGAAGCAAAAGCAGAATCCCTAATGGCCGGAGCAGATGTGGATATTGCCACAGGAAGAAGGATCCGTAAGGCCGAAAGAGCGGGTAGGGTCGGATCTATTATCAACGGTGTGACACAAGTCGCAGGAGCATTTTAATGGCGAAAATCCCCGTACGAAGAAATTCCAATAGCGTCTCTAGAGGCGGACCCGGGACCCCAAGCCTGGGAGTTGACGCTGCCGCCCTTCAAGGTAGAGCAACCGCGGAGTTAGGTCAAAGCATAGCCCGTGCCGGACAACAAATAGGCGGTAAGCTAAAAAACCTAGAACAAAAGAGACGTGAGGCAGAGATTAAAGAGTTTGGGGACGAAAAATCCTTTGAATTTCGCCGCCGATTAAACAAGTTCCAAATAGAGAAAGAAGCGGAAATGGAAGGCACTGACCACAGAGGGCTTGCCGCTCAGACAGATGAATTTATTCGAGAACAAAAAAGAGAACTGTTAGGCGATGACGTAGAGGCAGATAAAGCAGAATACTTCGAAGCATCTGTCAGCAACACACAGCAAAAGGCGTTGTTGGGGGCAGACACAACCGAACACACTCAACGAGCAGAATACTATATGGATAACCGCCTTAAGAGGGTGGAAGAGCTTGGGGTTATGGCGTTCGAGGACCCCGATCCCTTTAAAGTTAGTCAAGAGATTTTAATACAAGATCAACAACTTACCGATCAGGTAGGATTGAATTTCACAGGCGGACAAGTAGACTCCCTTAAAACTACCGTCCGAGAAAAAGCCAGAGAGTCTGTAATCCAAGGGCAGATAAGGGATGGTCTGCCGGGTCTTATTAACCCATCTATGACAGAAAAGGAAGCAAACGACGCTATCAGTAGGTTTTTAAGCGGAGAAAATCCTGGCACCTCCCCACTTATGCAAGGAATGGAAGCAGATGAGAGAATACTCCAAGAGAAAAGACTAAAAGCTGCTTACGTTAACCAGAGAAAAGCAAAAGTAGCGGGGCTAAAACGCAAGGCAAGGTCCTCCGTTATAGCACTTGAGAGGCTGGATACTCTAGACCCTCTTATTCAAAACGAAGTATTGAATACTAAATTAGAGATAGATAGACTCCCCGAGGGGGAGGACAAGACCGAGATGCTTGCCCAAATTGAAACTGCGGAGCTTGTTTCCGAGTTCAACAGGTCTACCCCTAACATTAGCAACCAACAACTTCAAACCACTGACCTAGATAAGGTCCTTCCTCTAACAGGACTGGACACTATCGACCTCGACACTCGAGCTAGAGATTCCATAAGGAAGTCTATAGCCCGCACGATAGGGGAGCGTAATGAAGACGGGGCGGCTTATGTTCAAAAACACTACCCCAACCTTTACGGGGACCTAGCTGGTAGCCTCGAACAACAACGTGAGCTCGGAATAACTAACCCCAGAGTAATAAGTAAAAATGAGGCACAAACAAAGTCAGCCGCTATACTAGAAGAGACAAGCCCCAGAATGAAGGTAAGAGAAATAAACGGTATTATGGAAGAGTTTGGACCCGAGTATGGGCATGCTGTATTAGCAGAAATGGCGGAGTCTAATAAAGACTTTGATCGTTCTTATTTGTACGCTTCTTATTTTGGAAATCCCGCCACGCAAGAGAAAGTGATTCGGGCAATTAGTGATCCAAACTTAAAAAAAGGATTTGACGATGCTTTCGGGGCCTCTAAAAGAAGGACTTTAGAGAGTAGCGTACGCCAGGAGTTAACCCCTACCCTAAGGGCGTTTCATAAGGCCGGAATGAGTGAATTTGCTGACAATTTTAGCACCATGGTGACAAAAACTGCCCTATATAACGAACTTCAAGGAAAAGAAGGGAGCGCCAGGGGCACCGCTAGAGAGATTGTAGAAAACAATTTCCACGTTATTGATAAAGAAAATGGGTCGATGATTCTCCCTAAAACCATGGAAGTTAATAAGGCGTCCATTGAGAGTTTTATTGATGAGTCATTTAACCAGAGAGATTTTTTGAAGCAATCCGGTTTAGATATTACCCGTTTTACCGCTTCCACTGGACAGACCGAAGATGAGTTTTTTGAAGTATTTGAAGAGCGGTCCTTTTGGAGTACGAGCAACACGGGTGACGGGGTTTTTCTTATGGCGGAGGACCCTAGAACGGGTTTAGCTGGACCTGTAAAAGGAAGTAACGGAAGCCCTATAGAAATAAAATTTACAGATATTGAGGGTTTACCTTTCGTGAGAGGTAGATAATGGAACGAGTACGCGGAATTAACATGGGAAACCTTCTCACGCAGAAAAACCGTGAGATGGACCCACCTCCCGATAACTTTGACCCTTTTAGAAAAGAGTATTCCACTATGGAAGTGTTGGGGGCCACCTTTTCTCGCACCTTTATTGACTCTGCGACCCCACTAGTCACTAGAAAGATCCGTCGAGAGTTAGATGCCGACACAAGCATAATACAGCCTGATGATCTTAATGAAAGGTATCCTGGGATGCCCCAACCTTTTAATGAACCTATGAGTCTAAGCGTGGCAGATTCGTTGGCCAGCACTCAAAGGCGTAGAAAACAACTTGACGATATTATAGGAAATGGAGACCCGGATTCTGCTATACAAAATTATGGCGGGTTTGTTGTTTCTTTAGGGGTTCACATCATGGACCCCGTGGGAATGGCCGTTGGGGGAGTTATGGGAAAGGGGTTGGGCTGGGTGGCCTCTAAGGCTTTGGCGCGAGGTGGTGCCGGAGCTATTACTAAAACTTTAGGTGGTTTAAGGCAGACAAAACTTTCAGGACAAGTAACAGAGGGGGCCATCGGTGGCGCTGCTGAGGAATTAGGTCTAGCGCAGCCGCTTTTAGATGAAGAACAACAAGACGAAATGACCACTACTGAGCTTGCTCTTTCAGTTGCCGCCGGGGGTTTATTTCCCGTAGGTTTAAACGGGCTAGGGAGAACGGCAAAGTCCACTTTTAATTTCCTTAAGGGAGGAAAAAGGGGTACGGAGAAGGTGACTAACAGTCTCCACGCGGTTGAGGGGCAACTAGAGAACGGTAAAAGGGTGGATACGGAAGACTACGTAAACGCAGAGATGCAAAAAGAACTTCCAGAATTAGAGAAAGAGTTGGAAGCTGCGAGAAAAGAAGCGGATACGCCTCTCCCGAGAGATGCGGTAGAGACGGATCTGGCAGACGGTCCCCAGAAATCAGCAAAAAAAGCGGCAAAGAAGACAGCGAAGAAGAAGACAAAAAAGACAGCGAAGAAGAAGACAAAAAAGACCGCTAAGAAAGCAGCAAAAGTAAAAGAATTAGAAGAGAGGGTAGAAACCGCCCGTAATGCGCCCACACCCGACAGAGTGGAAAGCGTTAGAAGACATAACTCCCGAGAGTCAGATCTAAACTACGATCCAGATATAGCGGAAACGGTAAAGACAAATTTGGACAACCCTCTACTTCCTGAAGACATAACTCCCGAGTTAACTAGACAGTTCACGGAACTAGATGAGAGGGTTTCCAGAATGGATATTGAGTCTTTACCCGAAGAAATTCGAATAGAGCTAGACGGCGCTAGAGCAGAGTTTAATAAAGTAGAAACTGTTGATAAGGCTTTTAGTGCGGCCGAGAATTGTGTGAGGTCCGTGTAATGGTAGATTGTGTAAACGAAGTAGCTAAAGCTTTTGCAGATGTCCCCAAAGAGCAAATAGAGAGAATTGTTAGAGAGATTGAGGGTGTAAAAGGAAAACAAGACTTCGCAAAGAGAGTCAAGGCTTTGAGGGATGGCGCCCTTGCAGATCAGCGACTAGACGCCTATAAAAAACTCCAAAGAGCTGTTGCCGAAAGAGATTTAGAGGATTTCATAAATAGAAAGGATTTTGAACAAGACCCGACGGAAGCCTTTTTGGCGAAGTTCGCGGGAATAGATAGAATTGTCGAGGGCGGAAACCTAAGTTTTGAATCAAGTAGAGACGTGTTTAGGTCCAAAATGTTAAACACCGTACGATATTCCCTGGGGGAAGATTTTAACTGGATGAGAAACGCTAGCAAGGCAGACGAAAAACAAGTAGCTAAAGCGATGGACCTTCTTAATCAGAATAATTCCCTGATGGGAGGGGAACTTATTAATGCGTTCCCATCACATATCCAAAGAGCTGCCAGAGGGATGCGGGCAATAAACAAGACCCTGGTAGAAGAACTACAAAAGGCAGGCGTACTCGTCAGAGAGAGGGCAGACTACATAGGTAGACAGACCCATAACTCGGGAAAAATGGTAGAGGCGACTAAACCTGTTTGGATAAAAGCCACCTTGGGGAAATTAGACCCCGTTAAAACCTTTGGTAGTGTTACAGGCTCCGCAGAACAAGAGAAAATTCTGGAAGAAATATTTGAGGAAATAACATCCACAGGTATGTCAGGAGGAAACATAGGGGATTTGTCAGGCAGAAGGTCCCTACACTTCAAAAGCGGGGAAGACTGGGTTGAGTACAATAGGGAGTTTGGTCACGGAAACCTAATAGATACGGCCATAGCAACTATCGGATCTTCTGCCAAAAACGCAGCGATTTCCCAAACCTTTGGCACAGCTACTAACGCCCGTAAGCTTTGGAGTGACGCCGTAGAAAGAACAAATAAAGCTATCATGAAGACAGGAGATACAAAAAAAATAACTAAGTGGAAGGCCACACAGACAGTACGTAAAGGGTACGAAGCGGAGATGTTTGGCTTTGATAACGCAGGCCTAGAAGTATGGGGAAAGACCGCCCAGACTCTAAACGCTATCCAGCGGGGAGCGCTATTAGGTAAGGCGGCTATTTCTGCTTTTACGGATGTCGCTTTCTCATCTTTTAGCTTTAGAGCGGCAACAGGCGGCGGTAGAGGAGTGGCGGAGTGGAAAGTCTTAAATAACTTTAAAGCAGTAGCTAGTCCCTCACAGGCAAAAAAGTGGCAACACCACTTGGATTTACATTTCTCGGATATGCTTCAAGACACTTACGATAGGTTTGGAGGTATAAGAGGGAAAGGCGGGGTACAACGCGTTTCCGATTGGGCCATGAAAGCTTCAGGGGTGGAGTACCAATCCTCTAGAATGAAGACCGCAAATGCCCGCCTTTTCGCCGGAGAGATAGGGGTAAACGCTACAAAAGGTTGGAAAGAGCTGGACCCAAGGCTGACCGCCAACCTCTCTCGTTTTGGGATTTTAGAGGCGGATTGGGGCATATTGAGAAAGGCAACGGAAACGATAGAAGGGGCAGAGTTCACAACACCCGAAGCCGTGTCAAAAGTGAAAGGTGTGGAATCTCTTCGTTTGGATAAACTAAGAAGAAAATATAGTGCTTACCTGCTAGATAACTCTCAAGTCGGCTCCCCTCAGTCCAGCGGGAGAGAGAGGTCTATAGTTCATGCGGGGATGGGCAGCAATCACCCCCTTGGAGCGATATTAAGAGTTGCCACACAGTTTAAATCTTTTGCTTTTGCCGTCCCTAGAATCTATAGGAGAATTTCTTTATCCAACCCCAACAGCGACGCCAGGACCCTAAGAGAGTCTTTAAATAATGTGGGGGACTTGAGTTTGGTAGCAGGTCTTTTCACGGAGGCCACGATTATAGCAGGGGGCGGAATACTTATTAAGGACTCTATTTCAGGGAAAAAAAGAGACTTGTCTACTCCCCAAGAACAGGGAGATTTTATCCTAGAGTCTATTACAAGGGGCGCCGTACCCCTTATGGCATCATATGTCCTGGACTCGGTGCGGGGAGAGTATAATAAATATGGAAGAAATCTATTTGTAGATATGGTAGGCGGACCCTCTTTCGGACAAATACAAGATCTTGCTAAGATGGGCAACCTCGCCGCCGCAGAAGTGATTACCGCTGTCATGGAAGGGGAACTTCCTCAAGATAGCCCTGCCGCCGGACACGCCTTGCGTATTCTTATGCGCAACATGCCTGGACAAAACCTACCTTTTGTGCAGCCTGCGATGAACAAAGCTTTTTTGACAGATCTGCACGACTATTTAAACCCCGGCTATGCTGAACGGATGAAAAGTAAAGTTATTAGAAACCAGGAAGACTTTTTATTTGACCCCTACTCATCGTTTCGGGATAATAACTAAAAGGATAATTTAAAATGACAGTATCGAACACCCAAGTTTCAGAAACTTACGACGGCGACGGCATACAAGTAGAGTTCGCTATCCCTTTTAATTTTCAACCGGGTCAGGCTTCTTCCGTCACTAAAGTTATCCTTATCGCCGCGGATGATACCGAAACTACCCTTGTAGAAGGAGATGACTACAATCTTCTACCCTTGGGAGACAACCCCACTAAAGCGGACCTTAGCGACGGAACTACACCAAACGGAGCTCCGGGCGGTGCCGAAAAGGTTCGCGTAGAGCGAGTAACCCCTCGTACACAACCCTCGGACCTAGATGCAGGCGGAAGCTCTACCCCTTATAGTCCCGTGACAGTAGAGAACGCTCTTGACAGAGCGGTAAGAATACTACAAGAAATCGACGCCTCTTTGACTACAGTAGAGAGCGCCACTAGTACAAACACTTTAATAAGCGGTGCTCTAGTCCCGGATTGGGTCAGTGGAGAAGATTACACTTTAGAGCAAATTGTTATTTTCAACCTTAGAATATATAGGGCATTAGTGACCCACACGTCCGGAGGGGATTTCAATACGGACCTTGTTGCTAGCAAGTGGGAGCTCGTTAAGACCCAAGGCACCCAAGGACTTACAGGACCCCAAGGTGCCACAGGTGCCACAGGCAGTACAGGAGCTAAGGGAGATCAAGGTCCCGCGGGATCTGATGGAGTCTTTAGTGAAATAGCGAATCAAGCGGAAGCAGAAGCAGGGGTTAATAACACTAAAGGGATGTCCCCTTTAGGGACTAAACAGGCCATTAACGACCAAGTGGGTACTTTACGAGACACTGATTTCCCCGCCCTGGTCACACGGGTAACTTCCGCGGAGGCAAGTATTGCCGTTCTTAACAATAAGGTATCTAAACTAGAAGGGGCTTCCCAGGTCAGTAGGGCCACAGGTAGCCAAAGGGTTTTAAACAACCAATCTACTGCCGTTCCTATTATCGGGAAAGACTCCTCGGTAGGGGCAGGAGAGAGGCTAGAGCTCAACCCGGTAGGCGCCACCTCTGCACAGGTTATGGTAGAAATCTATCGTAAGGATGACGCAGAAGAAAGGTTTGTACGCGCTTCCTTAGAGCTCCACTATATATCAGGGACCTGGTATCTCGGAACTAAAAACATTATAACGCTCCAAGGCGAAGACTCAGGTGTAAACTTTGAAGTCTCTCAGGATGGGGACAATGTTGCCCAGGTATCCTATACCTCTGACGATATGGTAGGGGGTAATTACGACTCTGCCAGCTATTTACGCTACTTAATTGAAGAAATACCCGCAACATTAGGATTTTAATATGAGAGCTCTTTTAGTCTTAATACTTTTAGGTCTAATCTTAGAAGTGGCGCAGACGCAAGTTTATCAAAACTTTCCCCAACCCGTTAAAATGGGATCTAGAGGAAGACCCGACATTAGTGCGGTTCTAGATTTGGCAACCACTACGGGAGGTCTATTAGGCCCCAGGATGACAGAGACACAAAGAGATGCGATACCCTCCCCGAAAGAGGCCCTTTTCTTGTTCAATACCACAGCAAATGAGTATCAGGTTTATAACGGGGTATCCTGGCAACCTATGGGAGCATCAGCTTTCGACACCTTGAACGACGTTAATGTCACCAGTCCACAACAAGATGAAGTCCTTTCTTACGATACGGGACAGTGGACCAATACCACCAACCTATCTATCGAAGACTTGGCGCTATCAGGTAGATTTGCCGTCACAACTACCGACGAAGCCGCCATTCCTTGTCCTGTTATGACAGAAGCTCAAAGAGATGCTCTAACCGCCGTTCTAGGGGATTGTGTATACAACTCTGACACTACTCAGATTAATGTCTACGATGGCACTGAATGGATTTTAGTTGGTGGTGGTGGCCTAGCAAAATGGGAGGCCAGTGAAGATTACGTGATTGATGACGTTATTTGGGAAGACACCTCTAAAAAGATTTATGTGGCCAATACCGCTCACACCTCTGCCGGAACTTTCTCCGACGCTAATTGGGATGAACTATCCAATCCTTTCCTAGCTACCAATTTACGAATTTCAGGAAACACCCTATCTAGTAATGATACTAACGGAGATATTATCCTCGACCCCAATGGGACAGGCACAGTAAACGTCCCCTATCTATCAGACAGCGGGGCGGCAGTATTTGTTGATAGCGCAGGTGGCGCGCTTGGTGCCGACTTTCCAGACTATAGCTATTCAGTAGGCGACAAGCAGCTAACTGCCCCTTCCCTACAACTAGATGACTTAAATATTGATAATGAAACCTTCACCACCGTAAACTCACCAGTGGTATTTGATATAGGTGGTGTTAACTCCCTAGAGGTAAATGCTCCCCTGGAGCTTCAAGATATTGCTCAAAACCAAGTGGTATACGGTGATGACACAGTAGAAGCTCCCTTAGTCGGGTCTTCTGCTTTTTTGTATACGGCAGCTAGTGACTTGCTGAGAGCAGGTGGTTTAGATATTACAGGTGCAGGCATCACAAGCGTTGCCACAGATCAGGACATTAGCTTAATTGCCGATGGAACGGGTATCGTAAATATCGACGATGATGCTGAGATTGCCGACATAACCGTCACAGGAAGTGCCTTGGCGGGCAACGACCTTGCGGCAGATTTAACAATTAACCCTGCAACAGGGCGACGAGTAGAGATCGGAGACGTTCTATTTGAGAATAACGAGATTTACTCCGTAGATGCAAGCCCCTTGCTCATCACCCCCGCCGCTTCTCAGGTGGTGGGAATTGATGACCTAACTCTCGATGCTAATGAGATTGGAACTAGCACAACAGATACCGACCTTCTTCTAAGTGCCAATGGCGCAGGGGAAGTCAAGATTGATCGTGGCGGGATTGAACTGCAAGCAGGGTCGAATAACCCAGAGCAAAACGAGTTTGTGGTAGACACGGGATTTGAGGGGGGAGTAACAGAATGGGCGTGTACAGATGCTACTGTAGATATAGACGCGACTAGGAAACTAGGTACAGGAGACCAATCAGCTAAGATTACAGTGACTGCTGATGGTGGTTATTGTGAGTTACTATATGACTTTACAGGCAGTGATAATGAGGGACTGGGAGTATTTACAGGTGGCTATATAGCTACTGAGGATACTACAGTTACATTAGAGATTATTAAGGATGATGGGGTGTTTGCTGATTTGTCTAGTAAAATTATTACTGATGGAGAGTTTCATCTTATTGGGGGTAACCCGCTCGCTAAAGGTTCTACAGGTATCAAGATTACTGGTAATAATGGTGATGTGATTAATGTAGATGAAGCTAGTATACAACTAGGAAGCTTCTCACAAGTCGCATCTAGCAATTGTACCAACGACTTGGATTGTGAGAATATATTTAGTACAGCGGTTGAGGGCGTAGGGACAGTGATAGAAAGCAAGTATGACTGGATAGATGGAAATTGCACCAACTCTGACCCAAGAGTTTGTACCTTTAACACTGGAATTTTTACAGTTGCTCCTAACTGTTGGGTAGAGGTGCGAGAGGACAGCAACGGCAGGTCGACTACGGCAGTTTCAACAGCGACCACAGTAAGTTTTAGGACGGTAAACGATAACGTTAGTGCAACACAAAATGCTGTAAGTTTGTTTTGCAAAAAAACAGGTGCTGACAGCAAGTCCCTACGAGAGCAAGGCGCCCTGTTATCACCGGGCAGCGCTGGGGCACGGCTGGGCGTGTATACGGCAAGTGGTTCACATATGGACTTAAACTCAACAGCAACAACAGTGACCTTTGCCGACGAGCTTTTTTCTAAATATATAACTTGGGATAATTCTGCTCATGAAGCTACAGTGCAAAAGAGTGGGACTTATGACATTTTTATGACTATGACGCTTCTTGATTCAAACGGTAGCTCATACTACAGCTACTTTGTTGAAGTTGACAGCGGCAGCGGGTTCTCGCAACCCGCC
>Ga0136555_1000264_pt1 | contig 21470 bp, 17 predicted proteins | sample AntRauTorckE5432_FD_104927 | JGI IMG/M metagenome (GOLD analysis project Ga0136555, IMG submission 104927) | Saline lake microbial communities from Rauer Islands, Antarctica - Metagenome Torckler E5 #432 | ecosystem: Environmental > Aquatic > Non-marine Saline and Alkaline > Saline | place...
CAACCTGTGCAATTTGTTGTTGTATATGTTGTTGTGAATTTACGTCGTGTGTTGGTGTCAAAGTTTTTAATAGACGCGTTAATTCGCTAATGTGATCATCACTCATATATTTCTTGTCTTTATTTTTTTGTATCTTACGATTTCGCAGAACATCCTTGGTTGTTAACCAGTGGCCATGTACAAGATGTGCACTGTTAGGTATCAATTCCATAACCAAGTTAGTGCTGATGGGACTAGCACGTGTGTCCATTACAAGACCATATTGACGAGCCTGTGCCAGATAGTTATTATATACCTGATGTTTGTCCAGTACAGTATTATATACGCGCACAACGCCAAGGCAACTCTCGGAATCATAACTAGGATTAATGTTGATACGATCGCTTTTCATGATATGATTGCCAAGTTTCATAATATTTATGTCTGTTGGGAAAATCATAGTGTGGTCTGCATTCTTTCCGTTAATGTAGATATCACCAGTTGCATGACCTAGTTGATCTGTGCGACCGTTACACACACTCAATTGAAACCATTCGCCTTCAGGGTAATTTACATACACTTTTTGCTGTGTGTAACTATCAGAAAAGCTAATTTTGCTATTGTTGTATTTAGCACTAACAGTTCCGACACGCAACAGAGTGGGAGGAATCTCTTTTTCTGCCCCTTCTAATTTTCTGATGATTGGATAACGCTTAAGTTTAATCCACAATTCCAGTGTCCATTGTTGCACCTTATTTTTAAATGGTATCTCAATACCGCCTTCCTTACCAATATCGTAGTGGTAACCCCAGCGTTCATCATGACATAGTTTAGCTTTGGCATCAGCCATTATACTATACGGGCTAAAAAAAATGAAAGTCATGTATAGGTAGATGATGAAAAGCATGTCTGTATATCAACAGGTGGGGGACTTACTAACAAGTGATCCTTCCGCTGCATATAACATTGACTTAGAACAGTTAGAAACTGTCCTAAGCATCGACGGGCTCCTGCCCCCTGATATTTATACAAAAGTACTTGGTATTGTAACCCAGCGGAGAAACGCGCCTACACGAAAGAAAATTACTGTGAAGCCAGTTAGGCCTAAACTGAATGTAAAGGCGGTCAAGCCCGTCAAACCCATAGCAGCTAAGCAGGTCAAAGTGGTTAAACCTATTAAACCCATCAAACATATTAAAGTGGTCAAACCTGTCAAACCGGCTCAGTCCAGCCGAAAAGGCTCTCCACTACAAATGGTGGAGACGTTAAATGGAAACCATTCATTGTCAGCTAGCATGACCACAGAACAACTCAAAACTATATTGGAATGGTCTGATCAATATTACTACGATCCACCGGAAAATCAGGAAGCTGAATTGTTGGATGACCGCGTGTATGATTACATAAAAAGATTATATAACGAAAGACTCCACAAGACCAAAAACGTCAAGGTAACTATGAAAAGTTTGTCTAAGACCGGTGTTGGATACGATACGAAGAAACCAAGGCGCGAAAGGGATGTAAGATTGCCTTTCTACCTGGGTTCCCTAGACAATCTTTTCAAGGGCGAGGGCCATGTAGATAAGTGGAAGCAAAAGATACAGGGGCCATATCATTTGTCTGCTAAGATGGATGGCACGTCTGGCCTTTATCACGATGGTGGCCTTTTTACTAGAGGTAATGCTGTTCAAGGCAGAGACATTAGCCACATTGTTCCACATATGAATCTACCTGACGTCAATTACACTGTGAGAGGAGAAATAGTGATGAAGAAAAGCATATTTGATAGCAAATACAAAGGTAAGAAATCAAAGTATGGTGGTGTACGCAAAGTTAACCGATGCTCTGTATCAGGGTCTCTGATAGGTATTAATCATATTGACTATGGTTTCATAGCTGACCTGGATTTCATTGCTTACGAAATCATGTTGGACAGTGACAAACAAATGACACCATCTGAACAGTTTGAAATTTTGGAACGCGACGGGTTTATGGTAGCACACAACAGCGTAGTCGACGATATCAACGATGACTCGCTAGCTGCAGTCTATGGCTGGATTCTCACAGACTATGACTATTTGGCTGATGGTGTAGTTGTCCGAGGTGATCGCCCATACAAATTAATGGCTGGCAAAAACCCCAACTATGCCAAAGCTTTTAAGGATCCCTTGCCACAGGATACGGCAGTAACTACTATTATAGATATTGAGTGGAACCCATCACAACACGGTTATCTTGTCCCTACTATCACATATGAACCAGTGTTTATTCATGGTGTTGAACTCAAGCGCACAGCTGGTCATAACGCCAGAGATGTAATAAAAAGAGGACTGGGACCAGGTGCCAAAGTCGAAATTATCTACTGGGGTATGGTTAATCCACGTATCAACAAGGTGCTCGAGCCAGTTGAACCTTATTTACCCGATATTAGTAAAGTACCCTATGTATGGAAAGTCAATGACGCAGGTGAAGAAGTTCACATTAAATTAGTTGATACACAGTTCAAAGAAGAGGAAGAGGAAGACGAAGATAATCCAATTCATACAGTTCGCGTTAAGAAAATTTATTCATCCATGGTGAAGATTGGTGCTAAAGGCATAGGTGAAACAACAGTTGATAAGATTTATCGTGATCAACCTCATATGCGAACAGTGGGTGCCTTTTTTAATATCAAGATGAAAGATGTGAAGGTCCTCGGAGGAGGAACTGCCAGCAGCAATGTTGTTAGTTCTATCAAAAATGCGCTTGCTAAGCTAGATATGCCGCAACTAATGGCCGCCAGCAAGGTATTTGGAAGAGGTTTAGGTGAAAAGAAGTTCCGCAAGGCTTTTGAAGACCACCCAGAACTTTTTGAAAGGGAATATTCAGAAAATGAATATCTTCAAATGTTCCTTTCATCAGAGGGTTTTGCCAAAAAAACAGCAGAGCTTGCAGCTAAAGGAATGATGGTGTTCCTTAGCGAGTTTGTCCAGAAACACATAAGTGATGATTTAATGGTTTCTATCCTTGACAACACGAATAAGGATGACCAAAAGATTCCGTCGGCTAGCCATCATGTAGATATTAAGGGTCAAAACATTTGTCTCACAGGATTTCGTGATGCCGAGGTGTCAGATTTCATTACCCGCAACGGCGGAAAGGTCCAGAGCGGATGTTCAGGTTCGACCAATATGGTAGTACGTAAAAGCGATGATTATGCTAACAAGAAGACTGAGACAGCTGAGACTAAAGGCATCAAGCTCATCAGTAAGGAAGAATTTATCTTGAATTACATGTCATAACTTAAGAACTTCACAATATTTAGGTTAATGAAAGTATTTACTTTGGTAGCTTACGACTCATCGGTTCGTAATGATTTCAACAGTACTGTATTATCGCTCAATAACTGTCAACCAGCACCTACAGCAATTGGTATAATTCAAAGTTCTACTGTGCCACAATCCCTTAAGAAAAAATCCCGAGTGGTTATGTACAAGCCAGATAAATATGCTGAGGGTCAGGTTAAACCCTTAGATGTTATGCAATTGATACCTAAACTGCTGGAAGATTATAAACAAGAAAAAGACGAGGATGTTTATTTCATGATCGTCACTCCTGGAAATAGCTATCCCAAGCACATTATTGATGAATATCTCCGCACTCACGGTAAGATGAGCGCGACATTAGAACAGAAACTAAAGGAATCTAAAAACGCGCCCCCTTTTAAGGGGTCCGTATTCGGACTGTCTGGTATCTTTCTGGTAAGTGACCCAAAGAAATTAATGGACATGGAATTGCAATGTTTGCAAGATGGAATCGATATGCCGGAAAAACCACCTAAGAATTCTATAGGATATGTGAACAGTAACGCTACAGTTGAATTATTAGAATTCAACGGCAGTGTATTTTTCAATTCAAAACATATCAAAGCTGAATGGTTTGATAGCACTTTACAAAATCGTGAGTTAATAAATTCTGTACCCAACGATATGTTGTTTTCCAATGTTTGTTCCCTTAATGGTATTTTGCGCTCACAAATATGTGCTATGACATTCAATAGATTCGTTTTCGAACGTATGGGTTTAATACGTAACCATAACGAAAAGGACAAAACTCTACGGTATCTGAGTGGTATAGAATATATGGAAAACAATAAACATTTGATTACCATATGGGGTAACTAATATGGGCGTAAGTGTAAAACACCGTATCATTTAGATCTAGAAGAATAACTAAAGCCAAGTTACGTCCCTTTTTCAACAATTTCCCGTATTCGGGGCTGGTATTCGTTACCGTACCACCAGCATAAAATATGACCCGTTTACTTAGCTTGCGCAAATCCTCTAGGGCAGGAATAAGTGTTTCATCCCAAACACCTCCCGAATCTTCCCAATTCTCTCGCAGTGATGATCTTTGCATATGTCTGTTATTAGATTCATCGCACTCAAGACCCCAAAATTGGGCTATATGCTCACATTTGTGAGGGATAAACTGTTTGCAATATGGAGACACGTGTGCAGGGTTTTCAACACGAAAATTTTTAAGCATAACAACAGATTGTTGATGAATGGAAATTTTATCAGAAAAGTATTGTTCACTGGAGTAAATTTCATTCCATATATCAGCTGCTCCCATGATAATTATATAATTGGACAATTTATAATACAGATGTCCAATTAATATAGTGTAACTAAAACTTAATTGCTATATATTATATATGTCTGACAAGTTAAGAACAATGATACGGGAATTCAACGATATACAGCAAATTTCCAAGCAGTTGCCCTCTCTTCGTAAGAATTTAGTGTCACAGATAAAATCTGAAGGCTTGACAAAAAACAAATTCAAACTTAGCAACAGTAAAACAATATCGTATCATAAATACAGTAGGCCTGCTGATTTAAGTTTAACAATGGTCCAGGACAGTATAAAAGAACTCTATCCAAATATGGATGTTAAACTAATTATGGAACATATCAACAAAAAACGTAACGCCCGCAGAAGCACGACAGAAACCATCAGAACCAAAATAATCACTAGTCCAAAGTAATTAAGTTTATAATGGTAAGTAAATTGTATAACAGGAATTAGTCGCTCATGATGGCTTCCATGTCTCGTCGACAACAGGCCGCCATGTAGATAGAATCAGCTTTGTACAACAAGTCGCTTGTGTTATCCTTGTATCCACCTCTGCTGGCAGGAGCGCATCGGAGAACATTGGCCTTGAGGATGTACAGCCATTCCTTGAAGCTTTCCAATTCCTTCATGTACTTCAGATGGTGCTTGCCTCGATAACAAAAATCAGTAACATAACGGTGAATGGGGTGCTCGAAATCGATGTCAATACCATATTTCTTAGACCACGACTGCAAGGCCTTGGACAGCTCAGGAATCTTGGATTGGCTGAAGTCTGGTACGTAATATTCGTTCTCAAGAGTTTCAACATCGATGTCCTCTGGTGCTTCAACACGGAACAACAACATAGACAAAAGGTTCATGAGTTCCTGTGAGGTGAGGTCCTTAAGCTTTCCCACGACCATCAACTTGACCAGCAGAATACTACTTTCCTCAGGAATCATCTTGATGAGATTTGTCAGTCTGTGGTATTGCCATTGCTCTTTGTGGAGAAGTTCAATCTGCTTCCTGCATGTGGCTTCTTCTGCATCAGAAAGGATACTCATGTAGTTTTCAAGCACCGTTGTGTGGTAGGGGTCAATCGCATTGGACGGAGTGTTGGGATGATAAGCATTGACATATGCAGCTTCGCGTTCAGAAAACTTGCGAATTCCTGCAACATCGGGCTCAACCACTGAAGACAGGTTAGAAGGCACCTGCAAGCGAATGAGAGAGGTAAAAGGCATTTTTTGGGGCATGCGCAATGTGACATCTGCTTGCTTCTTGTATGTGTACTTTTCAATCAAGCTCGTCGGCATCAGTTGAACAATGTATCCACGGTCATCAAGACCTCGACGACCAGCTCTACCACCGGCTTGGATGAACAAATCATGCGGAACAGGCCCACAGACAACAACAGTTCTGATAGGCAAGTTAATGCCCACGGAAATGCTGGAGTCTGAGAACAGCACTCGGATTTTGCCAGTGCGGACAGCATCAAAAATCTTGTGGCGGAGGCCAGCCTTCATGCTGGCAACATAGACTCCAATACCGTATTCCAGGCAGTCCAAAATCCACTGTTCGACACCGCGTGCATTCTGATGTTTGTAATCGCATGGAAAACGCCACTTTTGCAATGTGTTCTCAATTTCGTGGATGTTGACTCCCTTGGGCATGCGCTCTTCGGGTAGAGGCTTGTCCCAGTCATTAAGTTCTTTTGAAGTCTTTTTACCCCCATCTCTCTTGCTGATGTCGGCATCACGAGCGCGATGTTTGGCTGTTTCGTAAGTATCATAGACACTGCGGGCCTTGGTGTACTCAGGGTCACTTCGTTCCACACTGTCAATGTAGCCGATTAGAGCCTCTGCCATAGCTTTGGTTTGCTCTGTTGTGGTGTTGAAGACCATAGCAGGAAGCATGTCCTTGGCCTTCAAACAGCATAGTAGCTTGTAGATATTTTCAGCCGACAAGTCGGTGTTTGCATCAGCAATGGCTGATGCGTTCTTGGTCTTGACGATGTCCATGTACTCATCGACCCTCATCGTGTCCTTCCCAAGTTCGAACTGGGAATCGCGGTCTTCAGGGATGTGATGCTTAACACCCAGAATACTTTGAAGGTCTCGAACAGTTGGATCATGTGGATTAATCATACAGGAAAGAGCCTTGACTTTCTTAAGGTGCTTGCTGCGAACTCCGCCCTCAGGCTTGTCGCAGCCCTTGAAGGTCAGCAACTGCAGAGGAATTGGTCGCACATCGCGGGTAAAAATAGTGGTAGTTTGAGGGCGCTTTGGGTCATTGCCTTGCATCGTATCAACAATCTTCTGTACTTCAAGAGGGTCACCCAATGTAGCTGACAGAAGCACAAGTTGTGCTGTGTGTGGAATGTGTTGTGACCACCACAAGGCCTCAGAAACAGAGGGCATGTGGACTTCATCAAACACAATGAAACGTAGTTTGTCAACGAAATACTTGTTGACTGGATTAGTCATGAAGTCAACAGCACTTTCAACAGAAATGACCATAATCTGACCAGGAGGGCCATTGCGGGTCAAGTCGTAGTTTTGGAACCGGCGAGTCATCGTCGACACCATGGAGGTTGAGTATTGGTATCGCTTCGTGTGAAAGGTCTCAATGTCTTGCACTGTGTCTCGCATGACTGCACTGTTGGGCGAGATAATTAGGCTTGTAACATTATCTCGTTCCAATGTCTCATGAGCAACCGCAAGGTTACCGATCCAGGTTTTTCCTGTAGAGGTCACAGACCCAACAATAATGTTGTGGCCTTTGTTCAAGGATTGTGCGAATTCCTTTTGCCAAGGAACCAGCATTCCATTGTCGTATGGTTCGACTGTGGTACGTAGGTGTTCTCCTTTTTTGAGGCGTTTTTTCTGTTCAACATGACGTGATGCCTTATCGGATACAATATTACCGTGAGGATACACGCGCATCCGACGTTGATTCAGAGTCACGCGCCATCCAGGGAGATGGGGTGTAGATTTCAGACTGGGGATTGTCTCCTCAGACTCTTGCTTGGTAGATACAACATTAACACTGTGAGTGGCCATTGTGTACCAACAACCCGTTGATCAATTTTACATATGACCATGCCAATGTGGTACCGGCAACTGATCGAAAAATGAACACCTATAATTTTCAATGACAACTAACACAACCAAACTAAATTGCTTTTGTTGCCACTTTCGCCGACCTACTTGTTGTTGTTGTTGCGGGGGTACTAATACGAAGTCTTCTAATTCTACATCTAATGATGAGAGTATATCAGCCTGTGCAGATTGTTGCAGCTGTATGATGTCACCTAATATTTCGTTCTGTTCGCACAGTAACGAAGAAGGTGTCAATGTGGAATCATATTCATTGATCCCGGGTTGTGCCAAAAAGACCACTACTTATGACGATAACGGTATGACAAAGGGCACCGAGCAGTGTTGCGGTTTTTGTAATTCCAGTTCAAACATGGGGTCTGAAGGGGTGTCAGGAGAAAGTAATTTGTGTTGCTGTAGCTACAAATATGATGCCCAAAACTTTTCCATGTGTCCCTGTTTCGGAGACAGTGATTTCACATGTAATGGATGTCACTGCCCATCAAGCGATGGAGTTGGTAATTGTTACTCAGAACAACTGAGTTGCGATTGTTGTTCTGGTATCGGTGAATCATTTGCCGGATGTTTTTCAGGTATTTGTGATATTATAGGCGGGTGTTTCGAATCTTGCGGCGATTGTGATTGTGATTTGGGCGACGATTAAAAGAGAATATTCGTTTGGATGACATCGTCTTCAGGTTGAGGTCTATTTAAAATATGCTATAAATTACTTTGCTGGTCGGTGTCATACGCTATTGGGCGATCATGCCGCTCATGTTCTAATCCATTTTCCGCCAATATACCTGGATGACAGAGTTCTAAATACTCATACAACAACGAGTTTAGCTCTACATAAGGCATATTACTGTCCATCTCATAGAAATAGGACAAATATTGACCAAATGTCTTGGGTGTATAGAATATATCTTTAAGCATTGTAATAAGGTCTGTGTATGTGTAACCTGCCCTCTTTGTGTACTTTCGAATTCCATGAAAAATACAACCTTGTCGAAAATCTAATCCTGCAAGATCAAGTGTCGAAACGATGCTGTATGACACCTTTTGAGTTTCCGCTGTCATTTCATGGTCCCGCACTGGTAAATTATCTAACTTGCGATGCTGGACATAGCAAGTTGCACACAGGCACGCTTCATCTATGGAGTGTCCTAGTGCCGTATAAAGCTCTAAATATTCAGGCCGCATTGCCGCATAGCTACATGAACCCATTTCAATCCACCATAACTCATGTTTACCTTTTTTGAGAGCTTCTGTAATGTTGCTGTCGCGCATAAAAATCTTTTTGGTACTGTTATGGTCAGTATTCTTAAGGCATGAAATACAAGTCATTTGAATAATTCAAAAGTATCAATTTTTCTAAGGAAATTAGATGTTTCAACCAATCGGTGCAAGTAGAATTAATCTTGTCCTTTGTAAACCGCCATTAAAATTATCGAGTCGATCATTTTTCAAACTTTGAAAATGATAGCATCATGACCAATTTTAATTTCGGGCAATTGAATGTGAAACATAGAGTTGGTAAAACCTTTACAGGTGTCCCTTTCGATGTGGCTAAAAGTGCAATTCAAAAATACATAAGAAGAGGTAACTGGAAAATGGTTGCCAGAATTATTATAGATATTAACCAAGTCCAAATTGCGCAGAAACATCCAGAGGAATATGCGGATCATATGAATGCTCAACCGAACCATGGTTCTGATTATAAGGTCAAGAGCGTACTGTCAACTTCTAAATCTACCCTGACAAACACTAAAAATCGTTTGATTGTAATAGCCTCGGAAGATATTTCAGCAGCTAATCACGAGGCGGCATATGAAGTAGGTTATATGGCAAAAGCTACACCAGATATGAATGATATGGTGCGAACTGCCGTCTATCTAGCACGTTCCGCAAAGCTCCGTTTATTAAGTGATTATAAAACAGTGTTCATGTTACCACCATATTATTGGAAAGGCGATGTTCAGCAGGATAAACATGTAGCAATACATCAGTATGTGCAGACCATATTTCCTTTCATGATACCTGATAGTCTCATTGAATGGAAGGATGCATTAGAACAAAAAAACGTACATGGTTTTTTCTACAGTTTAGGGCAAGACATGCTGGAACGTGGCATGGACAAGGTGTTATCAGAACTAAAAACTATTGTGTCGCGCTCAAAAGATAAGACCGTAAAAGCTCTGTTAGGCACATACGCTAAAATGAAACATGCTGAAAGACCTTTATATCTTTATCAATCAGCTCTTATTATTATGAATCATGGCGTGATGTCACAGAAAATAGATGTCAGCGACATTACTGATCAGTGGATTTCTGATATTGAACAAGAAATCCTATCAGGAATTACTTATGATATTGATGATTTTTGTAAAGACCGTCACACTAAAGCTGGTGCAGGTTGCAGTTTACTTAAATTTGCGGTGGAAGGCGCATACACCGAAAATCGTAATGATGAATATTATGAGTGGAATTCGCGGTTGATTTATGTTGTTTATAAAATGTTGCTGGAGCACAAAGGTAAAATAACAGAAAATGTCATCGTTGACAAACTGGAAGAGCTCCGACCCTATCTAAAAAGCTTTATGCCAGAGAAAATACATCCTACTGGTTCAACTTCAACTTCAAATTCTAATTATAACTCACCCGTTTACCAGTTTATTGCAGGCTATTACAATAACAATATTAGTCCTGAGCAAGTTTTTGTGGCTATGAATGGAGCCAAAACCATGGCCATCAAACCCGTTAAGGCCATTAAACCAGTTAAAGTTAAAGCAATTAAACCAGCTAAGCCCTTTACTATCGCGTCACTGTCTAAGAAACCTAAAACTAAAATAACTGTCAAACCTGTTAAGCCAATTAAGCCTGTTAAGCCGAAGGAATTGGATTTAGACTTGGAATTAGAAAGCAGTTACTTCGAGGTTATTGCTCGTGCACAGATAGGTACGGGACACAGTAAAAGCGATGTGTATTTCGCTACTATGAAAATAGATTTTGGTAATTGGGTGCAAGGTGATAGAGTTGTTGTTAAAGGCCCGTATCTGGATAGTTTTGGTTGCCAGCATGCATATGCTATGGCGCAATGGAAAAAACAATTGGGATTGCCAAGTCTTGAAAATATAGAATGTATTGAACTTATACCGGACTTATGGTTAGATGTCAAGGGCTTAGGCATCAGATATAATAAAATTAAAGGTAAAACTAAAACGGTTTATCCCTTCATGATTTCTGATGATTTGTTGAGCCACATTGATTTACCCTTGAAAGACAAAGAAGCTACAAAAACATGGGAAGCTACAATTACAGTTGATTTCGGACACCCTAAACTAGCGCCTATTTATTGGAAAATGGTCGAACACTGGCCTAAGTTAAGCAATCCCCAAAAATCAAAGTTAGTGTGTTACCATATCATTAGATATATGGCAGGCATCGGTGATTTAGCTGATCGCAATTTTATGTTGCTTAACGGCACTGTACATGCCCTAGATGAAGATGCTCCAACTAAGGGCAAATTGAATAAACCCGGTTCATTATTACGGAAAAAACGCAGCGAACTTATTACAAAATGGTTGGAGAAATCTGGAAACTGGAAACTTGTGTCGCAGTTTTTATCTACTCTCACTCCTCCCCCTTCACCTATCAAAGTAGTTCATGTTATAGAACATGACAAGGATTGGGTTATGGACTTATTCAAATGTAATTAAGTATCAAATGTCCCATATGTATCAAATGTACCGAATGTCCCATACGTCCCTAATGTCCCATATTTACTAAATGAGCTGGAAGTCGGATACCCCCCTGATTTAGATTTATGGGAAGGAGATGCATCGTACATGTTAGGATAAACAATACTAAAATTATGCGCAGCGTCAGATTTAGATTTAGATCTAGAAGTTGAACAAGGAAAAAGAGTTTGACCCATTATAGTTTATAATCATAAATTAAAAATGAACAACTTGACTTTGTTAATGAACGAAACTCAAATTAATCTATTAGCCGGCTGCACACAAGCAAGCTTAGTAACACTGGTAGGTTACCCGTTTGATCTTGTTAAAGGACGCATGCAAACAGGCAAATACAGCAGCACTATGAATTGTGTTTCATACACTGTCCGTAAGGAAGGACTTGTGTCTCTTTATCGTGGTGGCACTGCTCCATGGTTGTCGCATATTCTGAAGAGACCTATACAATACCCAATTGCGGAATGGATGAAAGAAGAAACCAACGGAACGAGCAATCTGAATAAAACTATGGGGACAGCCATTAGTCCGTTAGCCAGCAATTATGTTATTGGTGGAGTAACGGGAGCTATTGGGCCGATATTAGGAACACCTATGCAAGTTGTCAAGATGGGAATGCAAACCACTTCGCGTGGCGAATATACTACCTTGAAATATGTACAACATATATTTCAAAGCAAGGGAGTAGCTGGATTTTATCGTGGATTTCTACCAACCATGGCAAAGGACAGTTTATTTGGAGCATCCTTTCTGGGGCATTATTACACTCTTCGAGACTATTTCGAAAGTAATAATGTACCTATACCTAAATGGTGTGCGACATTTATTTCTGGCGCTACGGCGCATTGTGCTACATGGTTAATATTAATACCTATTGACAATATTAAAAGCAAAGTTCAAAAGGCTAATGAAACTAGATCTCCCATGACCATCCTGAGTAACACACTTAGAACTGATGGTGTGCGGTCGTTATGGCGTGGTGTCCTACCTGCCTGTATGAGAACGATCCCCGTATCAGGTATAGCGATGGTTGGGTATGAAGGTATTAGGGAATATCTACGGGATCTCTAACAGGTATGTAAAATTGATGCGCCGAAATACAGTACATGGCACCAAAAAGACAACAATTATGTACAATAACTATACAGGAACTTCGTGACGACGTTCTGTATTGGCAAAACGATGAAGAGATACCGCTTCAACATATGGAAACGCGTAGTATTCGTGAATATTTGGAAAGCCAAGCAGAGTCATTTGAGGACTGTGATGCCTGTTTTGATGAAGAAGGTCTTGTGGTGTCAGTTAGAGATTTCCAACCTAATGACGGAATGTTTTGTTTTCGTTTAGAGGATAGCAATGGCAATGAATTACCTTTTGATTTTGACACATACAGTGAGCAACAAGTTATTCATATCCCAGACACAGATCTAGAATTGTCTGTGAATCCTATACTACTTAATTTGTATGACGAGTTATGTTATGGTAGGGATCACAACATTTTAGCACAGATTGCGCCAGAAGTTGCTAACCGTTTTCTAGAAGTGAAACGAGATGATTGTTCATATTATGTCGAAATACGTAAAGAATCACACCAATTTGCTCATTTGTGCGAGATGTGTCCTACATTTCAGAATGCCGCCACGCGCGAAGTGTATATTCTAAAATGTCAAGATGACAGCCGCTTCGGTAATGGTATGGTTCGTTGCGAATTCAGTACATGCGGATTAAGCAGCGATATGACTGATTTTAAGTTTAAAGATATCCTCATTATTTCAGCTATGTCAGAAACAGCTGTTAAAAAAGCTGTTGTGGAAGGTCTCAAATTAGCAAAAAACAAGTTTAACCGAAGGCTTTTGAATGCTCTAAATATTCATCTAAATCTAGATCATGATGAATATGAATACATTAACAAACACGTGTATGAGATATAGTATAATGTATGCAGGGTGGTGATATAGGGGCCAACAATAAGGTCTACTTTTACATTAGCATAGAACCTTACCGTTCTTACTATTCTATACTACTCTCAGCATAGACAATGGGCGGATTCAGTGTATCGTTAGGTGGGGGTAAACTTAAAAATGAATGCAATAGGCAAGGCATGAGTTGTTATGAACCAAACGGTAAACCTTTGAGTAAAGCTAAGATAGTACAGAAACTTAACAAGAACTAAAATATCGTTCAGAAATGTAACAGGTCTGGCAGATATTTCTTAAGCAGTCTGTCGTAATATATACGCATATCTTTGAGCTCAGTCTCAGTATATTTTGTGTTTTCTTTGGTATACAGGTCATACTTATTGAATAATTGTACCCATGGTTTCATATCTTTATCCTTTGTGGATTCTAAATGCAAATAACATCCATGTGTGTGCCAGGCATACAACGAGTGATATCTAATCATCCACAGTGCTTTATCTGGCAACTGGTGACCTGATCTGACTAGTACCTGATACAGATATTCGTCATGACCATAGCTGACATGGCATGCATCTAAACCGCAACCATCATCATATATATTGCAATTGTAATTATAATTGCTATTCAACTCATTAAATTCAGGATGTACCAGAGCGTCGGGTAACGGATCACCGACTATAAATGTGTCCCCAACTATGGACCATTGCTGTTTCATACTTGTTCCATCAGTATCACATCCGCGCAAATATATACATTTGCCCAGATCGTGTATAAATCCGGTTAACTGCATCCAATCTGGGAGTCCATCCCTTCTGATGGCTTCTGCAGTCTGATACAGGTGCGAGAGATTGGGCAACTCAATGTCTGGGTCACTTAAATCAACAAAACAATTGAGCGACTCCAAGGCTTCCCATGGTGTGAGACACGTCGCAGATACCGAGTATTTACGTTCCTGTCGCTTGACAAATTCCAAATCCTGTTTTGCCCGCATATTACGGTAACATTCTTTGACACTGTCACGTGCAGCTGCATAGTCACGAAATTCAGTCATTAAACATACCATTTACATCATTTTAAATTCTAATATAAAATTGTTCCAACATTAAAAACAATGATATCCAGTGCACTACGAAGTAAATTATTTATGCCACTTGCATCTGCTGCAAGACGAAGTTTTTTGACATGTGTCAATACCTCAGAAGTTGGTATTAGGCAAACTTTCGGACGAGAGGGAGGAATATTTACAAATGAGATTATAGCGAAACCAGGGCTTCGTTTATACATACCATTCTTGCAAAGCATTACACCCATATCAACTAGGATTATGCAAGATACGTATTGTTTCGAAACGAAGACCAGCGATAATGTCTTCACCACTCTCAATATTAATGTGCAATACCGTATTGCAGAGGAGAATGCACGCACCGCCTTTTTTACACTGACAGATGTTAGCGGACAGACTAAGACATATGTAGAAAATGTAGTACGTAGTCTAATATCCGATATGACACTAGATGACACATTTAATGCCCAGCACGAAATATCTGAAAAAGTATTCAGCACACTAAAAGATAAAATGCTAAGTTACGGTGTAACTATAGTTGATACATTGGTGACAGAAATCGTTCCTGATAGCGAAGTTAAAGAAGCAATGAACCGCATCAATGCCTCCGCAAGAGACATGGTTGCAGCTAAACATCAGGCGGATGCAGATTATATTAAGAAAGTACGCAGCGCCGAAGGAGATTCTGAACGGAAAAGATTGACAGGTCAAGGTATTTCCAACAGAAAGGAGATTGTTGAAGGTTATATCAAAAGTATTTCACAAGCATCAGATGACCTCAACGTCACTCCCAAAGAGATGATGCATTTTGTTCAGCGCATTCAGGAACTAGATGTTCGTGAATCCATTGGTTCTAGCAACAACACAAAAGTCCTGTTTGTTCCAAATGACCGCGAGCCCATTGTCAGTCAATTACATCAGGTAATGGAATCTAAGTAACGCGCCAATTTGTAGTTTAATTAGTTTTAAGTTTTAATCTGGGTCACATAGACGGTTATACAATTGCCAAGCACTTTCGGAACGGCGTCCCTTCTTCTTTGCAGTGGGTATCAGAAAGGGAATAAATGCAGCCGTTCTTCCGTATGATACTGCTGATGACCGTTTGCTCATGGCTTCATTAAGCAAATGCATGCACATCGCCTTCTGTTTGGTGTCCATCTTTTTGGTATTAAATTTCAGGTTCTTTTTGATAAGTTTTATTTGAGTTTCAGAATACATAGGAGGTGGTGGGGGAAGACCCAGCTTCTTCGCTTCCTCTGCTGTCTTTTTCTCTTTTTCCTGTTGGACTTTAACTTTGTTCCACAATTTCTTAGCTTTATTGGCCTTAATTTGCTTTAATGCTGCAGATTTAGCCAAGACCTTATCATATGCAGCGGCTCTCTCCTTTATAAGTGCACTCTTTTCTATTTGGGTTTGACCATCCAGTTTGTTACAACTATCCATCAGCTTCTTATATAACCTACGATTTTTGATATACAGGTCTTTGTTGCCTATGCTAACTCCAGCATCCACTGAACTTAATTTTAATTTACTCTTTGGATCTAACAGGATTTTATCAACAAGGTTACGGTATTTTGCGAATCGTTCGGAATATTCATCACAACTCAAAGCTTGTTCACCGTAAACAGAGATATCATTGAGATTCATATGATTAAGTTCTTCTTGTATAATTTTTATGGTGCGGCCCACTAATTCTACGTCATTCCAGATGTATTCATTTTGAATTTCTTTAAATCTTTTGCTACCGACCTTAGCTCCTAGATCATTGTATACTTCCACACTAAAAGGCGGCAGACGTCTACGAATGTCGTAACTACCTAAGCGACTACCTACTTTGATTTTTGATATTTCTATGTCTTTTGGTAGTTTGACCTGTGTCCATGCAGGACCATTACCGGATATATTTGTCATGTTAAAAGTATTCAAATTACCATCTATGGCTTTATCTGCAGTATAAGTACCCTTTGTACTGGATTGATTAGCCTTCCCTAACTTGGCCCAATCCTGATATTTTCTGGGTTTCAGTCTCTGTTGTTCCTCCATCATGCGTTTGATTTTTTCCTGTTCAGCCATGCCAGGTTTTTTAGCTAATCTTTTGCGGTAATCATCCAGTTCCTTGATATCGATATGTTTGGAGTTTTTTGCGGCTTTCACAATCATTTTGTCAATGTTTTTACGATCTTTAGTAATTTCTTGTCCTAATTTCTCGCGACCTCTTCTTTGTTGCATGGCTTGGTTAATGGGAGCCGAAGCTGGTGCAGGCTGGGATTTAGATTTAGATTTATTTTTAGATTCAGATTTATTTTTCATTTGGGTTTCCTTCTGAGATTGTGCCTGCATACGTTGTCCCGATTCTAGTGCTAACTGTAACATATTCTGTTGATCATGTAATAAAGAGTTAATTTTCTGCAGTTCGCTTTCCGTTTGTTCCATTCTGGATTCATATTGCTTTTGTAAATGAACTGTTCCCGTATGACCCTTGCCTGCAGCATCAGGATTTTTCTTGCAACACATGTGGCAAAAACCACACCCTGCCTTGGACGAACCTGGAGTAATGACAACAACCGGTGAGTAAGTATATCCAGCACCACCACTTGAAATACGAATAGATATAACATGACCTTCATTGATTTCGGCTATAGCTGCGGCACCTTTACCAGCACCACCTCTGAACTCAACACTTGGCGGTATCAGGTAATTTTGTCCGGTATGTACCATATTTACTGCTACTACTCGACCATTATCAATAATAGTACTAGCTGTTGCTCCATACCCTCCATCAACTGTCTCGAATTGCAGTTCGGGAGGTTCATTATAATCCTGTCCTCCGTCAATAATACTTATACCGGAAACACTACCGCTACTAACTTCAGCTTTTAGTATTGCTCCATAACCCTTAGTTGCAATTACTTTGACATGTGGTGGATACTTATAATTGCGACCGCCTTTGGTAATCTTAATGTCGGCTATTTGTCCAGCATTTGTGAATACTTTTGCCTTGGCACCTGTACCTGATGCTCCGCTACATGATGCATTTTTAGCAACACCACCGCTGCAAAATAATTTGCTACCATTTCCCCCCATTGTGGCTCCGGCATAAACAGGATGACTGTCAGGGCATTGCCATCCCTTTTGCTCGTCAGAACCGAAAAACTGGCAACTATTTGAGCCAAAGGTACCTGGTTCTCCCTTCATTCCCGGAAAACCTCTAGATCCTGCTTTTCCATCACGACCTGGTTTACCTTCCAGACCCCGTGGACCAGAATGTCCTATGGGTCCTATATCCCCCCTTACACCAATGGGTCCATGTGGGCCAGGAAAACCATCAAAACCACGATCACCTTTGGGGCCTTTTGGACCATTGGGGCCAACAGGACCTTGCTTGCCCAAAGGGCCATCCTTACCCATTGGTCCTTTAGGTCCTACAGAGCCCGGAGGTCCTCTTATCCCAGGTATTCCTCTATTTCCTTGTGGTCCACTAGGACCAGAAGCGCCTCTACCACCTCGAGGTCCTCTGCCGAAACCTTCTTGTATCTCAGTTTCATCAGTATTATCAGTGTTATAGTTCAGGTATTTCGATGTTGTAATAATTGATGCAATTACAAGTGCTAATATCGGCAAATAAATCCAGTTCATTATACTATAAAAAATAAATTTCTAGTTTTACTTTGTAATTGGTTTAGCAGGCCTGACTTTTACTTTTACTACGGATCGTTTCTGTTCCGGCCACCAAATTTCCTTTTCCAGAATATCTAAACGTGCCTTTACTTCATCATAAAGCTCGCCCATGGTTAAATCATCGCGCTCAACATCCAGCCCCAGAGCAGTAGCCGTAAAATATGTGCCAAGTATACCGACATTATGCCCTTTTAACAGGTTGTACGCCAACGGTGTCCAGTTACGCACCCAGATATTGTGACCTTTTAACCATGGATGTTCTGTGTGATTAACTTTGACCTTCCAAGTGGGAGTAAGATCAAGGTCAGTGCTTTCTCGATATCCCAACAATTTATCACAGTCAATAAAATCCCAGTCTCCGCAACTGTACTCGCACTTCTTCCATTGTTTTCGACCATTAGTGGCGTCAACAGCTTCTAACCATCCTTCAGCTTCTATTTCTACTACCTCTTCCAGTAGTTCATCAAAAGATTCAACGATGTTGAACTATTTAACATGGACACAGACACCATTTGCCTAATTCAGGGTCCTATGGATCCATCTAAACTATGCATACACTTACATGATATGATTTTTGGATCATCAACATATTTGCCATTGGGTAAAGTACGCGTAAAAGTAAATGGTGACAGTAAATGCCAGACGTCGATTACATATGACACCTATATCCTGGATGACGAGGAGGCTAAACGACAGCATTATTCCAGTCGCGAATTATATTATAATTGTTGGTTCTATACTAATATTAACTGCTCAGATAATGCGGAACTTTTAACCCGGCCAACACATGCACGTGTCGCTGATATTTACTATATGGACAAAGCGGGAATTAACCCCGATTATGCTGCACGACTACGACACTCAGAGGTGTACCACTATAGATGCCTTCCAGGTCCACACCACGGTAAAATTGATTACGATATGTCCAATATGTTATTTGCCAGCATGGTCCCACCCGGAACAGTCTTGTTTCCCAACGGAACAGAAATGCCTGTTATTGTCAGATATCTTTCAGTACTTAGTATTCAAGACGGAAAGGCCTCGTCCTATGCTGATCTATATTTGGAAGATCCAAGGCGGAATGCCATACGTGAAATCCATGAACGATTAATGTGGTATACTCCACAAATACGTAGCGTTGCGAATGCGCGTGTGACCAAACCCATTCAGGAAGTCCGTGAACATCTATTAGATGATATGCAGATTGACGGAGATACCTATCGCATACCAGTCAAATGGGAGGATACACCAACACATCAACACTATTCAGTAATTGAACCAGATTGGGTAGCATGGAACAATAACAAACCAATCGCGTGTCGAGCCGACTTAGAACATTTGGTACGTGTATGCACCTGCAAAAGCCCAGGATTTAAAGTAGTTGAATACCAATTCTTAGGTAATGATATCGACGGAATCCCGGTGATTGATACTAAAATGTATTGTTTTCTGCACAATAGTATATGGTACGGTATAGGTGATGGGCAGATAACACTATATACAAAGTATTATGTCCCAATTAACACCGAACTAGCATCAGCACTATCAGAATCCCTTATAAAATTGAACAACATGTAAGTAGTGTATGTCAGTCCCAATCGAAAAACACTTCACTATAATTTTGGGAGCAACTCCACACGAGTCACATATTATTAAATATCACGAAGAACATCCCGAAGAATTAATAGTAACAATATCTAACGGTACTATTACAAATACAAATACAAGTACAATTATAAGTCATATTGACATGGATTTTAACAATGTTTCTGAGTGGCTGAAATTGAAGGAAACATATCGCCAAGCACATAAAATTATTGTCGACTGGAGCACGTCGAAGTTTTTTCATCAGTGTTTCAATATCGTTCATGGTGAGGTATTCAACATCATCAAGGAATTACTTAAAAATGGCGGTTGTTTTTATTCTCCGTATCGCTCGGGCATGAGGATGATTATTGAAGAGTATGACGGCAAAAAACTACCATTGCACTGGCAATACATTGCTATTGTTCCTTGCAATTTTTTATCGTGTGCGATAGAAGAGGATCCAAATCTGACTGAATACATAGATAAACTCAACTGGTTTGGCGCAGAGACACATGAAGCAGAAGATGGCGAGTACCCGATTAATAATATACATGCGGTATATCCCATGCCATATATGACATACCGTGTCTAATTTAAATAATGTACTTTGAAATCAAAAATTCAAATTAAAAATGAAGATATACCCATATATAATGAACAGATTTACATCTCGCTTCGGTATAATACTTCCGAATTTAGTGAAGGATACTTCATGGTTGAACCTGTTGAACCGAAATATCCGTCACTCTCCTTCATTTATAGGCCAAGGTTTTATTAACAATGAACCAGATTATTTTTTGACACATGCTATAGTCAAAAATCCTAAATGGCATTCAGCTTATGCTGCGTATCAGGCAGAAATCAGTCAGGGTCGGCTCACTATGTTTAATCATTACCAAGATTTGGCAAAATGGTTGACCAATAAAGAGTACACTAACGCTAGCAGTTTAGATGATTGTCAAGCCGCGGTAGACGGAGTAAATATGTTCAAGACCAAACATCGAATTAAAGATGTACTGTTAGATTTAGACGGATTGTATCCATATCGTCGTAAGTCTATGGAATACTACGCGGAAGGTATGGGTTGGAAGATTGCCGCTACAGGCGAAGGAAACATCAAAATATCTCAATCAGTAAACCCAGATACTGGAAATCTCCGGACTGCGCCGTGCGACATTTTATTTTATGATCCTAAATGTGGTCTCCTGCAGAACTATGATCGATGTGACGCGCCTATCAAAGTAGGTCATCTTCAAAATTTCGGTTTACCTCTGTCAGCAGGGGGTCCTTATCTGGGTTTTATCACAGCCGATAGAGAATACGGGCGTAATATTCCTGGAAAAATGGTAGTTCCTGCTGTTAATCAGGATGGACAAGAGGTGTACCGGCTTGGATTACAAACGCGTGAGCAACACATTCGCCGAGACAGAGCCATGTCTAATATTTGCACAAATCAGTCTCTTATGGCAGTATATGCTGCAGCCTGGACAGCTCTCCACGGGATAGATAAGATCAGCGACAATTTTGCTCGTGTCAATCAGGTTTGCCAGGACTTGATTATCGATTTAGATATGGTGGGATATGATGTTAAAACTACTCCAGGCGAATGTTTAGATACTGTGGTATTCACTCCATGTCCTGATATAAATGCACGATTAAAAAATTATGAACATACTGTACTAGATAATGGCGATGTGTCAGTTACGCTGGACTGGACACATACCGATGATGATATGGAACATGCATTGGATATGTTTGCTACAACCGAATGTCAGCACATTCATCGTACAGATAA
>Ga0136555_1000274_pt1 | contig 21242 bp, 23 predicted proteins | sample AntRauTorckE5432_FD_104927 | JGI IMG/M metagenome (GOLD analysis project Ga0136555, IMG submission 104927) | Saline lake microbial communities from Rauer Islands, Antarctica - Metagenome Torckler E5 #432 | ecosystem: Environmental > Aquatic > Non-marine Saline and Alkaline > Saline | place...
TGTATCTGCATAATAATTTTCTAAAATTCCACGAAGGACGCGCAACTTTGCGTCAGGATTTGGAGAAGCTTTAAATTCCACTAAATTATCCCATTGATTACGGACGCCAAACATCACATCCATAATTCCTGATGTTGCTGTTGAACGAAAGCGAGGGTTTTGCATTAAAACATTACACAAAAGGGTTGATCCTGACCGAGGCATCCCTGAAATAAAATGATATTTCTTTTGTTGTCTGCTTGTTGAATTATCTGACATATAAAGACCATTTTAGCGCGATTGAACGAATAAGCAAATTAGGTATAATTGAGCGACTATGATCAAAAACCTTTCAAAAATAATCTTCAGTTTCGTTTTTTTATTTTTACCAGTCTTGTTTTTTCTAGGAGTTTCTAATGTAAATGCTCAAGAATTAAATGAAGTTAACTTTTTCTATAGTATAACCTGTACCCATTGTCATGATGAGCAAGTCTTTCTAGATAAATTACAAGAAAAATATTCAGGACTTATTGTAAATGGGTATGAAATATCAGATTCTAAATCCATTCCTCTTTTAAAAGAATTTACGGAAAGATACGACGCTGAAAGATATGCAGGAGTGGTTCCACTGACTTTTATTGGTGAAAGCTATGTGGTTGGATTTAACACAGAATCAACAACAGGTGCAAAAATTGAGAATCTCATTTTAGGAGTTGAGACTGGAATCATCGAAGAAAGTGAAACTTGTGATGAGGATAGCGAGGAATGTTTAATTGCTATTGAGGATTTAAAATTCGGAGGTGCAACAGATTCAGCGGATTACGATGTTATCGAAAGTTCAAGTAAGTTAAGTTTGTTCGGATTGGACGCAAAAGACCTATCTCTTCCAATTCTTTCAATCGTACTAGGACTTTTGGATGGATTTAATGTTTGTTCTCTTGGAGCACTCTTATTAATCCTAAGTCTTGTATTTACCCTAAAATCCCGAAAAAAGGTTCTACTCTATGGAGGAATGTTCTTGGTTATAACAGGAATTACTTATGCTGCACTTATTTTTATTTGGTTTTCAATTTTCGATATTCTGTCACCTTATGTATTTTTCCTAGAAATTGGAATCGGAGTACTTGGATTGGTTGGAGGAATATGGTTCATCAGACAGTACATCAGATTTAAAAAATACGGACCACAATGTGAATCAAACGACTCTCCTTGGATTCAAAAAATGACTAAAAAAGTTCAAGAAGTATTCAATGGTTCAAAAAGTGTTTGGGTGACATCAGGAACTGTAGCAGCATTCTCATTTGTAGTAACTGTAATTGAATTCCCTTGTTCGGCTGTGATTCCAGTTGCATTTGCAGGAATCTTAACCAGTGCAGGAATTTCAGGTGTTGCAGAAATTGGTTACCTTGGATTATTCATGTTGATGTATTTATTGGATGAAATAGTTATTTTCTTGATCGGAGTATTCACTTTACGTCTGTGGACTGGTTCAGGAAAAATAACAATGAACCTGGCTCTAGTTCAAGCGATTCTATTTATTGGTCTTGGATTATTCTACATCGGAAGAATTCTACTTTAATTTACGCAGTTTTGTTTTTTAAAAAAGAAATTTCTTTGTCATGTCTGTATAGTTTTTCCCAAATCTCATCATGATGTTTTTCGTGTTTTTCGAATCTTTCTTTTGATTCTTCGGTACTTTTATCAAGTTTAAATTCAAGAGATTCAAACCTCCTATCAACTGTCGCAAACTTTGATTCCATTTTTGTTTCTAAGGATTCAAATCTTTTATCAATAGTATCAAATTTCTCATTATTCATTTCCCAAAAGTTAGAGAACATTTCATATAAATAGCCCTTTGTTACAGGCTCATTATATTCCTTTTTAGAAAGCTTTTTACTCATTAATTCAGAGTATACCACATCACTCTAAATTCCAGATAAAATACTATTTTAATAGCTCCAAAAAGACTTCTTTTAAGACTTGCGGATTAGCAGAACCTTTTGTTTCTTTCATTCCTTGCCCAATCAAGAACTGCATTGAGGCTTCTTTTCCTGCTTTATAATCTGCCGCAACAGAATCATTATCTTCAATAATTTTTGATGCAATTTTCTTTAATTCCTCTGTATCATTTTTTTGAATAAGTCCTTCTTTGTCTGCGATTTCTTTTGGACTACCTCCTTGTTTTGCCATGATCAACAAAATATCTTTTGCTCCACGAGATGAAATATCTCCTGCGTTGATCATTTTTATAAGTTCAGAAAAATCAGGTGCTGTAATTTTATCTAATGCGCCTGGTGCAGATTCTTTTATTATTGAAACTAAATCTGAGGTTAAATAGTTTGCTGCTAAAATAATTTCTTTTTCATCTTTAAGAATTTCTGAAGTTTCAAAAAATATTTTTGCAAAATCTTCATTATTAACAAAAATTTCTGCTTGTTTATCTGAAATTCCTGTACTATTTAAACGCTCTCTTCTTTCCCATGGTAATTCTGGTAATTCTGCCCTTAAGACATCTGCATCAAATTCTGGAATTTCTGAAATTTTTAATTTAGGCAAATCCGGTTCTGGAAAATATCTGTAATCAGCACTTGTCTCTTTCTTTCTTTGTGAAAAAGTTTTTTGTTTAGCCTCATCCCATCCTTTTGTTTCTTGAACGATTTCATCTCCTCGACCTTCTTCTAATAATTCGGTCATTCTTTTAATTTCAAAATCAATTGCTCTTTCTGCCACCTTAAAAGAGTTCAAGTTCTTAACTTCAACTTTTGTTCCCAATTCTGTAGCACCTTCTTCTGCTACTGAAATATTAGCCTCGACACGCATTTCCCCTTTTTCCATATTTGCATCTGACGCTCCCATATAGCGTAAAAGTAGTTGTAATTCGCGTGCAAAATTCCCTGCTTGTTCTGCAGAATGAATGACTGGTTCTGTAACTAATTCCATTAGGGGCACTCCTGCTCTGTTGTAATTTACAAGAGAATAATCTCCTTGATCATGAATTGAGGTTCCCGTGTCTTCTTCCAAGTGAATTCTGGTTAATTCAACGTCTCCAATTTTTCCTCCTGAAATTAATGGATATTTAAACTGACTTATTTGATATCCTTTTGGAATATCTGGATAAAAATAATTTTTACGATCCCATTCTGTGAAATCTGCAATTTCTCCCCCAATAGCGTGTCCAATTTTTAAAACATGTTTAATAGCTTCCTTATTTAAAGTCGGTAAAGTTCCAGGATGTCCCATACAAATTGGGCAAACATTAACATTAGGTTCTGTTTCATCTGGATTATTCAAAGAATTACAGAACATTTTTGTCTTTGTTTTAAGCTCTGCATGAACTTCTAGTCCGATTGTTGGTATATATGTTTTAGGCATTTTTGTAAGTAAAGATTAGCACAAAGTTAAAGTGGTGTAAAAACTCTCCATTTGGAGAGTTTTTACATTCCCGCCATCCACAATCACATAGAGGCATTTCGCAGAAAAATCGCGTATGCAAGATTTTTTGAGAATAGGAGCACCGAGTTTGGCGAGGTGAATCCGTGTCTCTATGGGATTAGTGGATGAAAAAATTTCGAGACAGTTTTGTTTAATTTAGAAACGTTGGTTGGTTTTTAAATTGTAGATCTCCAATCAAGTTGGATATGACAAGTTTGGAATTCAGGATGACGTGGTTGAAATTCAGAGTCTTTTACAAAATTCTGTTTTAAAACTTATTTAGACCCTAGAAAGCTGAACTAATATTGTAAATAGGAATCAAAACTGAAGCCAACAAGAACCCGACACCAACAGAGAGCGCCACAATCATGACAGGCTCGATCAATCCAACCAAAGTATCAACTGCGTTTGTAACCTCGCGACGATAGAATTTCGCAAGTGTTCCGAGAATCTTTCCAAGGTTTCCAGTTTCCTCTCCAACCTTAATCAATTGAATTAGAATACTTGGGAAAATTTCTTGTTTTTGAAATGAATCTGAAAGAGAACTTCCTCCTTGAACAAGTTCAACACTATTATTAATAGCATTTAAATAAATCTCGTTATTAACAACATTTTTTGTTAATTCAAGAGCCTTTACCATAGGAATTCCAGACGCCAACATAGTGTTCAAGTTATCAGCAATTCTTGAAAGATAAAGTTTTTCAAACAAGTCTCCTACATAAGGAACGGAGATTCTTAATCTATCAACCGATTCTTTACCTTTTCCAGTTCCTCCAAATTTATATAAAAGAAAACTTCCAATCGCAATAGCAATCAAAAAGAATAAACCATAATTTACAAGAAAATTAGAAAGTCCGATAACAAACTTTGTATAAACCGGAACTTCTTGTCCAGACTCTAAAAGAATTCCGGAAATTTTTGGAATAACCAAAGTAAGCATCAAGGCCATAACAGCAACGAATGTGAAAACAATGAAGGCGGGATAAATAAGAGCATTCTTTGCTTTTGAAGTAACTTCATAAGTTCTATCCAAATAATCTGCCAAGAAAACAAAAGTTTCATCCAGTCTTCCTGATTCTTCTCCTGCGCGAACCATACTGACATAAAAATTATCAAAAATATCTGAATGTTTTTCCATAGCTGCAGAAATTGCACTTCCTCCTTGAAGATCTTCTGCAACCTCATTTAGAGCACGTCCGAGTTTTGGATTTTCATTTTCAGCAGCAAGTAATCTAAAAATCCTAAGAGCGGAAACTTGGGCTTCAAAAAGAGTCGCCAATTGCCTAGAAAGAATAACTAAATCTTTTAATCCAACTCTTTCAAAAAAAGTAATGTTCTTGCTTAATAATCCTCCTTGTTCTCCTGCTTCTTTGATGTCAGAAATTATAAATCCTCTTCTTTGCAAAGAATTAATAGCAACATCAGTAGTGATGGCACTAATTGTTCCCTCTTTTTTGTTTCCTTCTCCGTCTATTGCGTTGTATATATATAAAGCCATATTTTTTAAAGCATTCTTTCCAGAAGTTGCGGTCTAAATGAGTTTAGAATTGCATTTTCTGCAGTTATTTCGCCACGTCTTACCAAATCAGCAAGAGTTCTGTTCATATCTATCATACCATTCTCTGAACCTGTTTCTATTACAGTATCAATCTCATGAGTTCTTTTTTCTCTAATAAGATTTGCTACGGCATTATTATTTACCAATAATTCATAAGCAGGAATCATTCCTCCTGAAATTCTTGGGATTAGTCTTTGTGAGAAAATTCCAAGGAGTGAGCTGGACAACTGCATTCTGATTTGGTCTTGTTGACTTGAAGGAAAACTGTCGATAATACGATCAATTGTTTGAGAGGCAGTGTTTGTATGCAAAGTTGAAAATACAAGATGTCCAGTTTCAGCTGCTGTTACTGCTGCTGATATTGTGTCTTTGTCTCGCATCTCTCCTACCAAAATAACATCCACATCCTGTCTGAATGTTCCTATAAGAGCGTTGTGGAAATCTTTTGTATCAACGCGAACCTCTCTTTGGTCGATAATAGATTTTTTAGGTTCGTAAACATATTCAATTGGATTTTCAATTGTAATAATATGTTCTGCTCTTTCGCGATTAATCAAATCAATCATTGCCGCAAGAGTCGTAGACTTTCCTTGTCCAACAGGACCAACCACCAAAAAGAAACCTTGTTTTCTAAAAGCAAAATTTTCTAAAAACATTGGCAGACTTAAATCTTCTATATTTTTAATTTCACTTGGAATTAAACGCATCACAATTCCAACTTTTCCTTGTTGAACAAAAGCATTTCCCCTAAACCTTCCTTTGTCTTCATGTGCATAAGAGAAATCGATTTCTTGATTTTCAAGGAATCTATCATAAAAATCTTTTGGCATCATTAATTTTAGAAAATGATCAATTTCGGTTTTTGTAGATTCTTCATATTTTGTAAGAGGAATAAGGTCAGAATTTACACGAACCATAGGTCTTCTTTCTTCAGCCAAATGCAAATCAGATCCTCCTTGTTGGATAACTGTTTCTACTAATTCTTTTAATTTATCTTTATGTTCCATAATAATTGATTATTTTTTACTTTCAATTTCTTTAATTTTTTCAATGACCTCTGAGGGTGTGTGTAGTGCTTTAATTATATACCCATCTATCCCCTTTCCTTCGAATTTTTCCATATCTGAAGATTGTCCTTGATTGGTTAAAATGACTTTTAGTGCATTTGGAATATAATTATTTTTCTTAATTTCCTCAAACAATGCGATTCCATCCATCTTTGGCATTATTAAATCAAAAATTATGATATCTACCATTTCCCCTCCCTTTAACTTATTTAAACACTCTTCTGATCCTGGACAGGCTACAACATCATAACCACTATTTTTAAATTTCATCGCGTACATGTCTAATAGAAATTGATCATCATCAACTAGCATTACTTTTTTTGAGGTACTCTCTCCCATAGAAAAATTATATCAAATTAAAGTTTATTAATCTCCTCAAAAGGAATTATTTTATTCATTGCTTTGATAATTGCATCCTCCTTAATTGTTAACATTCCTTTTGCTCTTGTTGCATCATAGATTGCGGACTCGATTGGATTATCTAAAATAACTTTTTCAATATCACGATCCATTTTGTACATTTCAAAAACCGCTTCACGTCCACGCATACCAGTTGGACATTCAGGTGAGGGTGCGATTTTCAAAAACTCATGTGAAGTTGGAATTTTTGATTTAAATTGTTCTGGTAGATCAGCAAACTGACTGTCTAGCATTTCTTTAACACTGCCTTCAATAGGAACAGTCTCTCCTGAATCTGGACAAAGTTTTCTAACCAAACGTTGAGCCACTCCCAAAATAAGAGTCGGTGGAATCAAATAAGGATCGACACCCATATCAATAAGACGAGGAATAATACCAGCGGATGTATTGGTGTGAATAGTAGAAAGAACAAGGTGACCAGTAAGAGCGGCCTGAATGGCCAATTTCGCAGTCTCACCATCACGAATCTCTCCTACCATTATAATATCGGGATCTTGACGAAGAGTTGTACGAAGTCCTGTAGCAAAAGTATACCCGATATCAGGAAAAACTTGAGATTGAGAAACTCCATCAATTGAATACTCAACAGGATCTTCAAGAGAAAGTACATTATGAATATCACGATCAACTTCTTTCAAGACAGAATAAAGTGTTGTTGATTTTCCAGAACCAGTTGGGCCTGAAATTAAAATCATTCCATAAGGACGCTTGATCGCTTCTTTCAATAATTTATAATTCTCTTCTGTTAATCCAATCTCATCAATTCCACGAACTCCCTTCTCTTGATCCAAAATTCTCATTACGACTTTTTCTCCGTAATATGAAGGGAATGTAGAAACACGGAAATCAACTTTTCTTCCTTCGATTTTTGCAGAGAAACGACCATCTTGAGGTTTTCTTTTTTCATCCAATTTCATTTGTGACAAAATTTTGATACGAGCAATAACCGCAGACAAAACTTTTCCTGGCAAAATCAAACTTGTATTTAAAATTCCATCAACACGAAAACGAACACGAACTTGGGTTTTCATGGGTTCAACATGAACATCAGAAGCTTTTCCTTCAACAGCATATCGCAATATTGTCGCAACAATTTTTGTAACAGGAGCATCTTCAATAATTCTGGTTTCTTGGCTGTTTTTTCCTGCGACTGGTTTTGTTGGAGCAAGCTCATCGTCTAAATCAGTATCAAGCTCTCCCAGTGCTTTTGTAACTTCTCCTGATAAACCTTTATAAACTTCTTTAATTTTTTCAAAATCTTCTTCTGAAATAATAAATATCTTGAAAGGCATGTCTTCTTTTGAAGAAATAAAGTTTAGTGCATCCCGAGCCTCGATATCGTTTGGATTTACCATTCCAACTTCCAAAAATCCATTCGTAACAGAAATAGGTGCAAATTTATAATGCGAAGCAGACTCTTCTGGAATATATTTTAAAATATCAAAAGGAACATTAGAATCTCCTAGTGTTCTAATTGGAACATTATAGTATTCACTTTTAGACTGCAGGATTTGCTGAGGCATAACATCATTAGCCATCAAAACTGAATTCAAAGAATCTGCAGAATTTTTTAATTCATCTTTTATTTTATTGACCGATTTAGGATCAACTATTTGTTTTTCTATTAAATAATCTAAAAAAGCCATAATTGATTAATGATTACTGTGTCGCTTCTGGTTCCACTGAATCTGCTGGTTCTGTACTAACATCTACATTTTCAATAGTTGTTTCTGAAGAAGCATTAAAAGGTTCAAATGGGTTTTGACGTCCAACTGGTTCTGGTCTGATAGGTTCACTAAGGTCTTTTAGAGAATTTAAAACTGGGTCACGTAAAATTTTATCATCTAAAGTTAGAGATTGAATTCTATTTAAAGCTCTAATAATTTCTTCACCTAAAATATCAACATTTTGTGGTCCACTAATTTCAAGCAAAGAATTATCTATTTCCGAATCAGAAAAGAATGTTGAATAAATAAAGAATCCCAAGATTACTATTGCAAAGAGGATTATGTAATTTTTGTATTTTTGAAATATGTTCATAATTTTTATCTTAACCAGTAAGTGTCCAGATTAACTGAGTAGTTATAAAATACTCCTTCCCCTGCATTAACTGAAAATCCTCTAACATCTACCAGCCTCAAAGATTCTTCTAGCTGTGTCAGGAATGCCTTGAAGACTTCGTATGTTGCCGATACTGAGAACCCTACTGAAATAGTTCCGTATTGTTTTCCGTTTGAGCTTTTTGCAATCGTTGAATTCCCTGTTTCTTCTTCACTTGGAGCACCTGCAACAGTAATTCCTGCAATGGCGATTCCGAAATAATCAGCAATATTATTTATGTCTAAAATAAGACGAACATTATCAATTGTGTCTGGAAGAACTTTTTCTAGCTTATCTTTATCGGCTTCTCCAATGCTATTAAATTTTGCCTGAAGAGTATCCCGTTCTTTTTGAAGTTCTTTTGCAAGTTCAAGCATTTGATCATTCTCTTCGATTTGAGATTGAGCTTGTTGAATTTCTTTATACTTAGGATCAATAAAAAAGAAGAAAACTCCGATTGAAACTATTATTAAAATAAGTGGCATTAATTTTTTCATAATAATTAGCTTTGAATTTGGTTATCGTCAAAAATATCTGTAGTGTTTTTTGCTGATTCATTAATTGGCACTAAGCTATTTCTATACAAAATAAGTTGCGGGTCTAATGTGCTTTCAAAAGAGAAATTAATTGTTCCTGATTCATTAGGTTGTAATCCTGAAAAAATAACATCTCTCAGAAATCCTGATTTTCCATACTCATCAGACTGTAGAACAATTGATTGAAATCCTGATGCAACTCCAGAGGCTGAAACTCTAATTGTTCCATCGTCTACTAACGAGTAGTTCAGATTACTGAATCGAACAGTCTTTAGAGTGTATTCTTCGAACAGTGAGAATATTTGTGACGGAGACGTATGGTCATTCAATAATCCTTTTACTCCAAGTAGTCTGTCATTTAGTCTTGTTGCTTGAGAAATAAATTCTGTGTCAAAAGATTTGCTGACTTTTTGCAAATTAGCAACCTGAGATTCTTTTGTTGCTGATAAAGTTATCTCGTAAAAGAAAACTCCTCCGGCAGCAACTATGGTTGCGATAAAAATTACAACAGTTAGAAGAGAAAAAATTCCCATTCCTTTTTTATTTAGTTTACCTCCCTTAGCCGAGGTTTGAATCGGTTTTTTAGGAATAAAAGATGTTGTAAATTTTGTTTGTGCCATAAACGTTTGTCTAAATTATACTATAGATTTTTTAAAACTATAAAAAAGTTATCCAAGTTCTTGTAACTTACGAAGAGCAAGTCCTATCGCAACAGTGAAGCTTGAACCTGTTTCTTGTAAAACTTCTTGCAAGAATGCAGGAACTTCTACTTTATCAAATGGATTTCCTTGAACTACTTCTACTCCGATTTTCTTGCTGGCTTTGTCTATAACTCCTGGAAGAAGTGCCCCTCCTCCCACCAAAATTGCTCGACTAATTGTTTTGTTGTATCTCTTTTGGAAATTTAAAAGGATTGTGTTCGCATCCGAGAAAATTGGATTTACAACTAGGTCAATTATTTCTGTTAACTGTTCGTCTTGTTTAGGTTCATTCTTTCCATAATTTCTTTTTATCTTTTCAGAAAAGTCATTTGTAATTCCCATTGATTTTGCAGCATTCAAAGTAATGTCTTGTGAACCACGACTGATAATATGAGAATCTCGAACAACACCTCTTTCTGTTATATAAACTTTTGTTGCGCCTGCTCCGATATCAATAACCATAACTGGCAAATTATATGCTGTGTCCAAAATTGCTCGTGCAGTTGAAAACATTTCTACCTCAAAAAATGTTGCGTTCAATTTTGACTGCTCAACAACAGCACTATATTTAGCCAAAACATCGTTATGAATTGCCACAACCATTGCTTCCAAGAACTTCTTTGCAGTTTTTTGTTCTTCTGTTTCAATCTCTGGAATAACAAACCAATCCAAAGTAACTTCTGCAATTGGAACGGGAATATATTTACGAGCCTCAATTGGAACCATTTGGGCAAGTTGTTTATTCTTCATGTTCGGCATTTTGAAAATAGAAACCATACTGGATCGCATTGGAATAGAAAGCGCGCTATCAAGTGTTGAGACATTTGATTCTGTTAAAACATCATTCAACGCTTCTGCCATTTTTTCTGCAGGAAGTTTTGTGGCGCGACCAATTTCAGTTCCAGAATAAGGTCCCAACGCAATCTCTCCATAAGTTTGCAAAATAGCGCGTCCTTTCTTTTTTTTAATTTGAACTACTTTTATAGAAGACGCCCCAATATCAACACCTAGCACACTAGGATCATTTTTAGATGAAAAAATATTCAAAAATTTATTAATAAATTCGTCCATAAAGATTTATAAAAATTATATCATAGCTTTATGTTGAAAATACTAGGTTTTTTGTTTGATTTTGTTTTTCCTAGAAATAAAGAGGAAATGATTTTAGAAAATTTAAGTGGAGTGGATATTTTTGAAAAAATTAAAAAAACTTTTAGACACCTACCGGGTACTTATTCCCTTTTCAATTACAAAGACAGATTAGCGAAAGAATTAGTTTGGCAAATTAAATTTAAAGGTAATAAAAAGTATGCAAAATTTTGTGGGAAATATTTATACAGATTAATTTCAGAAAAAAATAGAGGGGACGATTTTTTATTAATACCAATTCCCTTACACAAAAAGAGGTTGGCGGAACGAGGATATAATCAAACAGAGTGGTTATGTCAGGAGATTATAAAACATAACGCGCCGGAAAATTTAAAATACTCTCCAAAGATTTTATTCCGAGAAAAATATCAAATTAAACAAAGTTGGATGGACAAGGAAAGTCGCATTAAAAATATCCAAGGAATTTTTGAGGTTAAGTATCCTGAAATGGTTTCAAACAAAAATATAATCTTGATTGATGATGTCGTGACAACAGGAACCACATTAAACGAAGCGCGCCGGACTCTAAAAGAGTCCGGCGCTAAATCAGTAACTTGTTTTACTATCGCTCACTAGTTATTTGATTCTTGTGCTGAAGCGGGGTTTTCTTTTTTCTCTGCCTCCACCTCTCTTTCGATTTCTTCTTTTGAAATAGTTTCGTCTTTTTCTTTCTTAGACCAATCTTTTTTGCTGATCCAGAAAATATAAAGTATTTCTAAAATTCCAACTGTATTGATTACTAGAAGTCCGATATACCACCACTTTTCATTTTTTCTAGCAGCAATCCAAAGTGCCCATCCTTTCCAAGCGAATGACCATGCCAGAAAAATCAATGTGAAAATTGAAAGTCCTGCTCCTAATCCTGCTACTGATAATGTTTCCATCATTGTAATTCTTTATTTAATATAATAATGAATTATTATATACCATTTTTTTGTTATAGAAAAAGAATAGATAATGTGATAATCTGTTTCTACTTGGAAGGTTGGCTGAGTGGTCGAAAGCGCTTCACTGCTAACGAAGTAAGGGTTCATAGCCCTTCAAGGGTTCGAATCCCTTACCTTCCGCAAAATAAAATGATATGAGACTGTATTGTCTCATATCATTTTTGATATACTTAAAAAATGGAATTTCTAAACAGAATAACAAAAATTTTTGGTCTTAATGACGAGACTTGGATACAACACTCAAATCCGTGGAGTGTATGGACACGCTTCTTTATATTGCCACTTTTAGCACTATCAATATGGAGTCATGTTTGGATTGGTTGGTATAGTCTGGCTGCTGTTTTTGCCCTTATATTTTGGACTTGGATTAATCCTCGTTTTTTTGGTAAACCAAAAACAACTAAACACTGGGCTTCAAAAGCTGTTCTTGGAGAACGTGTATGGTTAGAAAAAAATAAGGCACCTATTGCCGAACATCACCTTCGTGCGATTATGATTCTGAATATAATAACTGGTATTGGCTTGCCTTTTCTAGCTTGGGGATTATATGAACTACATATATGGTCAGTACTACTTGGACTAACTTTAGTTATTTTTGGAAAACTTTGGTTTCTTGATCGTATGGTGTGGGTATATGAAGATATGAAACATAAATCTGAAGAATATTTATCTTGGGAGTACTAATACAAAACCTTTGTTTGGATGTAATAATTCAAAAACGGTAAGCAATTTTTTTGTGATAAAATGAATTTAACACAATGAACAATAAAGTTAATTTTGAAGAAGATTGGGGTAACCAGAACGATACTAAAGATTATGGTAATTCAAAACTAGCAGATTTTTTAATTAATTTTTCTGGAGGATATATAAGAGACTCAAAACAAGCCAATTTGATAATACTAATATTTTTCATTATTTCCTTGTCCGTGTCTATAATATTTACATTAGATTTAAATAAAGGAGGTGTTCCTAGTACGCCAGTAGAGTATGGACCTCCCGTAGAATACCTAGATTTATAATGATTAAAATTAACAAAGAAAAAACATACAGAGGATTCACCTTGATAGAACTATTAGTGGTTATTGCAATTATTGCCCTACTATCAACAGTTGTACTTTCATCACTTCAAAGTGCCAGGGAACGTGGCGAGGCAGCAAGAGCAGCAAGTGACCTGAGAGAAATTATTACCACTCTAAATTTATATTACGACGATAATGGAGTTTATCCATGCTTTGACCATAGTTGGGACGACGGGGATGAAACTTCTTGGGCTGCACCATATTTTCAATGGCCAGAACACCCTTGGGGATATGAATATCACTGGGAACATGGGGGAAGTTCTTTTTCTATTTCACTGAGATCTCCCGGAACAGACAATGCCCAAAATTTAGATAATTTAATTGATGATGGAAATCTCGGAACAGGAAATATTAGAGGGAACGGAACTCGTTTAGAATATTATGGAATGGATCAGGGAGTAACACTTATTGATTGTCATATATAAGTATAGATTTTGGAAAATGTTAAAATATATTCAATGAAAATAGATTCTCTAATCGAAGAAGAATTTCGCCTTTTGGAACCACAAAAGAAGGCTCTTAAGCGCCTAAAATTAGAAACTGTAAAAGACCTGCTTTATCACTTCCCTTTTCGATATGACGAGAATTTTAGTACTACAAAAATTAAAGACGCAAAAGAAAAAGAAAGCGTCACTATTTACGGAGAAATTAAAAATCTGAAAACAGGAAAAACTTTTCATAACAAAAAAGCAGTCGCCACAGGAACACTGGATGACGGAACTGGGACTTTGAAAATCATGTGGTTCTCTCAACCTTATATCGCAAAAATGTTTAACGAGAGAGATTTAGTAAAAGTAGATGGAACAATTACATCAACTGGAAATCTGACAAATCCAAAAATTGAGAAAGTTGAAGAAATTGATGTGCAAAATTCTGGACCTTTATTTGGTGAAATAGATAATAGTATTTATCCAGTTTATCCAGAATCAAAAGGAATCACATCCAACTGGTTTTACCATGCAATGCAAAAAATATTTTCAAGCGAAATTATGGAAAATATAGAAGAAACAATTCCAGAAGACATTTTGGAAAAATATAACTTACCCTCTCTAAAAACCTCGCTTATTTGGATTCATACTCCACAAAAAATAAAAGATTCTGAAAGTGCAAAGAAAAGATTTTCATTTGAAGAAATTTTGTTTATTCAAATTCAAAAACAATTGCAAAGGCGTGAGGCTCAAAAATTAGAGTCGCATGAAATAGATATTTCAAAAACTGAAATTAATAAATTTATAAAAAGATTTCCCTTTAAATTAACTGATTCACAAAACAAAGCTATCGATGATATTTTGGATGATTTTAAAAAAGGCCTTCCTATGTCTCGCCTATTAGAAGGAGATGTTGGTTCTGGAAAAACTGCTGTGGCGGCGACTGCGGTTCATATGGTTACAAATACAAAACCAAAAGACCGTGAGGCTGGTAATCTGGGGACTGCATACATGGTTCCGACCGAAATTCTAGCTAAACAACATTTTGAAAACTTTATTAAATATTTTGAACATACAAATATTAAAATCGGACTAATCACAAGTTCTGGTTGTAAAAAGTTTCCATCAAAAATTGATCCAACAAAGCCAACTGATATTTCTCGTGCTCAATTATTAAAGTGGGTTGAAAATGGAGAAATTCCTATTTTAATCGGAACGCATTCTTTGATTCAAAAAAGTGTGAAGTTTAAAAACTTGGCGCTTGTGATTATTGATGAACAACACCGGTTCGGAACTGAACAAAGGAGGAAGCTTGCTCAAAAAGAAGATTTCGCCCCTCATCTGCTGTCTATGACCGCCACTCCTATCCCCCGCACCCTTGCACTAACAATTTACGGGGATCTGGATTTAACGTTGCTGGATGAAATGCCATCTGGACGTAAATCAATAATTACAAAAATTGTCTTGAAAAACGAACGTGATGAAATGTATAAAAAAATTGGTGCAGAAATAAAATCCGGTAGACAGGCCTATGTAATTTGTCCTCGTATTAAAGAGTCGGACTTGACCGCAGGAGCTTCAGCGGAGGAGGTCGAAACCAAAAGAAAAACTATGTATGCAAAATCGGTTGAATCAGAAACAAAAATTCTGCAATCTAAAATTTTTCCAGATTTAAAAGTTGAGAGTCTGCACGGAAAAATGCGTCCAGCAGAAAAAGATGATGTTATGAAGAGGTTCGAGGATGGAGAAATTAATATTCTGGTTTCAACTTCTGTTATTGAAGTTGGTGTAAACGTTCCAAATTCAACAGTTATTTTAATTGAAGGAGCAGAGAGATTCGGACTGGCACAACTGCACCAATTACGTGGTCGTGTTATCAGGAGTAATCACCAAGCGTACTGTTTTGTGTCTTCTGAATCCAGCACCAAAAAAACAATAAAAAGATTACGGGCGTTAAATGAAGCAAAAAATGGGTTTGAATTAGCAGAATATGATTTGGAATTACGTGGAACTGGAGAGCTGTCTGGAAACAAACAATGGGGTATTTCTGATTTAGGAATGGAAGCTATCAAGAATATTAAAATGGTAGAAGCTGCCAGAAAAGAGTCTGCTTTTTTGGCTGAAAATATAAATAAATATCCAAAAATTAAAGAGATTTCTGAGAACCAAAAGGATATTCATTTTGAATAAATTCTGAGGACGAAATTGACTTATCTTTATTTTTTGATAATCTGAATTTTTAGGAGGATCTATTTATGAAGACACACCAAATTGAAATTTCTTGCATCCAAGAAGATGCTGTTATTAAGGGAGTTCTTGAATATAAAACTTATGGGATTATTGAAATTCTAAAAGGATTACCGAAAATCAAAAACTGGAAAGACCTTAAAAAGATTTATTCAAGAACGAAAAAGATAAGCAATTGGCAAGATTTAAAACTCTTCCTAGATCAGTACACGGAAGTTGAATTAAAGAATGCTGATATGTTTGCTGGAAATTCAAGATTAGTACACTCATCAAAAAAGATTTTTAAAATCCATTCTTCTAGAGAGGATTGGTATGGTTTGATGGTTTACTAAAAAACTCTGTATCTCTACAGAGTTTTTTATTTTAGTTTCTCATATTCTGAATTTCTTCTTCTGATGGAAATTCTGGTCCTAGGTCGTATTTCAAATCATTTAATTTTTCCCTCATTGCATTTATGGTCTTTTTATCATCTTCCCCAAATCCAGAGAAATTTTCTGAATTATCTTTATATTTATCTAGAGCTCGATAAAGTCCTAGTGCCTCTTCCTTAAGTTTCTTTCTTTGATCAGCTACAAAAGCTTCTTTTTGTTCTTCATTATATCCAAAAAGTTCTTCGGCTACACCTAATATTTCTTCCATTCTTGATTTTTTTTCTAGTGGTGGTTGTTCTAAATTCATATATAAAAAGTATGCACCTTATTCAAAGAAAATGCAAAGAATTATTTCTTTGGATAATCAAACCAAATTCTGGCGCTTATAACATCAAAAACATGAACAAACGCCGCCAAAGGTTTCTGTACTCTTTCTTCTCTGGAATAATCTTCCCCTTCTCCGTGAATATATTTCAATGCGTTCTTGTGATTATCGTTCAAATCTATATTATATTCAGAAACCATATCTTTAATAAACTCTTCTTTTTCCTTATCTGAATTAAAATCTTTTTTAGGTTCTACATACCTGAATGGCTTTTCTAAATCATGTAAAAATAAAACTAAAAGTGCGTCTGAAAGAGTAAAATCTAAATCTCTATCCTTATTCATTAAATTATATAAGCCGTATGCTAAATTCATGGTCTCTTCTAAATGATCGATATAACCACCTTTCCAAGCATGGTGTTTAATCAAAGACCCTGGAGACTTTTCGAATCTTTCTTTATTATCTTCATGCATTTTTAAACAAGCTGATCTATTTGGTTCGTCTATGTGATTAATTAGGTCCAATAATTTCATGTGATGAATTTTAACATTCAAAATTATTTAAATCTAATTAAATAAAATGTGTGTATAATCTACACATGGAACAAAAATTTATAAAAATTGTAGATAAATATTTTGTAAACGAAGGCAAATTCAAGCTTCACAAAAAAGCCAAGACTGCTTTAATCGTTATCACCCTTGTTTCAATTATCTTTACCGGACCTTTTGGACCAGCTATTTTATTGGGGCTTTATGTTGGAATTAAACAATACACAAAACACAGACTATTTATGATTAATTTCTCTGATAGACATGGATTAAAATTTGGAGATTTAATTGATATAAAAAATTTAAAAGGACGAGTCTTTGATTTTGGACATTCCAAAAAAGCATACAATGTTTTAGAAGGGGAATACGAAAGCCATCCCATAAAAATATTTAATTATCGATATGTGACCGGGCGTGGCAAACACAGCAAAACTCATTCTTATACTGTCTGCGAAGTTGAGATAGAAAAGACCCAATTCCCTTTTATATTTTTACAACCAAACAGTTTCTGGGATTTATTGTCTAGCCATTTTTCATCAAAACACGGAGATTTCCAAATAAGTCTGGAGCAAGAATTTTCTGAGAATTTTAACTTATATTGCACGGAAGATTATGAAATAGAAGTTCTGCAAATATTTACTGCGGACCTGCTGACTTATTTAAAAGAACATGGAAATAAGTTTTCTATCGAATTCTCTGAAAACAAAATTTATTTTTACGATAACCTAATAATTACCGAGAACAAAGATTTGGATGAATTATATGATGTGGTTAAAAAAGTTTTAGATAAGTCTGGTCCTTTACTGAAAAGATTGCATGATGATTTTGATTCGATGCATGAGGTTTATGGAAAATAAAAAACCACTCGATGTGACGAGTGGTTTTTTATTTTTATGCGCGGGCTCGTGGACGTTGTTGGAACTGAGATTAAAAAATAACTTTTAAAAATTACCTAAAACAACATTGGATGTTGTGTACCCTCCACCAGGATTTTCTTTTCTATGATCACCTGGATTATGACTTGGAAGATATCGAACTTCTTTTTTAATAAAATCTAAACTAGCTGATAATGAACCACTCCAAAAATTACTAATGGCCATCTCATCAAATAGTTTATAAAAATTTATTTTATTATAATCAAAACCGCCTGAATCAAAATGAAAATTATCTAATAAAATACCGACCTTATACCCAGAGAAAGAAGTTTTAAATTCGTTACAAAATAATTCACTTTCTTCTTTATTAGCCAAACTTGAATATAACCTAGCAATATCACCAACATAATTAGAAGAATCATCAAAAGTTTTAACTTCAATCTCAAAACTTGTTCCGCATAAATCATACTTAGCTAATTTAATTTTTTCCTGTTCTTCAAAGATATTTTCTACAATCCCCTCAAGACACTCTTTCCTGTTTTTAACTATTTCAGGACTAGGACCATAATCGTAATTATATTCGTCATAACATTCGTTTGCAGCCCTCTCAAAATATGAAATGAAGTCATCTGAAAAATCCACTGTTTTTTCAACAACAGGATCTGCTACAACAACCTCTTTTATAACAACAGTTTCTGTTTTAGTAGAATTATCTTTTTTTTTACTTATAGTTCCATTACAAGTGTTACCTTTTATTTCCCCCACAATTTCTAAAGCGTTTCCTCTGCTATCTACACAATAACTATAATCGGGATCTGTAACTAAAGGAACTGAAACTGCCCATGATTGAATATCACTCCTAGATGAACCTGAAACGCAGGTAGCATTTTGCATTTGACCATCTATAGCCGCACTCTGAATATAACCATAGATACCCTTTTCAGCAAACAAAGTACCTTCTTTTCCTTCACAAGGACCAATATTAAACACGTCTATACCGTAGCTTCCATTATTTGAATCATAAATGAGTTCAGCTGTTGCCCTAATATTGCTAAGGTAGCTTTTTATGGCTGCATCTGAACCCTTATCATGAGCCTGACTGATAGACGAACCATAAGTTGATTGAATATCTTCAATTTTTTTGTAGTCTTTTGGAGATTCTATATTAATAATTTTATTAATATTATCTAGTGTAATTGACAGACTAAGAACAAATTGACGATTTTCCAGTATGTCAGAATTAGGTATTAGACGATTTGAACTTTCAAACTTAACAGGATAACCTCTTTTATTGACCCATAAAATATTTTGAGTATTTTCATTATAATAGTCTATTACGGAATCAAACTCTTCTCCTTTAACATAATCTAAAATATTTTCTAATTCAGATATATTATAATCTTCAATAAATTCATATTCACCAATCTTTAATTCACTAATTAAATCCTCAATGAAGGGTTCTAGTCCATTTTTATTTATTTTCAATACATATTTATATGCAACCTGATCATTAACCTTTTCTTTTTTTGGAGATCCAATAATTTCTAACAATTTATTCTTATCAGCAGTATCAAGAATAAAACTAATATATTTTTTTACCTCATCCTCATAGTCAGAATCTTCAAAAATAACTGAGGTGTTATTAAGTATATAATCCAAACCAAACACTGGTTCTTCACTTACCAAAAACCACTCACCTTTTGGTATCCCTATAAATGATAACAAGAATGAAGGAAAATTATTTATTTTAATATAATAATTTTCATCTTTACTAATAAAATCTACATCAATTTTATAAGTAATATCTTCAAGATCACCATCTGCTGATATATTTATTTCAACATCTTTTTTATCATCTTCTAAATTACTCTTTGCACTAAAACTAGCATTCACATTAATACCTTCTGGAATATAGTCTATATACTCATTCATACTTTCATAAAAATTTTGTGGAGGTTTTGATGATAAACCTAAAGACCTTGAACTCTTTGTAAAAGTAACTGTCTGATTATCAATTTTTACTGGTTTAATGGTATTAGACTGTAAATAATATTTTGAAGTTACATCATTACTTTCTCTGGCAATACTAATAGCTTCAGCGGTTTCAAAAGTAATAGATATTTCAAAATCATGACCATCATCAGTCAATTTGTATTCATAAAACTTATTTGTTAAAGGATCAGTAACGGATAAATCTTTTACTGAACTTAAACTATCTGGCGGAGTATTTCTATAATTTCTTCTTAGTGAATTATAGAAATCTATTCTTTGATAATCTCTATAATATTTTTCTTTCAGTTCTATTGTGTTTCCTACTGGAACAAAAGGTTTTGCGTCATCATCCCTTTTCATTCCAACAAAAGATCCGGAGAATGCATATGATGAGGTTTTAATTTCAGATATTTTACCAGCTAAACCAGAAAATAAATTATTTTGATTATATGGTGCACTAGCTAAAGCGCCAGTACTCCAAAAATAAAAAACTACTGCCATTAATAAAAAAGCAGCGGCAATTAACGGAATATACTTAATTTTATTTTTTTTACTTATGACTACTTTTTTATCAGAAGTAGTGTCTACAGTAGCAAATTGTTTAATAGGTTTTGGAAAAATATTTTGTAAATCCTCTTCACTATAACCAGCACCTTTCATTTCTACCCTAAGCTGATCCACTGTTTTTCCTTTTAATTTTTCTTTTTTTATATATTCATCTAGTTTTGGATATTTTGACATTTTTTAAGTTTTAATTTTTATACAAATATTATATCAAAAAACACCCTATCTCTAGAGTGTTTTTAACTTGCCGCAAGTTAATGCGCGAGAGACGAGACTCGAACTCGCAACCTTCCGCGTGACAGGCGGATGCTCTAACCAGTTGAGCTACTCCCGCAAATGAGGATTAATGGAATTTTACTTACATTTAATCCAAGTGCAACGGAAGTGTCCGTAGGACTCCCCCGCAAATACTACATCTGCAGTCCGTATAATTTATCAAATTAACATCTAAAAAACAAGTTCTATTCTAAGTTATTACCCCAACCACACGTTGGACACCCACCCTCTCTATCCATACAAATTTCACAATTAAAACTAAGTCCATCGTCAGGTTTCTGAAGATTTTTCTTAGTATCTATTTTTTCTTTATTATTTTCAGAATTACCACAATCTTTTTCAGATAATCTTGGTAAATCTGGCTGTTCATATTTTCCGTTATTCATAATATAAGATTGTCCACTATTCTGTGCTGAGGGAGAGATTCGAACTCTCGACCTGTCGCGTATGAGACGACCGCTCTAACCAGCTAAGCTACCCCAGCATATATAAATAATTGTTGCGGAGCCCGGAATTGCACCGGGGTCTAGAGGTTATGAGCCTCTCGAGGTACTACTCCTCCACTCCGCGATATTTTTACAAATTAATGTAAATTACCACACTACTGCAGTGATTAATAGATTAACAAATTTTCATTAAAAATCAACA
>Ga0136555_1000280_pt1 | contig 20899 bp, 18 predicted proteins | sample AntRauTorckE5432_FD_104927 | JGI IMG/M metagenome (GOLD analysis project Ga0136555, IMG submission 104927) | Saline lake microbial communities from Rauer Islands, Antarctica - Metagenome Torckler E5 #432 | ecosystem: Environmental > Aquatic > Non-marine Saline and Alkaline > Saline | place...
CTATTTATCAATTTATTTTTATGCGTCCCGTTCTTTCTTGCGGCACAAGATTATGCGATAGGCGATATGGTCAAAGGCGGTATTGTCTTTTCTATTGCTGAAAATGGCGACTCTTTGCTTATTTGTGGGAAAAACGATGCAGCTCAATATGTTGATTGGGCAGATGCGAAAATGCGATGCGAATCTTTTTTCAGTATCGACGTTTCTACGATGGTCAAAGGATGGCGAATGCCGACTTTAGCAGAAATGAAAATATTGCGAGATAATCGAGAAACTATCAATGAATTAATTCGTAAAGCTGGCGGTATTCCGCTGGAAAGTGAGGTCGGCGCTTATTATTGGACTTCTACAGAAGCGGAATATTCTTCACACGCCTACTTGCAGCCTTTCGGTTTTGACCTTCCTCAACTAATGAGTAAAGCATCTAATTCATTTAACGCAAGAGCAGTTCAAACGGTTTATTTGAAATAATTTTAGGTTTAATATTTTTATTAAAAATAAAATAAAAAATATAAAAAGCCCAACAAATCCAAGATTTGTCGGGCTTTTTTAGGAAAACTGTCACCTAAATCTAACTCGCTTTGAACTTCTTCAATGCCTCGTTCAATCTCGGAACGACATCAAATAAATCACCAATCACACCGTAATCGGCTGCTTTGAAGAACGGTGCTTCTGGATCTTTATTAATGACGACGATAACTTTTGATTGATTCACTCCAGCCAAATGCTGAATTGCACCCGAAATACCGATGGCGATGTATAAATTTGGTTTAATTGCAACACCTGTTTGACCAACATGCTCATGATGAGGTCGCCAGTGGATATCGGCAACTGGACGAGAACAAGCTGTGGTTGCCCCCAAAATATCCGCCATTTCTTCGATAATGCCCCAATTTTCAGGGCCTTTCATGCCACGACCTGCCGAAACCACCAATTCCGCTTCCGGCAAAGGAATCGTTCCTTGAATCGTATCTTCTTTGATAACTTTAATGCGACTTTGTGGAATCGTTACCGTCATCGCTTCTGGCGTAACTACTGTACCGATGACTTCTGGTTGCAACGAGTTACCCGATAAAGAAAGCACTCTACGAGGCGTTTTGATTTCGTAAGTTGCCCCAGCTTTTCCCGAAAATACATTTTTCGTTACTTTAAAACTCCCTTCGACCGTCGGCAACGCATTCACAGCCGAAACGGAACCCGCTTTAAAGCGAATAGACAAACCACCAATCAACGACCTTCCTGTTGAGCTATGATTCACGATAATCGTGCTTGCACCAATCTTTTCCGCAACTTGCGTAATAACTGACCCATAAACTTGACTATCAAAATGCGAAATACCTTCAATCGTCAATACTTTTGACGCACCGTACAAACCTAAATCTGCACTGTTTTTCGCCTCGCCAATCACCAAAGCCACCGCTTCAGTTCCTAACAATTCCGCCACTTTGCGACCGTAATAAACCGCTTCAAACGTGGACTTTTTATGTAAATTATTATGACTTTCTGCAAAAATTAAAACCATTTTTTTTAATTTTTAATTATTAACTATGAATTATCTTGTCCCGAGAACTCGACGATTAAAACCAACAATTCATAATTTATAAATTTATTTTTGAAATTTTAGTTTGAAATTTTAGTTTGAGTAATTATTTAGCTTTGAGTAGTTCAGACATGAAAACTACTGAAACTAAAATACATCAAAACGGTCAACTACTAAAACTACATTTTAAATCGCTTTCGCTTCTTCGTGTAGCAATCTTACCAATTCATCCATATTTTCAGGATCAACCAATTTTACCGCACCCTTATCAGGAGGCAATATGAATGAAATCACCGTGAGCGGACTTTTCATTTCGGCAGCAGGACGAGCGACCAATGGCTTTTTCTTCGCCATCATAATCCCACGCATATTCGGAATCCGTTGTTCCGCCATACCTTTTGCCGCACTGACTACGAAAGGCGTTTGCACTTCTAAAATCTCGCTTCCGCCCTCGATTTCTCTCGAAACTGTCGCGAGAGAACCTTCAAACTGCATATCCGTTGCAAAAGAAATAAACGGTAAATCCAATAGTTCCGCTAACATTCCGCCAACTTCACCACCATTATAATCAATCGTTTCTTTCCCCAAAAGCACCACATCAAAGCCTTTTGCGTATTTCGCAATTTGAGCCGCAACGAAGTACGCACTTTCTGGTTCAGCGTCTATTCGCAACGCTTGATCCGCTCCGATTGCCAATCCTTTTCTCAAAACAGAATCGTTTTCAGCCGTTCCAACATTGATAATCGTCACTTTACTACCCTCGAATTGCTCTTTCAATTCCACACCTTTCACTAAGGCATACCACTCATCATAAGGATTCATGATGTAGTTTACGCCATTTGTATCGTAAGCCGTATTGTTATCTTTAAAAGCAATTTTGGCTGTCGTCTCGGGTGTCGGCGTAACGCAAACTAATATTTTCATATTGATATAATTTTTGTAAAAAAGGTTTTAAGATTTTGAGGAACAAGGTTTTAAGATTTTACCGTTTTAACGATTTTTATTTTTTTATAAATAAAAATATCATCATTTCGTCGGCTAACTTTATACCATAATGCCTAAAAATCTTTTTACCTAAATAATTACTATTTTTAATAAAATTTTTCGGTTTAAAAGCATTTTAAGATGAAAGTGTGTAGATTTTAACTTTACATAAGTGCGGTCGAAACCAATCACTAATCACCAATCAATCGTAACAAATATTGAATTATTTGATAGCTTAATCCAAACAAATAAAAGTCATCTAAAACTCAATTTTTACTATTTCTGCCACCAAAGGTAAATTATTTTATACGCTTTAGCAATTTTATTTAAAAAGAAAACTATTTGATTATCAATAGTTTACAACGCAAAAAGTGAACTATTTGAACAAAATTAGTTTATCTTGAATAAAAAATAGTCACAATCAACTAATTTCGTATTAAATAGTGACAAATTTGTTCAAAATTAGAGGACACAATATAAAAAACTGTTTAAATTAAAAAGTGTTTAAAATCATTTTTAAATAAGATAAAAACTATTGAATAATATATATAGATTTCTATATATTTGCAAAGTAACAAACAAAGTAACAATGAATTATAAAATCCACGTCGATGGTCAATCCTTTGACCTTTCTAAAGAAATTGTAGGCAACCTTGATATGCTTCAAGTTGGCAAACAAGATTTTCACGTTTTGCAAGATAATCAAAGTTATCACTGCAAAGTTCTCGAAACAAACTACGAAAATAGAACGCTTACCATTGAGGTAAACGGCAGCAAATACACGCTAAACATCGAGGACGAATACGATATATTAGTCAAAAAAATGGGACTTTCTGCCATCGTTGCCCACAAAATTTCTAACATCAAAGCTCCGATGCCAGGACTGGTTTTAGACATTATGATTAAACCAGGTCAAACCATCGAAAAAGGTACGCCTTTATTGATTTTGGAAGCGATGAAAATGGAAAATGTCTTGAAATCAGAAGGCAACGGCGTGGTGAAATCTATCGAAGTAATAAAAACGCAAGCGGTGGATAAGGGGCAGATTTTGATTGAAATGGAGTAAGGTTTTGTGGTTCGGTACTCGGTATTTGTGATTGGATATTCGGTACCCGACAGACGTGCAATAACGTGTTTACCAAATCACGAATAAGAAAATTATAATCAACCCGTTATTCGATATTTAGCGGTCATCTTTTGCGACTGTCGAATACCGAATACCGAATACTGAATACCGAAATGTTTAAAGAATTCAAAGGTGTTACCAAAACCGAATGGCTCGCTCAAGTCACCAAAGACCTGAAAGGCAAACCGTTAGGAAGTCTAAATTGGCAAGTCGAAGGAATTGAAATGACGCCGTTTTATCATAGCGAAGATGCGTTAAATGCGACTCCAATTACAGAAAATCGAGCGGATAATAGTTGGGAAATTGGCGAACGGATTGTAGTGCAAGACGGAAATTATGCGGCTGCAAATCAACAGGCTTTGGATGCACTTTCCAAAGGTGCAAATGCACTTTATTTTGTTTTGGACGAAAATCCAAATCAAAATGAATTAACCATACTTTTAGCGAATATTCAATTAGAATGGATGTCCACACATTTTCAAGCGAATGATTGGAAAACGTTAATTGAAAATTTCATTTTTGTTATTAATAAAAAAGAACAAAACCCAAATGAAGTTAATTGTTCTTTTAATATTAAAAATAATGACTTTTTTAATGCCGTTAAAACGTTTAAAAGCTACGTTTCGCAATTGCCGAAAGGCAAATTCTTAACGGTTGATGTCACCTCAGAATTAAGCGTTACCAATAGTTTAGCGGAAGCGGTAACGAAAGGAAATGCGATTTTAGAATTATTAAACGATAACGGTTTTGATATTGCGGAAACCACCGAGGCGGGGCAGGCACATCAATTGATACAATTTGCAATTGGTTTGAATGACGAATATTTCATGAGCATTGCAAAAATTCGTGCCTTAAAAACCTTGTGGCAGCAAGTTTTAACCGCTTGGAATGCCGACCTCAAAACCATTCCGAATATCGAAGTTCATCTGACAGAAAATGCTCAAACGGATGATGAAAATTATAACAAAATCAGGGCAACGACACAAGCAATGTCCGCAGTAATTGGCGGTGCAAACCGTTTGTACATCTATCCTTCCGATACTTTTAAAAATAAAAACGGAACGATTTTTTCTCGCAGAATTGCCTTGAATGTTCAACATTTATTACAACAAGAAAGCTATTTAGATAGAGTCGTTGATACGTCGGCAGGGAGTTATTTTGTGGAGGAATTGACGGAGAAAATTGCGGAGAAAGCGTGGAGTATTTTTCAGGATAATTAGGTGGCGAAAGCGTCCGACCCCTAACAACTTCTACGATTATGAAAAACATAAATTTAGCCGAGTGAAAAGTTTATAAACAACGACAAAACGCCTTAATAAAACGTTAATAAAATAAATTATAATTTATTTGGTTATTAATTTAAAAAATTAAAGAAAATGAAAAATTTATTCGCTGTTTTATTTTTTTCGCTTTTTGTAATTGCTTGTAATAACGATAATTACCAATTAAATAAGCCAGCCATTATTTTGACTTTAGATTTACTTAGTCCGTTGAACGCAACGACTGATTATTGCAATATGGATTTTGAATGGTCGGCTTCGTTGAATAATATTCCGTTTATATTGACTATTTCATCGAATCGAAACTTTCTAAATTATACCGTCTTTAGAGATACGATTATAGATACAACATTTACACTAATGCAAAATTTACAACCGAATAAAATGTATTATTGGAAAGTGCAAGCCGATACGGTTTCAAAAATGGATTCTTTTATGGTTCAAAATGTGGCATATTTAGGAGATTTTATAGGAATATTTCCTGCAACGGCAACGTATCGGCACGAAGCCTACCCGAACGATTCGACTTGGATAACGAATGTAACAATATCATTTAATAATGACGAAATTCCGCAGATGACGGAAGTTGGAACTAATTTGACGGTTAATCCTGAAGAACACACGAGTTATTTTGACTGTGATATTTTTTATTATCGGAACAAATTTGATTTTATCAATCAGCCAATAAACACACTTCTTTTGTCTAATGATACTGGAAACTTGAATATTTCAGACAAGAATAATCGAATATTTACATTTCAGAAACGAATTGAATCGAATCATTTTGATATTTATATAGAATATACCAGAAGTATTGATTAAAATATATTTTTGAACTACGAAGATACAAAAAAATATTCTTTGTGTCTTTATGGCTCAAAAAATCACTAACAAAAAAACACTAATGGTTACTTGATATTAGGCAAAAGAACGGTTTTCCTATAAAAAAATGACAAGCATATTTTTTAATATTTTGCTTCGCAAAATGTCTTTTTTGACAGGATTTACAGGATTTTTGCTCTGCAAAAATCTAATTTTTATGGCTTTGCCATAAAAAAATCCTGTTTATCCTGTAAATCCTGTCAAAAAACGTTTACGAAGTAAACATAAAATAGAATTCTATCAATTCAACTTTTTATAGGAAAACCGTTTAGGCAAAAGTAAAATCTCGAATAGTTGAGTATTGTCAATTTTGATACGAAAGTTATATTTCAAATTATAGTAATAGGTTGCGAAGTGATTTCGTAGCAAGTACCAAAAATAATTTATCTATGAAAACACGATTAGAAAAAGCGTTAGAACCCATCTATAAAGAAATGCTTCAAAGTATCGAAGTAAAAAATAGAGATATTTACACGTTCTGTATGCAATGGTCGAAAAACTTTCCTTTAGAAGAAAATAAAGGAATTTTGTTTGTTGGAAAAGCTACTAATGGCTGGATTTCATCAGAGACAGATATTGATATTCTTTTTGGAGAACACAAAAGCCAAATTTTCAATAGAGAAGACCAAATTAAATGGATTCTTGATTTGGAAGGAAAAAAGAGTAGATATAATACTAGAAAATCAGCGTTTTGGCGAGTTATTAGAAAGATTTCAAAAGCTATTAATGGTGATAATGAATTAGATAAAATTGCTTGGAGTAATCTTTATAAAGTGAGTTACATAAAAGAAAACCCACCAAAGAAATTACAAAAGATGCAGTTGGATTACTGCAAAAAAATATTAGAAACTGAAATAGAAATATTATCACCTAAATATGTTGTTTTTTTTACATCAGGCTGGGAAAAAGAATTTCTAAAGCATTTAAATCAAGGTAGTTTACCTAAATATAAAACTATTAATTGGGGTAAAAATTACAAGACTTCAGTTGTAGATATAGAGAATATTAAATATATAACTTCAGTGCATCCACAAGGAAAAAAAGAAAAACAACATAGCAACATCGTTGTCGATTTATTAATAAAGAATGATTAGTGAATGCGTGACCAACCAATCACTAATCATTAATCACTAACAAAAAAAATGAAAAAAATACTAATAGCCAACCGTGGCGAGATTGCGATAAGAGTGATGCGTACTGCTCGAAAAATGGGCATCAAAACCGTAGCGGTTTATTCGGAAGCGGACAGAAATGCGATGCACGTAAGATTTGCGGACGAAGCCGTTTTGATTGGTGAAGCATCGTCTTCAAAATCGTATTTGGTCATGGAAAACGTACTGGATGCGGCGAAACAAACTGGGGCAGACGCGATTCACCCAGGTTATGGTTTTTTGAGTGAAAATGCTGTTTTTGCTCAAATGGCGGAAGACGCTGGCATTACTTTTATTGGTCCAAAACCACACGCAATTCGGGTGATGGGTGATAAATTGGAAGCAAAAGAAACGGTAAAAGGTTATGGTATTCCAATGGTTCCAGGAATTGATGAAGCAGTTACAGATATTGAAATTGCTAAAAAAATTGCGGTACAAGTTGGTTTTCCAGTGTTGATAAAAGCGGCTGCTGGTGGCGGTGGAAAAGGAATGCGAGTCGTCGAAAACTTGGAAGAATTGCCAGAACAAATGGCTCGTGCGATTAGTGAAGCGACTTCTGCGTTCGGTAACGGGGCGGTTTTCGTGGAAAAATATGTGACTTCTCCTCGCCATATCGAAATTCAAGTTTTGGCGGATACGCACGGAAATGTCGTGCATTTATTTGAGCGAGAATGTAGTATTCAGCGTCGTCATCAGAAGGTGGTGGAAGAAGCGCCGTCTGCTGTTTTGACGCCCGAAATCAGAAAAGCGATGGGCGAAGCGGCGATAAAAGTGGCGAAAGCTTGTGATTATATCGGTGCTGGAACGGTCGAATTTTTATTAGATGCGGATTTGAATTTTTACTTTTTAGAAATGAATACTCGCCTGCAAGTCGAACATCCTGTTACTGAAATTATCACGAATTTGGATTTGGTCGAGCAGCAAATTTTGGTGGCAAGAGGGGAAAAGTTGGCATTTACGCAAGAAGATTTGAGCATTCACGGTCACGCTTTAGAATTGCGGGTTTATGCCGAAGATTCTTTGAATAATTTTACGCCAAACGTAGGCACACTAACGACTTACATCCGTCCAGAAGGCGAAGGAATTCGCTTAGATGATAGCTACGAAAAAGGTATGGAAATTCCGATTTATTACGATCCTATGATTGCAAAACTCATCACTTTCGGTAAAAATCGTGATGAAGCGATTCAGTTGATGAAGGAAGCGATTTCGCAATATAAAATTGAAGGCATTCAAACGACGCTGCCTTTCGGCAAATTTGTTTGCGAACATGAAGCGTTCACATCCGGTAATTTCGATACGCATTTTGTTAAAGATTATTACTCGCCAAAACAGGTTAAGGCTCAACAAGCGAAAGAACGAGAAGTGGCGGCTTTGTTGGGTTTGAAGTTGTTTGTGGAAGATGGAAAACGGGTGAGAGCGGTGGAAAATGTGGGGACGGAGTGGACGAATCGGATTTAATTGGAATCCTGAGAAAAAATCGGGATAGGCTACGAATTTGACGGATTTTTTTTAGGGAAATTGGAAATCAATATATTTTTTATAAAAATCGAACAATAATCAGTTTTTTTTAGGCGAAATCGGACAGCAGATTAAAAATAAAATGAATATTAAAATAAAAATATACTTTCAAGTCTATCAAAATCAACTCGGTTTTCACCTTGAAAGTGTGTTTAATTTGATTGATTTTGAAGATAAATGATAACTGGTAAAATCGGGCAAATCATTAACAACAAAATAATTATGAAAAATGCAGAAACGTGTAAATGCAAGGGAAAATGTCTGAATAATCGTTGTGCCTGTAAAAAAAATCGCCGCCCTTGTTCTGAAAACTGTAAATGTGAGGATTGTCAGAATCCTTATAATGGTGTCAAAGTAGATGAATTAAATATTTGTGCTTTGGATAATATCCAATATTATAAAAAGGCATCGAAAGAACGATTACAGACAAAAGTTTTATTGTCTTGCGAATGCGAAGAAGTTGAAGTAGAAAAACTTTTGACCGCTGATGGTTACGATTGTTCGGTCTGTGGAGAAAATTATTACTTTTCTATTTGTTGGAATGATGTCGCACAAGATAGTACGACGTGGCATTGTGAAGTTTGTAAAACGTGTAGAGATTGGCGAGAATGGCATTGCGATAATTGTAATAAATGTACTTATGGCGTTACTTTGGCTTGCGAACATTGTGGTGCGTGAGGTGATTTATCGGACTTTTTTGATTGAAATTTTCTATTTGTAATAAATTAATAATCATGACTTTAAGCGAAAATAATATTGAAAAAATTAAGACTTATTTGATTAATAAACCTGTTTTAAAAGCCTATTTATTTGGTTCGCAAGTAAGTGGGAAAGCAAGGGAAAGTAGCGATGTTGATTTATTGGTAGAATTGGATTATTTTCAAAAATCGGTTTACAATTTATTCAAATGCAAATAGATTTGAAGGAATTATTAGGAAAAAAAGTAGATTTAGTTTCTGAAAAAGGTGTTTCAAAATATATTAAACCGATTATTAATCAAGAAAAATTGTTGATTTATGCCCGATAAATTAGGAGGTAAAGTCAGACTTCAACATATTTTAAAGGAAAATAAGAATTGACTTTTCCTAAAAAAATTCGTGTAATTAGTGAAAATTCGTATCAAAAAGATTAATAAAAAAATGAAAAAACCAAATTTCAAAAATATAAAATATAAACGCCAATCAACCATACCGAAAGCCGAAACCAAATGGCAAACGCCCGAAGGCATCGACATTCAAACGGCTTATGATAAAAGTGTGATGGAAGGTTACGAACATTTAGATTTTGTGGCGGGAATTGCACCGAATTTGCGAGGTCCTTATAGTTCGATGTATGCAGTTCGTCCGTGGACAATTCGGCAATATGCTGGCTTTTCGACTGCCGAAGAATCGAATGCTTTTTATCGTCGGAATTTAGCACAAGGACAAAAAGGATTGTCGGTTGCTTTTGATTTGGCAACGCATCGAGGTTATGATAGCGATCACCCTCGGGTGACTGGAGATGTTGGAATGGCAGGCGTTGCGATTGATACGATAGAAGATATGAAAACTTTGTTTGACCAAATTCCTTTGGATAAAATGTCGGTTTCAATGACGATGAACGGTGCGGTAATTCCGATTATGGCGTTTTATATCGCTGCCGCAGAAGAACAAGGCGTTTCACAATCGCAATTGAGCGGAACGATACAAAACGATATTTTGAAGGAATTTATGGTTCGGAATACGTATATCTATCCGCCGAAATATTCGATGCGGTTGATTGGCGATATTTTTCAATATACGTCTAAAAATATTCCTCGTTTTAACTCGATTAGTATCAGCGGTTATCACATGCACGAAGCTGGTGCGTCTGCCGATATTGAATTGGCTTATACCTTGGCGGACGGTTTAGAATATTTACGAACTGGTATCAAAGCTGGTTTAAAAATTGATGATTTTGCACCTCGTTTGTCTTTCTTTTGGGGAATTGGTATGAATCATTTTATGGAAATTGCAAAGATGCGAGCAGCGAGAATGTTGTGGGCAAAAATCGTGAAGCAATTCAATCCGACGAACCCAAAATCATTGGCTTTGCGGACACATTCGCAAACTTCTGGCTGGAGTTTGACGGCACAAGATCCATTTAACAATATCGCAAGAACCGCTATCGAAGGGATGTCGGCAACACTTGGCGGAACGCAATCTTTACACACCAATTCTTTAGATGAAGCGATGGCTTTGCCAACTGATTTTTCGGCAAAAATTGCGAGAGATACACAGAAATATTTACAGACGGAAACTGGTATTACGAAAGTTGTAGATCCGTGGGCTGGTTCGTATTATGTAGAATATTTGACGAAGGAAATTGCGGATAAAGCTTGGGCGTTGATTGAGGAAATCGACGAATTGGGCGGAATGGCAAAAGCAATCGAAAATGGTTTGCCGAAGCTAAGAATTGAAGAAGCAGCTGCCAAAAAACAAGCTCGAATTGATAGTGGCATTGATAAAATAATTGGCGTTAATTTGTTTATTAATCAAGATGAAGAGGAAACGTTGGACGTTTTGGAAGTGGATAATTCGGCAGTTCGGAAAGCACAGGTTGAGAAATTACAAAATATAAAAGCAAATCGGGACGAAACGGCTGTTCAGGTAGCTTTGAAAGCAATAGAAGCTGGTGCAAAAAGTGACGATAATTTATTAGCCTTAGCCATAGAAGCCGCAAAACTACGAGCAACTTTAGGCGAAATTTCGGATGCGATGGAAACGCATTTTGGACGTTTCAAAGCGACAACACAAACGATAAAAGGTGCTTATGCAAAAGCAATTATGAACGATACCATATTTCAAAAAGCGAAAGATTTATCTAATCAATTTTACGAAAAAGAAGGTCGTCGTCCTCGGATTATGATTGCAAAATTAGGGCAAGATGGACACGATCGAGGTGCGAAAGTGATAGCGACAAGTTTTGCAGATATTGGTTTCGATGTTGATATGGGACCGTTATTTCAAACACCCGAAGAAGCAGCTCGTCAAGCGGCTGAAAATGACGTGCATATCTTAGGAATTTCTTCTTTGGCTGCTGGTCACAAAACGCTTGTTCCAAAGGCTTTGGAGGCGTTGAAATCGATTGGTAGGGAAGATATTATGGTGGTTGTCGGTGGGGTGATTCCGCCGCAAGATTATCAATTTTTGTTTGATTTGGGCGTGGTTGGTGTTTTTGGGCCTGGGACGGTTATTTCGAAGGCGGCTGGGGCGATTTTGGAGATTATGCTTGAGCCATAGGTACAACCTATGGCTACTCAAATTCAACCCTTTCAGGGTTTTTCGTTGAGTTATAAAGGACCCTGAAAGGGTCAAATATGAATAGCCGTAGGTTGTACCTACGGAACACGGAATTAAATTATAAACAAAATCTATGATTATTGACTGACCTTGAAAAGGTCAAATGTGAATAACCATAGGTTGTACCTATGAAAAAAAATGCCGCACACCAAATTAATTTACCACATCGTTTTCGGTACAAAATACCGAAGAAAAGTCTTGACAAAAGATAAACGAACGGAATTGTTTAAGTTTATTTGGGGCATTTTAGAAAAGAAAAAATGTCATTTATATCGCATAAATGGCGTAGAAGACCATGTTCATATTTTGACAAGTATGCGGACAACAATGGATATTTCTAATTTGGTAAAAGATATAAAAGTGGCATCGCATTTATGGATTGAGAAAGAACGAATTTTTCCCGAGTTTATAGAATGGCAAATTGGTTATGGGGCATTTACGGTTTCTGCTTATGAAAAAAATGGCTTGATTAAATATATTAAAAATCAAGAGGCACATCATAAAATCGAAACTTTTGAAGACGAATATCAACGATTATTAAAAGAACACGATATTGACTTTGATGAAAAGTATCTATTTGATGAATAATTAATCTACAGGTACAACCTGCAGCTGCTCATATTTAACCCTTTCAGGGTCTTTCATAATCACAAAACCCTGAAAGGGTTGAATATGAGTAACCATAGGTCGTACCTATGGACACACATGAAAACAAATGAAACTCGAACACATCGGCATTGCCGTGAAAAATTTAGAAAACAGTAATGAATTGTTCAAAACATTGTTGGGAACGGCACATTACAAAGTTGAAGCAGTTGCTTCTGAACATGTAAAAACATCGTTTTTTCAGACTGGCGAGAGTAAAATTGAGCTTTTGGAAGCATCAAGTCCTGAAAGCGCAATTGCGAAATTTATTGATAAAAGAGGCGAGGGAATTCATCATATTGCGTTTGAAGTCGAGGATATTTATGCAGAAATGAAACGGTTGGAAGCGGAAGGTTTTCGATTGTTAAATGACGTACCGAAACATGGTGCGGATAACAAATTGGTTTGTTTTGTCCATCCGAAAACGGCAAATGGCGTTTTGGTGGAATTGTGCCAAACGATAAAAGATTAATTAATGGTGATTAGTGATTGGTGATTGGTTTGCGAACCGATGACCAATCATTAATCAGTAATTAGAAAAAAATGAATTTAGAATATTATATAAAAGAGTTTGGGGAAGTCAGAAAAGAACGTTTTGAATCTTTTAGAAAATCGCCACATGATGATTTTATTGTTAAATATGCTCGTTTTTTTACTGATGAATTTCAGAAAGCTGAATATTTGGAAAATTTAGTTTTTAAAGGAGGTGAATATAGTCTTGAAAAAATTGCTGAGAATACACATTCTCTTCAAAGTTTGGGTTTAGCAAAAGCAAAGGCTACAAATTCTGCCAATAATGATAATGACATAGAACGATTTAAGCGTAATTTAAAAAACCTTATCAAAGAACCTTTTCAGAGGGATAAATATGAAGATATTAAAGTTCGATTGAAAATAGCAAAAAAAGAATTAAAATATTGGGGAATATCCACATTAAGTGAAATTATTGGACAATGTTTTCCTAATGATTTTGTGTTTTTTAATTCTCGAGATAGAGAAGCCTTAAAATTTTTGGGTATTGGAATCACCGGAAGAAAAGACGAGTTAAACCAATATATTTCTTATCAAAAAATTATTGACCGAGATATAAAACCAATTTATAAACAAATTATTTGGGACCAATTATTGGAAAATGAACGTTATGCAATTGGTTTAGAAATTGACCAATTTTTTAGTTGGGTCTATGACGAATATGTTAAAACTCGAAGTAATTTAATTACTAATGGAAATGAAGTTTTCGATGTTTTATACAGTGAATTAGATGGTATTTCTATTAAGAATTATTTTTCCATAAAAGATATTGAAATAGATAATCTACGAAAATCTAATGAAATATATATATTAGGCGAAAATGGTGTTGGAAAAACACTTTTTTTACAAGCGATTATTTTAGCTACTAAATGGCATACTCTTGAAAATAGTGACAGTGAAACTTCTGGTAAATTAAGAAAATTTTATCAAAACAAGATAAATGAACAGTTAGAAATTAATGTAAGAGGAAGTGACACAAATAAGACTAAAAGGACTGATAATGAAGACATTCGGACAGAATTTATTTTAAAAAACAATAAAGATTTTGCTGAAAAATCGTTAAAAAATATTTTTGGTTATGGTGTTAATCGAGAATGTGCAGATGGAGAACCTAAACATGATTTTTTAACTTTATTTGGTGAAAAGCAAGTTCTAAAGAATCCGATTGATTGGCTAACTGATTTATATAATTTTGAGCGAGATATAAAATTATTTAAATTAGAAAATCCAAATACAGAACTGCCATTAGCATTACAAAAACCACATATTCCTTTAGAAGTTATCAAGACTTTTATTGGAGAAATATTAATTGATAAGGTAGAAATTGAAGTAGATTATAAAAATGTTATTTTTACGGAAGATAAAACGAAAAACCTATCTATTGACGGACTTGCAGATGGCTACAAATCTGTATTCACTTGGGTTGTAGATTTAATCGCTCGGCTTTCTGAAAACCAATCAAATGTAAGAGAATTAAGAGATTTTAAAGGAGTTGTATTGATTGATGAATTAGATTTACTTCTTCATGTAAAATGGGCTCAAAGAATTGTTTCCGATTTACGAAGTTGGTTTAAAGGCATTCAATTTATTATTACGACGCATAGTCCAATTTTGGTTTTAAGTGCTTCTAAAGACGCTATTTTTTATAAATTGTATAAGGAAGATGGGGAAACTAAAATTACAGAACCGATAAAAGGGCTTTCTGATTTAATGCTCAATAGTTTGGTGACTTCACCTTTATTTGGTTTAAATTCCGCTCGTTCTAAGGTTTTTAAAAATGTGGAGAATATCTCTAATGATGATTATTTAATGTTAAAAATACATCAGATTTTGGAAGAACGAATAGCTAAAGAACCTGAAGTTAAAGAAGATGATTATTTAGAATGGGCGAGAGAAGAATTAGAAAAAGAATTATTAAACTCAAATAATCTATTATACCCATGATACACATAACGAAAGATTTATCAAAAGTACCTACTAAGTTGACTGATAAAAAAACAGATTTTGAAAATGCAATTACTAGTAAAAAGTATCAGAAAGAAAGTTACAAAGTCGTTCAGAAAAATTTAATTGATTTATATAATGATAAGTGTGCTTATTGCGAAACATCGCTAAAGAATAATTTTAGAGCGGTAGAACATTACCGTCCAAAAAATAGTAACGTCAAGATATTTCGTAAATGTGATACTACTCATGGCTATTATTGGTTGGCTTTGAGTTGGAGTAATTTAGTTTTAAGTTGTTCGTATTGTAATTCCTATAAAGGTTGTTGTTTTGATATTAAAAATACGGCTAAAAGGGTTGGTTTCAATAATGAAACATTTGAAACTATTCACGCAATTACAAAGCAATATAATAAGGACGAAGAACCCCTTTTAATTCATCCTGAAATAGATAAACCCGAAGCTTTTATAGCTTTTGACATAAACGGAAAAATCAAAAAAAATAATCCAAGAATAAGTTATACGGTTGATATTTGTAAACTGAATCGTGATGATTTGATTGAGTTGAGAATGACTATTCTTAACGAATTTAGGAAAAAGTTGAATACTTCTTTTAATACTTTTGAGGCTTCGAAATCTCGAAACCTTATATCTTTTCAAGCAGGAATTAAAGATTTTTTTTGCAGGGCGAATAGTAACAAATCATCATTTACAGCTTGGCGTAGGTATATTCTTAAAAACCATAAACAATTTCTATTCAAAGATGATAATGAGCATTTTAACACCATCGTTGAATTAGCTCTTTTTAAATATAAGGTTTTGTATTGTGAAGTTCACAGATTAAAAAACTAATCACTAACAAATGAAAAACAAAGTAGAAGAATTAAACTCAAGGGTTGCCGAAGGTAGATTAGGCGGCGGACAAGCGAGAATTGATACGCAACATGCTAAGGGCAAATTGACGGCTCGGGAGCGGGTTCATTTTTTGATGGACGATGGTTCTTTTGAAGAAATTGGGAATTTGGTGACGCACCGAACGACGGATTTTGGAATGGAAAAAGAGCAGTATTATGGTGATGGCGTTGTCACAGGTTACGGGATGGTGAACGGTCGTTTGGTCTATGTTTTTGCGCAAGATTTTACGGTTTTTGGTGGTGCGTTATCGGAAACACACGCTGAAAAAATCTGTAAAGTGATGGATATGGCGATGAAAACTGGTGCGCCGATGATTGGTTTGAATGATTCTGGTGGTGCGAGAATTCAAGAAGGGGTGAAATCTTTAGGCGGTTATGCGGATATTTTTTATCGCAATGTTCAGGCTTCCGGCGTAATTCCGCAATTATCAGCAATTATGGGTCCTTGCGCTGGCGGTGCGGTTTATTCGCCTGCAATGACGGATTTTACGTTGATGGTCGAGAATACGTCTTATATGTTTGTGACTGGCCCGAATGTCGTCAAAACGGTAACAAATGAAACCGTAACTTCTGAGGAATTGGGCGGTGCATCTGCACATTCTACCAAATCTGGTGTCACACATTTGACGGCTCCGAATGATATTGCCTGTATCGAACAGGTGAAACGTTTGTTGAGTTATATGCCGCAAAACTGCGAAGACAAACCTGCAAAATTGCCTTATGAATTGGCAGATGAAGTGCGGGAAGTTTTGGAAACGATTGTTCCAGAAAATCCGAATCAGCCGTATGATATGCGAGAAGTGATTAAGGGAATTGTGGATGCGGATTCGTTTATGGAAATTCATAGAGATTATGCAAATAATATCGTGGTCGGATTTTCGAGAATTGCGGGTAGAAGTATTGGTATTGTTGCGAATCAGCCGATGAATTTGGCTGGGGTTTTGGACGTGGAAAGTTCTAAAAAAGCAGCTCGATTTACTCGTTTTTGCGATTGTTTTAATATTCCGTTATTGGTTTTAGTTGATGTTCCAGGATTTTTGCCAGGAACCGACCAGGAGTGGAACGGCATCATTACAAACGGTGCAAAATTGTTGTACGCATTGAGTGAGGCGACGGTGCCGAGAGTGACGGTGATTACCCGTAAGGCTTACGGTGGAGCGTATGATGTGATGAATTCTAAACACATCGGAGCAGATATGAATTATGCTTGGCCAGGTGCAGAAATTGCGGTGATGGGTGCAAAAGGAGCGAGTGAAATTATCTTCCGTCGGGAGATTCAAGCAGCAGAAAATCCCACAGAAAAGTTGTTAGAAAAAGAAGAAGAATATGCTCATAAGTTTGCAAATCCTTATCGTGCGGCTCGTCGTGGCTTTATTGATGAGGTGATTCATCCGAGAAATACGCGCCGCAAATTGATAAAAGCGTTTGCGATGTTGGAGAATAAATCGGTGACATTGCCGAAGAAAAAGCATGGAAATATTCCGCTTTAAATTTTATTTTATATTTTGATAAATAACAAATCTAAAAACAACAAATACCGTCATTCCGATTCCAAATATTATGAATCGGAATGACGGTATTTGTTTGATGTTTGGGTTTTTGAATATTTCATATTTTCTTTAAAATGTACTACCAAAACACACTAAATAAGGTTCATAAAGCGGCTTTAGCCATTGAAAACCAAGGAAATGTTGCGTCCTACATTCCTGAATTAGAAAACGTGAATCCCAATCATTTTGGTGTTCATTTGGCGACCATTAAAAACAAACAATTTGCTATTGGCGATAGCGAAATTCGATTTTCGATTCAGAGTATTACTAAGGTTTTGGCTTTGACTTTGGCGTACCAAATCAAAGGTGGCGAACTTTGGGAAAGGGTTGGCGTTGAGCCTTCGGGAACACCTTTTAATTCATTGGTACAATTGGAATACGAAAAAGGAATTCCTCGAAATCCGTTTATTAATGCCGGGGCGATTGTGATTTGCGATATTTTGATGAGTCTTTTTGAAAACCCAAAAAAAGATTTTTTGGATTTTATCCGAAAATTAGCACAAAACGAAAATATTAATTTCGATGAAATAATCGTGGAATCTGAAAAATCGACCGGTTTTAGGAATGCGGCTTTGATTAATTTAATGAAAGATTTCGGAAATATTCATAATGATATTGATGCCGTTTTAGATTTGTATTTTAATTTGTGTTCCATCAAAATGACGTGTAACGAATTGGCAAACACCTTTTTATTTTTGGCAAATCACGGCGTACATACAATTACTGGTGAGAAGATTTTGACCAAAAGTAGAACCAAACGCATCAACGCAATTATGCAAATGTGTGGGTTTTATGACGAAGCTGGTGATTTTTCGTATAAGGTCGGTTTACCAGGAAAAAGTGGGGTCGGCGGCGGCATTGTGGCGATTCATCCTAAAAAATATTGCATCGTAGTTTGGAGTCCACGATTGAATAAAAAAGGGAATTCTTACCGTGGAATGAAGTTTTTAGAATGGTTTACGACGGAAACTGCTTCTTCTATTTTTTGAAAATATCCAGTGGAAGGGTTTTAATTTTTTTATTGCTAACATGGCAAAGCTACTGCCGTAGGAAAATTAAACCATAATTTATCCCGATTTTTTCGGGAAAGAAATAAAGTACATCGTATAGCAATCACGAGAAAAACCTTACGATTGAGGATGAATTTGCACAAAAAGAAGGTTTCATTTTCTTGCGATTGCCTTTGTACGCAAAATATTTTCACAAATTTACTTTTGATTCAATTTTAAACCTTGCTCCTTAATTCTCGGGACAAAGTTTCGGAACTTAGAGCCTAATATTTCAATACAAAATTCAAAAAAATCGTAAACTTGTAGTCCAATTAAAATTATAAAAAAATGGCAATAATCGGTCAAGATATAAAACAAGCGGCAGCTTTATTAAAAAACGGTGAAGTCGTTGCAATTCCTACGGAAACAGTTTATGGTTTGGCGGCAAATGCGTTGGATTCGGAGGCGGTCAAACTTATTTTCACAACAAAAGAGCGACCGATGACGAATCCGTTAATCATTCATTTGCCGAGTTTGGAAGCCGTACAGGATTACGTGACTGAATTCCCGCCTTTGGCAAAAAAGTTGGCAGCCGTTTTTTGTCCCGGCCCTTTGACGATGGTTTTGCCGAAAAAGGAGATTGTTCCAGACTTGGTGACGGCAGGTTTGCCCAATGTTGCGGTTCGCATTCCGAATCATCAACTGACGTTGGAGTTATTGCAAACGCTTGGTTTTCCACTTGCTGCACCAAGTGCGAATCCGTTTGGCTACATCAGTCCGACGACGGCACAACACGTTGCGAAGCAGTTGGGCGACAAAATTCCGTATATTTTAGATGGCGGCTTGTGCCAAAAAGGATTGGAATCTACGATTGTTAATTTTCAAAATGATAAAGTTATCGTTTATCGTTTGGGGGCGATTTCGTTGGAAGAATTGGCGGAAGTCGTTGGAGCAGATAATTTGATTTTGGATAATCTGAAATTAGAAAAACCGTTAAGCCCAGGAATGTTGCCCTATCATTATTCGCCACATACTTCGTTGTTTTTGACGGACGATTTAGAAAACGATATTTTGAGTTTTAATAAAGAAAAAATCGGCATAATTACGCTAAGTAAAGTTTTTCAAAATATTCCCAAAAAACATCAAATTCAATTGAGTTTAAACGATGATTTAGCGAATGCGGGACATTTATTATATCAAGCGATGCACCAGTTAGATGCGTTGAGTCTGGAAGCAATTTTTGTAGAAAAAATGCCCGACGAAGGTATTGGAAAAACGATGAATGATAGATTAAAAAGAGCCGCTTATAAGCGGTAGCAAAGGTTATAAATTAAACAATATCGATTTTAAAAACCGATGCCGTTTGAGAGAAAATCATTTATTGATAATAATTTTGGCTTTTTGACGATTTCTATACTCGGAACGGTTACGAAAACCTCAACTTATAAATTTATGTATAAATAAGACTTTGAAGGTGGAGTGTCGATTTTGAGTGTTTTTAACAACAAAAGTTCGCCCCAAAAAATATCAATTGCACGGCACTTTAGTGCCGTGATTAAGAGGTCAAAAAATATCTGGGCTTTAGCCCAAAACTGCGCAGGTGTTGGGCTAAAGCCCAGATACATCATTGCTTTTTAAACTCACGGCACTAAAGTGCCGTGCAATTGATACGGACAAAATGGGGCGAACTTTTTCGTGACTTGAAGTCACCTACTCACTTTTGCAGAAATTATTGAAGAACCCAATCTCATTTAAAAACTAACTTAATCGTAATGTAAATTATGAAAAAACTTGATTTTTTTATACAAATCAAAAATAAATCGATTGCCGATTAAATAAAGGCAGACTAATTTTGAAAAAATCGAATCAACTCAAAAAAAAGGTAACTTTTATTGCTTTAATGTTAATTTAGTGTTAACTTTGAATTAACTGAATATAAACGAAAGAACATAATTTGCGCTAAACTTGTTTTACCGTTAATTTATACCAATAAAATCATAAAAATGAAAATAGAATTATTGGGAATTGGTAGGCATCATTTTACACAATAAATAAGGTTTCCACAGTGAGATTTCCTTGTAAAAGCCATCAATTGTTACTCCAGACATTTTTGAGCAGTTGAAAAATAAAAAGGCTTATGAGAATCAAGAACATATTTACGACATTACTAATCGGTTTATTAACCTTTACAATAATAAGTGCTTCCGCACAGGCATTCGGTTATCATTTTACAAAAGAAGGTAAAAAGAAAGTTCGATTAAAATTCGAGCAAGTCAATAATTTAATCATACTTCCGATTACGTTAAATGATACTTTTGAATTAAAATTCATCGTTGATACGGGTGTTCGGCATACCATTATTACTAAAAAATCTTACATAGATAGTTTGACCGTTTATTACGGTAAAAAATTCCGACTAACTGGGGCGGACAAAGAATCTTACGTAGATGCTCAGCTGGTTCACGGCTTGAAATATGGTATGAGAGGCGTAGAAGCGCTGCACCAAACAGCGTTGGTTTTGGA
>Ga0136555_1000281_pt1 | contig 20881 bp, 32 predicted proteins | sample AntRauTorckE5432_FD_104927 | JGI IMG/M metagenome (GOLD analysis project Ga0136555, IMG submission 104927) | Saline lake microbial communities from Rauer Islands, Antarctica - Metagenome Torckler E5 #432 | ecosystem: Environmental > Aquatic > Non-marine Saline and Alkaline > Saline | place...
CCCGAACGGTTTGACGGCTGTGACGGTGGCAAGAACCATGGACGGTGACACGCTGTGAAGCCCTTCACTCGATCCCTGTTTGACATCGAGACAAATGGTCTACTGCCCGCGCATGTAGAGCCGCCTTTCTGTATGGATACCATCCATTCGATGGCGGTCACATGTGTTGATACCGGCCAGAAGAAGAGTTTTGTCCGCGATGATCTGCTGCCTTTGTCGGGTAATGATCGCCGCGCTTTGCGTAAGCTGGGTCACGATATGATCCGGCCTTTGACCGAGGGACTCAAACTTCTCGAAGAAGCTGAAATGCTCCTTGGACACAACATTATAGACTTCGATATTCCGGCGATCCAGCTTGTCTATCCAGAATTTGATCCGATGGCGCGTATCATCGACACTCTGGTGATGTCGCGGATGGTGTTTGCCAATGTCAAGGAAGCCGATTTCCGGCAGACAGCCAAAGGGCAGCTTGAGGGGAGGTATATCGGTCAGCACGGATTGGAAGCATGGGGCCAGCGTCTCGGACTTTCCAAGGGTGACTACAAGAAAGCGCGCGAGGAAGAGTTGAAAGTGGCTCATCGCGAGCAGGGTATGGAGCCTCCGACCAAGGAGGAACTGCATCACTACGTCTGGGGCATGTGGAACGTAGACATGCACGATTACATGATCGTCGATACCGATGTGAATACCCTGTTGTGGCACAAAATCGAAATCGAGAACTGGTCTCCAGAAGCCACCAAGCTGGAACACCACATCCATGCTCTGATGGTGCAACAGGAGCGTAACGGGTTCCTGTTCAATCGCCACAAAGCCGAGAAGCTCGCTGACGACCTGCGCGGAGCGTATGACGAAATGTCTGCCGAGGCGATTGTCGATGTAGGCAAGTGGTATAAACCTGAAAAGCTGATCGAGAACCGGGCAGACCCAGACAAGGGTGAACACCTCAATCGGCGCAAGTGGGGTGCCATCACGCACCCTAAGCGAACGATGAATTATTCCAAGGCCAACGCCAAGTTCTTGGAATGCGGCGATTGGACAAAGCTGCGCGCTTCGACTGTCGAGAACGCACCGATGGTCAAGGTGAAATTGATGGAGTTCAACCCGAACTCCCGTCCGCAGATCACTGACCGTTTGAAGACCCTTTATGAGTGGGAACCACAGGACTTTACCGAAAAAGGGTCAGCCAAGGTTGATGACGAAATTCTCCGGGCACTGGCCGATGACATTCCTCTCGCAGAGACGCTGGCGGAGCTGTTCTACGTCTCCAAACGCCTTGGACAGGTCGCAGATGGTAAGAACGGGTGGCTCAAGCTCATGCGCGCTGACGGGCGCATCCATGGACGCGTCAATGTAGGTGGAACTGTCTCCGGACGTGCGACCCACGCTGCTCCGAACGTGAGTCAAGTCCCCGGGGTCAACCCGGTAGAATTTGGCACGAAGGACGGGCAAGACCCCAAGGTGGCGCACGAGAAGGGGCTTATCTTCCTCGACGAACGTGCAAAGGCCGTCAACTCGTGGGGCGCTCCCATAATTCTTGACAGCAAGTGGAATGACAAGAAAGGCGAGTGGTCAATCTACACTCGCGGACGCACCGGCGGGTATGGTTGGGATTGCCGCGAATTGTTCGAAGTTCCTGATGGCTACAAGCTGATGGGATGCGACCTTTCCGGGGTCGAGTTCCGGTGTCTTGCCAATCTGTGTTTCCCGTTCGATGACGGCGAACTTGTTGACATCGTTCTGAATGGAGACATCCATCAGAAAAACGCCGACCTCACAGGTATTTCCCGGTCGGTTGCCAAGCGGCTTCTCTATGCGTGTATGTATGGCGGCGGGGATGCCAAGCTCGGGTCCATCGTTGAGCCGTTTGCGTCTGAACAGCGTCAGAAAACAATCGGCAAGTCGCTGCGCGCCAAGCTCATGGCAGCTATGCCATCCCTCAAGGCCGCGATCAAGGAAATCCACCGCGAGATGCGCCGCAACGGCAACCGCATCCGTGGTCTGGATGGCCGCTGGCTCTACGCCCGGTCCAAGCACTCGGCCCTCAACCTGCGTCTGCAATCGGATGGTGCGCTGATCGCGAAGAAGTGGTGCCTTCTCACGGATGATGCCTATTTCGACGAAGGCTGGGATCACGACATCAACCTCGAATATGCGTTTGCAAGCTGGTCGCATGACGAAATCCAAGTCGCGGTAAAAGAACAGCTCGCCCAGCGCGCCGCAAACATTGCGGAAGCCATGGCACCCGTTGCGGGTGACTACTTCCAGTTCAACTGCCCGATCACCGCCGAAGCCAAGGTTGGTGATTGTTGGGCCGAAACCCATTGATATCAAAGGATACCCCCCATGACCGAAGATCAAATGTCTGCGATATTCGTGCAACAGGATAAGCACTTCATGCAGTTCCTCGAATACGAATATCCGCCATTCCCGATCCGCGATGTGTCGGGGATGCTGCTGCTCCACAAACTATCCCCCGTCACAGGGGACATGGTTTCGGCGGCAGAGCATGACCAAATCTGGTTCGCTGCCGACCCGGAAACGGTGGCTTCCAACGCCACCGAAGACGACATTCTCAACCTCCTTCGCTGCGGAATCCTCTACGAGGACGGCGAGGGGTTTTACACATTTACATAGTGAAAGGAACATCAAAAATGACCAAACTTCAAGAAGCCATCGTGGTCGGAGCAGCCGGTCTGGGCGTAGGTGGTATCATCGCCATGTGGATCGTCATCATCGGCCTTTTTATCGGCTGGATCATCAACATGTTCAAGATCGTCGGCTTGATCGGTCAGGACCTGTCTTTGATCGGGATCGAACTCGTCATACGCGTTCTGGGTATTCCCATCGGGCCGCTGGGCGGGATCATGGGCTGGTTCTACTGAGCATCTGATGGGCCTTCTACCAACCGTATGGTGACAGAAATGCGCTGACCAATGACATGAAACGTAGCATTTTGTCTTGACATGCTACGTTTCATAGAATACAAATGATACATACCAAGGAATATCCCCATGACCACAGCACTGACAGAAGCCGATTACAGCGCCATCGAGTTGCGTGTGTTGGCACAATACGCTACCGAATACCGTAATCCTCACAATGGCTTGACCCCTGCCGAGAATGAACGGCTGGCGTGGTTGGCCGAGGAAGCCGCCGAGATCGGACGCATCATCGGAAAAATTCAACGCTTTGGCTTTGAATCCCGACACCCGGATGGCGGGCCAACGAACAGGCAAGACCTGATCTCGGAGATCAACGATCTTCTGGCCGTTGTGTTCTTCATGAACTGGCCGGACCTCGAATCCGAGTTCGAGAACGTCGATGCACCGCAGTCGCACAAAGACCGCAAGACGCAATACGCCCGCGCACAATGAAAACCCTCATTTTTGACACGGAAACAACCGGCCTCGTCAACCGGGAGCTGGAACCGACCCACCCCCGCCAGCCTATGGCAGTCCAGCTCGGCATGAAGCTGGATGCAGAAAACCGCGTTGAGCGTGCCGCGCTCAACTTTATCATCATGACGGACGGCTGGACTGTCTCGGAAAAGGCCACAGAAATCACCGGCATCGACGACGCGTTGACACAGGAGTTCGGTGTTACGTTGATCCCGGCTGTCGAGATGTTTCTGGACATCATCGAGATTTCGGATGTCGTTGTGGCCCATAACGCCGCGTTCGACATCACGGTCATGCGTCGGATGATGAAGGTTTACTGTGACCTCACGGGGACGGAATACTACGATCCGTTCGACGAAAAACTTCTAATCTGCACGATGCTGGCAACGACGCCGATCATGCGTCTGCCCCCGAAACGCAACGGCGATTACAAATGGCCCAAGCTGGAAGAGGCTGTGAAATTTTTCTTCAACGAAGACCTTGAAGGTGCGCACGACGCGCTCGTCGATGTGCGCGCCTGTGCCCGGGTCTACTACCAATTGCTGGATGAAGGAGTATTCGCATGATCGACTTCCTGCGCCTCACGCACGCCTGCATCCCGCGTGACAATCTCAAAGAGATGGTCATGGCGATTGCAGAATCCATCGACCATGACGCCGCCAAGCAGCTCGACCCCGGCACTGCCGAGGAGCCTGAGTTCGCCGAGGACCGCATGGAAGAACTGACCGACATCATCGAAGAATACGGAGACTGACATGTCTGCACCAAGCCTCGCGCCATCGGCCCTGATGGACACGATCCAAGACCTGACCGACGAAAGCCAGAACCGCATGTTGGACGCGTCCAACCGCCTCAACGCGGTGACGCTGACGCTCGCAATTCAGGAAGGCTACCGCATGGCCTGCGCCGACAATGGTCTCACGCCACCGCAGTTCGACGACCCCAAGAAGTTCTGGGGTGTCGCCTGATGCCAACCTACTTCACCGAACTCATCAAGGACGGCGTCCCGGATGAGATGCCCAAGGATGGGTTCGCATTCGAGGATTGCTTCGATGAGTTCGTTGCGGGATCGCAGAAAACGTGGAGCCACGACCGTGACACGACCATGGGTGCATCTGAGTGTTTTGGTTGCATCCGCAAGAGCTGGTTTGGCAAGGTGGGCAAGACCAAAGGCATCAAGCGTGACGCATCCTACGAAGACAGTTGGGGTGCGGTTCGTCGCGGAGACCTGATCGAGAATCATCACGTTGTCCCGGCCATTGAAACTGGCCTGCGTCGGCGTGGTATGGACCTCATCATGTGCGGAGATGGTCAGGACACGATCATCGACGATATCCACTCCGCCACGCTCGACGGTCTGGTCATCAACGCCCCCCGCGATCTGCTGGCCTATTACGGCATCGACGACATGCTGACCGATTGTTGCGTGTTGGAGATGAAGTCGTTCGATCCCCGGATCAACATTGTGGAAGAGAAAGGCATTCACCGGGGACAGACGATGATGCAGATGGGTTTGATCCGTGACACCACGGAATACAAACCCGAATATGCCGTCATCCTTTACGTCAACGCGAGCTGGCTCGACGACATCCGCATCTTCATCGTGAAGTTCGAAGAGGATGTGTATCAGGCAGGCCGTGACCGTAATGACCTGATGTTCTCGACAGACGATCCCGGAACGCTGGGACCGGAGGGCAAGATCGACGGCATGTGTAATTACTGCCCCTACACCGAAGCCTGTGAAGCTGTGAACAAGGAGCGTGTTCCTGCGAAGGAAAAACCGCTCAACTCCAAGAAGGCCAAGGAGTCTCAGGACCCTGACATGATTCTGGAACTGGACACACTTGTCCGGCACCAACAGGCGCTCAAGAGCCAAGAGAAGAAACTGAAAAAGGAGGTAGAAGAGGCAAACGAAAACGTCCGACAAGCCCTCATTGCTCGAAACAGAAGCCGCGCAGTCGGCACCGGCTGGAAGGTGTATTACACCATGCAGGCCGGGAAGAAGACACTGTCCAAACAGAAGATGATCGACGCGGGTCTCGACCCCGCAGATTACATGGAAGAGGGTGGTGGTTTCGAGAAGCTCACAGTCACCTCTGAGTGGGAGGATTAACGCTGTCTTGAGTTGACACGAATCATAGCATTTTGGTTTGCCCGTGGACCTGAATGACACGAAACGTAGCACGGGCCTGAAAACGTAAAAACGAAACAGGTATAATAATGAACGCACTGACCACTGCCGCCACCGGCGGCTCCCTTGCCAACGCCAGCGACGTAGCGAACCCGTTCGCAGTTGCGGGTGACGGAGCTGGCAGCTCCATCTTCATGAAGTTCGTCGGCCAGTCCGGTGACTACATCTACGGCACCGAAGACGACGAGATGAAACACGGGACCCAGCTTGCGGCTGACATCATGAACGCGAAGTATTCGTGGCAGTTCTGGTGGGACGGCGAGGTCCTTGAGACCCGTGAAGTCCGTGTCACGGACAACCCGCGTGCTTTCGAGCAGGAACCGGACGACTTCCCCGAAGATTACGACGACGACATGTCGATGGAAGAAATCCGCAAACTGCGCAAAGACCCGAACCAGAATTTCATGGACGGCTGGTCCTGTCAGGGCATCATCGGCCTGCGCCAACTCGACGGCGACATGGACGAATTTACCCTCAAGCTGAACAACGGCGTCGGTATGAAGTCATTCCAGCAAATGCTCGGTGCCTATGGCCGGGTCTACAAGATGAAGCCGGGCCTGACCCCTATCATCGAGCTGGACGCGCGCAAATACAAATCCAAGATCAAGTCGGTGGGCACCCGTTACGCGCCGTCTCTCAAGATCGTGGATTGGCGCTCGGAGCAGGACATGATGGACGCCGCCGGAGAGGACCCCGGCGCGTATGAGGACGAAGACGAGGTGATCGTCGAAGAGGAACAGGCCGCTGCCGAAGATGCGTCGCCTCCGGCAGACGAAGAAGCTCCGGCTGCTTCGGGACGCCGTGGTGCGCGCGGCGGCGGGCGTCGTGGTCGCAACCTCGGCTGATCCTCTGGAGGCCCGCTGACGCGGGTCTCCACACCCTCCCCGAAAGGAATACCATGCAAACCGCATATACGATCAAATCCGAATGGGACCTCGGCCTCGCCAACACTGTCTTCGCGACAGTAGAGGACGCAAAGGAATGGGCCAAGTCGGCCTATGAGAAAGCCGGTCTCGGTGACGATTATCCGTTCGAAGACCTCTGGGGTGATCGGATCACCGTGGAGAAGAAAATCCTGCTGGGATACATGCCGCCACCGGTGAAAGGCTACAAGGGCCTCGCGCAATGGCAGCTCGACCTGATGAACAATGTCAAGGGCATGGGTCAGGTTCTCGGCGACACGGTCGATCAGCTCCGCAGCAATCCTGACGTTGACCAGCGTTGGGTGAGCGTTGGCACCACACAATTGCAACAGGGACTGATGGCGCTGACGCGCGCGGTCGCCAAACCGGAGTTCTTCTGATGCACAGTTTCGATCTGATCGCACATCTGCGCCGCCAGCAAGCCTTTTCTCGCCACGCTTTCGGGCCGGGTGAGCGGCTGGATGGTGTCCTCGACCACATCACCGAAGAGATCGACGAGGTGCGGCAAGCTCCCGACGACATCATGGAGTGGATCGACCTTGTCCTGCTGTCATTTGATGGTGCGCTGCGGCAGGGATTCACCCCCGAACAGGTTGCGCAGGCTCTCGATGACAAATTGACCACGAACGTGTTCCGTGAATGGCCCAACTGGCGGGACGCCGATCCGAACAAGGCAATCAAACACACCCCGGAAAATACGCACGACTGATGCGGGGCGGCGTCAGCCGCGTCAGCCGCACCCCTACGGCCTGAGCGCCCACAAAACGTGAAAGTGAAATCAAAATGTTCAACCCGAAAACCGTCTCCGCCGCCATCGCCCCCTTTGCAAAGGTCATCACAAACCTCAAGTGCGTGATTGAAGCGCAGCAAGCCGCCGCATCGACCGCTGAAACAGCCCTCGACGCCGCCCGGATCAACTTCGAGGATTACGAGAAGAAGAAGATCGCCGAAAGGAACAATGCCGAGGACGAGTCCCGGAAGGCCCGAAGCCTGATGGCCAAGCTCGAAGCGCTTCTGGACGACGACGACGACAGCACGGCGTCCGAAGACACAGCATCCATGAACTCCAACTGAGGATCACGCTGTGAGTCTTCCAACACCAACAGACCATCAATGGGAGCAGATTTCTGCTGCCGGTGATTGGTATAAGGACCTTGGCCGCTCCATGGAGCAGGTCATGGTTTATCCTGATGGGTTTGGTGGATCGTTTCTCGGAAACGGGCAGGACTTCTTTATGGGTGGATATGCCGGAACAGGTAAATCCACTGTCCTACCCTACTGCATCGAGAAATTCGGACTGTCGTTCAGTCAGGTTGCTTTCTGCGCACCCACCGGCAAAGCAGCCAAGGTCATGACGACCAAGTTGCATCAGTTCGGAATCTGGCAAAACGCGACAACGATCCACAAACTTATCTACATGCCGAAGTCCGAGGCTGCGGACGCCATCAAATACCAGATTGACGATCTGGAGAAGCACATGGCGTTCGTGTCGTCGAACGGCTCAGTGGGAAAGGCATCGCTGAACGAAGAGTTTGCTGTCCTCAAGGACCTCAAGGCCATCAAGGCCCGATTGACTGACCTGTCATTCGAGCTTCACCGAGCCATGGACAACCAAGGCCCTGCTTTTAGCCTGCGCGGACGGGAAGAGTTCCCCGAAGACGTTAAGCTGATTGTTGTGGACGAGGGGTCGATGGTCGGTGCCGAGGTCGCCAATGACCTTGCCAGTTTCGGTCGCCCGATATTCATCATGGGTGATCCCGGACAGCTTCCTCCGGTTGCCGACGATTACGGTTTTGCCTGTGACCAGCCAGACGCCTTCCTGACAGAAATCCACAGGCAGGCAGCAGACAACCCGATCATCCGTCTGGCGACACTTGTGCGCCAAGGTGAAGAACTTGCCGAAGGCGATTACGGACAGGGTGTTCGGGTTCTGAACCGCAAGCAAGACGACGCCACGATGGATATGGACCGAGAGGCCATGGTGATCTGCGGGACGCACAAGAAGCGATGGACACTGACCAAGAAGATCAGGCGCGAATTGGGCTATGACGAAAGCGGTCCCGGCCAAGATGAGCCGCTGCTGATCTGCCGGAACCACAAGAAGATTCCGGTTATGGTCAATGGGACGATTTTTCGGAACCTGACCGAACACGGAAACCTCGTTCCGGGGCAGTCCAAGTTTCCGATCACCGTGATGGACACGGAGGGCGACGGTCTCACCTACGATATCGAAGTCACGCAGGGGCTGTTCGAAGAACATCAGGCACGCCGACGCAATGCCTACACGGCGACAGCGTCGGACGCGTTCCGCGCCAACAAGACCTGCGTCCACATGGATTACGGACACGTCCTGACCTGCCACAAGTCGCAGGGTTCGCAATGGGACGAGGTGGTTGTCCACGATGAAAGCGCCGCCTTCCGGGATGATCGGTATCGGTGGCTCTACACGGCGATCACACGCGCAGCGGAGCGCCTCACAATCGTGCAATAGCGCCTGTGCGCTGTTGACTTGAAACGTGTCATCCAAGACCAAGAAGGATATAAAACGTGACACTTATTGCTTTTACAGGCGAACGCGGTAGCGGAAAAAGCGAGGCGGCGCGCATCTGTGTCGATGAGTTCGGCTTCACTGAGTTCAAATTTGCCGACCCGCTCAAGGAGATGCTGCGCACGATGTATCGTGTATGCGGTCTCGACGAGGAGACAATCGAGCGGAAGATCGAAGGGGACCTCAAGGAAACCCCCTGTTCGTATCTCAACGCCTCCACTCCGCGCCGGGCGATGCAGACGTTGGGAACCGAGTGGCGGAACATGATCTCTCCCACATTGTGGTCGGATCAATTCGTCAACCGCGTCCAGTCCACAGACCTCTCGCGGATTACCTGCTCCGATTACCGGTTCCCGCATGAGGGTGAGGCGCTGAGCATACTCAGCGCCACCACCGTCCGCATCGAGCGCCCGTCTCGGTTGGCGCTCGGCGACGACTACGCCGCCCATGACAGCGAAAGCCATTTCAGAAACCTCCCCGTCGAAGGGGTGATCGTGAATGACGGCACGCTGGCCGAATTTCACACCAAAGTCCGCGCCTTCATCGCCGGACAAATGGAAGGACGAAAAGCATGACCCCCATGATGGACCCAGATACGCCGAGCGATAGCCAGCGTCCCCGGTTGCAAGCCGAGTGGAGCGCGTGGCGCGCGCCGACCGAATACGAGGGCGAGCCGACGCATTACGCAGCCCTGATCGAGAAAAGGCAGCGGGTTGTGCCGTCCGAAATGCCCGTCACCGGAGTGATCGGCAACTGGACGCTGCGCAAAGATGTGGCTGACACGGTTGCCGTCATCTCCGGCCAGTGCCTGACCGACAACGCTGGACGTGGGTTCGAAAACGGCCCGATCCGAACGTCTCTTATCGTGAAGATCGAAGACGGGTTCGCGGTGACGCTCAACTCCGTCTACCGGCTCTTGTCCGATGACGACACCGCTCTGGTGATGGCCGGGGGAATGAAACTTTGAACGTCGATGTCGATATCCGAGTTCCAGACGACATTCCCGAGGGAATGGTTGCCGTGAACGTCAAGTATTCTGGCGACGATATGCCGACCCGTATCACGCTGAAAATAGCGCTTCCGGAAACCCCGGGAACGCTCACCCAACTCGAACAGCTCGTCAACAGCTACTTCGACAAGATGAAACAGAATTGGGAGCGCAATCGCTACATCCGGTTCCCCCGGGATACAGCCGCCGATCAGCGTGAAGCTCTCAACATCCTCAAGGAACAGCTCAACAAATGACTATCACCGCAAAAGTGATCGCCAAGTCGCGATCCCCCTACCACACAATGGGCGCACCGGACATCGTCACGTTCCTGCTGCGTTACCCGCGATTCATCCATGCGGAAGTGATGACTCACCGTGTTTTCTCACGCAACGCCAGCTCGTCGCGGGCGATCCCGGTCAAGCGCCTGATCCAAGACGTGATCGACGATACCGCGATGCCGATCCATTGGGGTAAGAACCAGCCGGGTATGCAGGCCGACGAGCAGCATTCCCAGCGCGTCCTGACCACGTCCATCCACCCCGGGTTCAACCATCCGAAGGCAGGGCAAGTGCCAATCTCGATGTCCTCGACCGATGCTTGGAACGAAGCCCGGGATCGCGCCATCGACATGGCACGCGCTTTTGACGAGGCAGGCTATCACAAGCAGATCGTGAACCGGATGCTGGAACCGTTTTCGCACATCAATGTCGTTGTCACGGCCACCAACTATGACAACTTCTATTGGCTGCGTCGTCACAGGGATGCCCAGCCCGAGATCAAGGCTCTGGCCGACGCCATGTTCACGGCTGACATGGCCGAAGAACCCCGGATGCTCAAGGACGAAGAATGGCACTTGCCGTTCATCACCGAAGAGGATCGGCACCGCGATTACCCTGTGCAGGATGGGTTTGGTCAAATCGAATATGTGCCGGTGGATGAGTTTGATCTTCTCAAGGTCTCGACGGCGCGCTGTGCCCGCACATCCTACATGACCCATGACGGTCGCGTTCCGGTTTTCGATGAAGACCTCAAGCTCTACCGCCGCCTCGTCGGTTCAGAACCCCTGCACGCCTCGCCGACCGAGCATCAGGCCAAGAACGACCAGCCGCTGTGGGGTGAAAACTACATCTTCTGGGAGGCCCCGTCGATGTCCGGAAATCTGGACGAAGGCTGGATTCAGTTCCGCAAGACACTGCTCCGCGAAAACTGCACAGACTACACCGCGTGGATCGCAGAAACCCTCGAAGACAAAACGTAAAAGGAAAGCTCCAATGGAAATCAACATCAAGATCACCGACAACGAGATGGACGCGTCCGTCAAGATGGAAAGCGACTTCGACGGAAAATCGCTTCCCGGCGAAACCAAGCTGACAGCGTCTGTCGTGGCGCTTCTCGGCATCAAGATGCTCTTTGAAGCGGGCGATGTCTGGAACGCCGGTCTGATGGGGGTCAAACTCATCGAAGACGGTCAAGACCCCCTCGAAACCGCACGCAAGGCGCGTGAAATGCGCGAGGCAGAAGAAGCTGAGCGGGCTGCTGACGCGTGAGCCATGTCACACGGGATGACCTCATCTACCTGCAAGATGAGATGCGCATGAGTAAGGAGGACATTGCCGTCAAATACGGCAGGTCCCTCCGGACTGTGGTCCGCTGGTTCCGTGAGAAGAAGGTGCCCCCGGCACAATCCCGACGACCGTCAAAAATCCTGACATCCGCAGAGGCGTGCCAGTATCTTTCTATGGACGGAGAGACCTCGCTGGAAAAAGCGCAGTCGATCCTCGGAGGGCGTCTCATGGAGCGCATCGGCTACGGGTATTACCTCGATGGGAAACCCTGCACGATCAGCGCGTTGCTCACCGCAGCAGCGCAGGCCAGTAAGAAAACAGGGCGCTGAAAACAGGCGTGGCACACGTCTAACTGTGCCACGTTTCATTGACATCCGACGCTACATATTGTAGAAATGTGTCTCTTGTCCAATGAGACTGAAACAAAACCAACGCCCTCGGGCGAATAAAAAACTTGTCTTCGGAGCAACCCAATATGACAATCCAACAATCCGTTCGCGCGCAGATTATCGAGCGCCGAACTTACCTCCGCCCCCTCAACGCCAATGGCACGGTGTTCGAGACGCCTGCACAGGCGTGGCGGCGGGTGATCGACCACCAGCGCTGGCTCTGGGAGCGTGCGCAGGACGCCGTTCTGACCACAGATCAGGAAGCAGAGCTGGAAGAGCTTTATACCCTCTTCATGGATCGCAAGGTGACTGTCAGCGGTCGCACACGGTGGCTTGGTGGCACCGAGGTCGCCAAGCAGCGCGAAGCCTCGCAGTTCAACTGTTCCTTTGGTGAGGTCCAGACTGTTCACGATGTTGTCGATACGATCTGGCTCCTGTTGCAGGGTTGTGGCGTGGGGTTCCGCGCGAACATTGGCGTTCTCAACGGGTTCACCCAGCACATTGACGAGCTGGAGGTCATCCGCTCGACCAAGGTCCTGCCGAAAGATGACAAGGGTAATCCGGTTTCCGATCCGGCACTCAAGGGTGCGCCGAACAATGTCGAGACATTTGTGGACGGAGTCTGGACAATCGTTGTTGGAGACAGCGCCGAGGCATGGGCGAAATTCTTCGGTAAACTTCTGGCATTCAAGAAGCGGGCAAAGAAGCTGGTCGTTGATCTGTCCCAAATCCGTCCCGCAGGCTACCGCCTGTCCGGATACGGTTGGATCAGTTCCGGGGACCAACAGATCGCTGTGGCCATCCAAGGTATCTTCAAGGTCCTGAACCGCAGCGCTGGGCAGCTCTTGTCGGCCATTGACATTCTGGACATTGAAAACCACCTCGGAACCATCCTGTCTTCGCGCCGGTCGGCTGAGATCGCACTGTATCCGTTCGGCGGTCCCGAATGGGAGGAATTTGCGACAGCCAAGAAGGACCACTTCCTGTCCGACGAGACCAAGCACCGGGCGATGTCCAACAACAGCCTCGTATTCGAGCAGAAGCCAACCCGCCGCCAGCTCAAGAAAATCTTCAAGCTGATGGAAGAGGCGGGTGGATCAGAGCCGGGCTTCATCAACGGTGTGGAAGCCGTGCGCCGCGCACCTTACTTCAAGGGCGTCAATCCCTGCGCTGAAATTCTGCTGGGTGACAAGTCTTTCTGCAACCTTGTCGAGACCGCCTTGAGCCGGTTCAATGGCAACGAAGAGGGACTCCATCGCGCACACTACCTCGTTTCCCGCGCCAACTACCGCCAGACCTGTGTTGATCTGCGCGACGGTGTCCTCCAGCACACATGGCACGAGCTGAATGACTTCCTACGTCTTTGCGGCGTCGGTGTCACGGCTGTTGTCGGCTGGGAGTTCTCGGAGGAAGCAGGCGCGTGGGAAGAACTGCGTGAAGTTGCACACGCGGGTGCCAACGGCATGGCCGACGAGTTGGGGATGCCCCATCCGAAACTCATTACAACGATCAAGCCGTCCGGAACCCAGACCAAGGTATTTGGTGTGATGGGAGATGAGCTGGGTGAAGGGGTCCATAAACCGCTCGGTCGCTTCATTTTCAACAACGTCAACTTCTCGGCCAGCGATCCGATCATCCCGATCCTTGAAGCTGCCGGATATGACGTGACGGTGAACCCCTATGACGCGACGGGGTGCATCGCAAAGTTCCCGGTCGAATACACCAACATGCAGTTCGACAAGATCACCAAACCGATCAAGCGTTACCGAATGACCGAGATCGCGGAAGGTGATGCGCTTATGGAAGGTGATTTTCACATCACTGAAACAGCGGTTATCCGTGAGTTCGTCGAAGAAACCGAAGTCGAAGTCAACCTTGAGTCTGCGATCTCTCAGCTCGACCGTTACAAGCTGGTTCAGGATCATTACGTCGATCACAACTGCTCTATCACGATCAGCTACGATCTCGACGAAGTGCCAGACATCATTGACTGGTTGATGGACAACTGGACCAGCTATGTCGGTGTGTCGTTCATCTATCGTAACGATCCAACCAAGACAGCCGCAGACTTGGGCTATCCGTATCTGCCGCAAGAGGTCGTGGATGAAGAGACGTTCCGCACCTATATGGATTCGTTGAATCCTGTTGACCTGTCGGGGACCGATCTCGAAGAGATGCTCGACATCGACGATTGTGTAACGGGGGCGTGTCCCGTCCGATAGGCATCTCAAGTGGGGCCGCTAACGCGGCTCCACAACCTCCCCTAACTCATCAAAGGATATATCATGAACTTTTTAATGATGGTTGGTGTGGCCCCACTGTCTTGGCGGCTCGGGCTAATCAAAGAAAAGGTTGGAAAGGTTGTCTACGCAGTAGCCCCTCTTCGCCTGTCATTCCACGATCTGAGTCTGCACTGATGTCGGATCAATCATATACCATTCTCAAGATGTCCTTCCCCTGCCCTTGGTGTGACAAGGCGGAAGAACTCCTCCGACATGCTGGCGTCAAATACATTGTGACGGTAATGTCCGAAGAGATGCAGGTTTACATCCAGAACTTGTCAGGGTTGAAGACCGTTCCCGTCATCGTCAAGGGGCACACGATCCTTGGCGGATACACCGACCTCCTCAAGCACCTGAACCAAGAAGGACTCCTTGACCAATGAGCAAGACACCACTCTACATCCAGCTTCTCAATGAACATGCCACACTGCCGACTCAAGGAAGCCCCGCGTCAGCGGGCTTCGATGTCTATGCCAACTTGTCTGGAGAAGAGGGGGGCTTGTTCACCCTTTACGGTAACAAAAGGAAACTGTTCAAGACAGGAATCGCGACCGCTTGCCGTGAGGATTGCTACATCCGTGTCGCCCCCCGTTCGGGGCTTGCATTCAAGAACGGCATCGACACGATGGCGGGGGTCATTGACCCGGATTATCGCGGCGAGCTGGGTGTGATCCTTTACAACACATCTACTGAACCGTTTGTAGTTCACCATGGGATGCGCATCGCGCAGATCATCGTGGAGCGGTTCGAGCCGAGTCAGATCATGCAAGTCGAATCACTCGACGATACGGTTCGGGGTGATGGAGGATTCGGTTCAACCGGCGTCTGATGCCACGTAACGTGGTAATTAAACCCTTATAGGTTGTTTTCCGCCTACAAACTCTCCTAAAAGACGCCGGAAAGGGGCACTTTCGGCGTCTTTTTGCGTGGATGCTGTGTTACGTGTCGTTATTTCCTTGATATTAGGCGGCAATATCTACATATGCTTTCGCATAATGCAGACAGAGACATTTGTAAGTGTCCATTAGATGCACACCCTAGTAAGGAGAGAGATTATGGCACTGCAAGCCGAGACAAATGACCGCCTCGAAACAAATAAGATCATCGGATCACGCATTCGCGAGGCGCGTAAAGAAAAGGACATGACCCAAGAGGGACTGGCCGAGACCATCAAAAACAACATCGGGAGCTGCTCGCGTCAAGCGGTCGCACAGTGGGAGCGTGGGTCTGCAATGCCTTCGTATTCGATGATGCCTGAGCTGGCCCGTGCGCTGGGCGTGTCTCCAGCGTGGCTGTCCTTCGGTGTCACGGGCACAAATAACAAAGCGTCCGTCAGGGCGTCTGATCAAGCGGCGCAAACGATCCGCATCAATCACGTCCAGTTCGGTCAATCACTCGACGCGCGCAAGATCGTCGCACAGTGGGGCGTTCCCAAAACGGCGTTCGCGCTTCTCGACGGAGCTGGTCGGAATGATGTCATCATCACGGAAGTGAACAGCAAGGCTGTCGCCGGGAAATACGAAAGCGGTGATCTGGTCTACATCAACACCCATGACAAGCGCCCGGACGGCGGGGTCATTGCGTATTGGGATGGCATGGGGATTGCGTTTGCGTTCGCTGCTGTCATTCCTTCCAAGGCAAACCCGAAGATTCACCTCACAGGCCAAAATCTCGATTTCTCCACCGATCTTGATGACATCGAAATTATCGGCAAGGTCATCGGAAACATCCGGATGGGTGCATAACCACACTCCCGCCCTACAATTGCTACCACAGTGAAAAGCAGCTCCCACCGGGGCTGCTTTTCTCGTCCTGACCCTCAAAACGTGACAGATTCGGGAACATCTCTACGAGTTACTACGAGATAAAATTATGACTCAATTATGACTCTGGGGAATTTTTGGGGGAATTGAACCGTTTGGTTCACTATTTATTCCCTCAAGTATTTGATTTTGTTGGATTTATTTGGCAGGGGCATAGGGACTCGAACCCTAGACCTACGGTTTTGGAGAATTAAACCGTGTATTTTGCTAAGATGTTGAAATAATTGATTTGTCTATTACTCTCAGTAGTTTACGGCTGAAATCGACTACGAGTTACTACGAGACAAAGCGAGAACAAGCGTCATAATACGAGCGAAAATTATGACTCAATTATGACTCATCCCGACATAATACGAGATACCACGAAATCCTGCACAGCCGGGATGACATGAAACAGGGTATTCTACATATCCTTGACATGCCGCAAGTATTCGTGGCATCACGTAGTCAGTCCAAATCCTGCACAGCCGGGATGACATGAAACAGGGTATTCTACATATCCTTGACATGCCGCAAGTATTCGTGGCATCACGTAGTCAGTCCAAATCCAACCACAGGAAGACCGATGCCTCGGAAACCCAAGCCTGATCTCAACCTCACCGACAACAACATCCTGACAAGCGCCGGGCTTCTGGAGCTGCTCCACAATATGGGGATGACCGATCTGACGATCCGCTCGATTGACCAGATGTGTGCAAACAACTCCATCCCGTTTGTGAAGCATCACCGGCGGCGCATTTTCTACAAGCCGCAGATCATCGAGCATTTCGAGCGGATGTTCCACGCAATCATCTGACATCAGAACCCCTGACCCATGGCCTCGGCGGCTTCTTTGCGGCGCTCTGCCATACCATCGAGAAGGTGTCCGTATGTGTCGATGGTGAACGATACCGAGTGGTGTCCCAGCGTCCGAGACAGGGTCATCAGATCAACCTTCTGTGCGATCAATGATGACGCGAAGTAGTGGCGAATGGAGTGAAAACCGTGGTCTGAAACACCCGCTTCTGCGATCAGCTTCAACCACATTCGACGGCGTAGGTTGCCATACTCCAAGTATTTTCCACTCGACGTGCAAAAGATGTAATCGTGTTCCGACTTCTCGTGTGCTTCTCTGAGCATTTCGGACAGAAATGACGGTAGGGCAATGGTGCGTGTTCCGTTCTTTGTTTTCGGTGGTCCGACCCTTTCATCTTGAGACATGCCAGATGACATTATCTGGATGCGACGAACGATGCTGATCTCCGAGTAACAGGGTGACAAGTCTTCCCAACGCATTCCGAGAAGCTCAGAGATGCGCACGCCAGTGCAGCACAGAACACAGAACAACAAATAATACCGATCCGACCAAGCGTCCCGAGTCCACTGCAAGCGATGCGAACACATTGCTTTCGCGGTGGCCTTGAGCTTTTCCATTTCAGCATCGGTCCAGACTTTTATCTTCGCCACCTCACGTTTATCCATCGAGATCGCGAGACCCTCCGCAGGGAAGTTCAGGATGTAACCCTCAGTCATTGCCCAGCGCAGAATTTGCTTGGTGGTGGTGAACGTGTGCTTTGCCGTTATACGGGTGCCACAGCTCTCAAGCAGCGAGACCATGAGGCTGCGGATGTCGTCCTTGGTGAGCCGCCCTACTAGCTTGCTACCGATCACAGGGTAGACGTGGGCGCGCTGTTTTTGGCGGTATCCATTGATCGTGGTGGCCTCTCTTGCAGGCTTTCCGTCGAGACCGATACGGAGCGCATCGAGGTATATTTCAGCCAGCTCTTCGTAGGAAATTCTAGCCTTCTCCGCGTCCTGACTGACGTGGGTAAACGTAGGATGCTGCTCGATCCAGCGCTTCGCATCGCCTATTGTCATGAACTGTTTTTGTTTGGGTGTTCCCTGCGGTGTCTTCCAGTAAATCCGGTGCCGGGTTCCCCCTTTAACCTTTACTTTCGCAATTCTGTAGGTGGCCATATCGTATCCTTCAATGGGGTGTTCGCGGAATACGAAAAGCCACACCCCGTGTCAAGAAGGTGTGGCTTATGACAAAACCGTAGGTCTTGTATCAAAGTTCTTGGATTGCGGCCTCATACTTGCCCTCAAGCTCGTCGATGATCCGTTTCACAGCCGCTAGGTTGCCCTCGCAATCCCTGTAAGCTGCGTGAAGACGCACGATGAAACGGGCAACATCAGCCTGTGTCGCTCCCTCCCCCGGCACGCGTGGAGACCCCATACAGACGAGCAGGCTGTCCGGAATTTCCGGAATGACCAGCTCGATTTTCGGCGGCAGGATTGGGTCTTGTGAAGCGTTACCGCAGGCGGTCAAGAGCGTCGAGAGTGTTCCGCAAAACAGGAGAGAGCGGAGCGTCGTCAGCAGTTTCAGTGTCATCAATTTGATCCTCAATGAGCGTATAGGTGCGCAGGCGTTCAGTGGCACGGGCGCGGGCTTCCTCGGCGATGACGTAGGCGTTCTCAGCCTGTTTCAGCGCTTCTGCGGCGGTCTCCAGATTGGCTTCAAGGGCCTCTTTCGCGGCTTCTAGGCGTGTAACCTGTTGTCTGACATCACCGTAATCCGAGATGAGATTTGATCCCCTCCACAGCCCCATGCCAAGCAGTGCTGCCACAGCCAAAGCCATGAGAACCTTCGGTGACTTCAAAAATCCCATCATCCTTTTCCATCCGTTCTGTGTTCTTTTTCAGCGCCTCTGTCCGGACGCCGCCTGTCGTGGTTGTTTGATCCCATAACGGTGTTTTTAAGACCGCCATTGTAGTCGATAACGGAGCCTCCCACGTAGGACAGGCCCAGCGCCATGGCGAGCGACAGCAGGCCCTCGACTGTCGTCTCCAGCATCGTCTGGTTCGATGTGAACACACCCATTCCAGCGGCGACGGTCAGGCTCACCGCCACCACCAGAGCCGCCCAAGAGGTGTTGCGGATGTAGCTGTATCGGCGCGTCCGGGATACCAGATCACTGACACTCAGGAGCTTTTCGTCATCCATGGCCACATTCCGAGAAGGTAGGATCACAGCGCGTGCCCGGCGCGGTGTTGTTGGGCATGGTGTCAAGTGCTGCGGAAATCCGGGCCTCACTGCCTTCGAGGATCGCGTAGATCACATCGACGCCAAGCTCTTCATGGCCCGCATACATCAGCGCATCATCCGTCTCGTCGTGTCCGGTCTTCTGCGCATTACACAGCAGCGTCGTCACGGCGCACGCCTGTTCAATCAGGTCGTTCGCCTTCTCTTGCAGCTTCTTCGTCTTCTCGACCTTGCGCCACACCAATGCGCAAAGCGCCTCGTCAAGCGCATCGTTGACCGCACTCTCAGCCATTGTGACTGCCTGCTCGGCGTAGTCTCTGGCGGAACCCCAGAGGGCGTCCCGTGCCGCGTAAAGCGTCGTGATTGCCTCGTCCCCATACTCGTCAATGGACAGCAGATTGGACAGTTTGTTGAATTGTTCGTCACTCATTTGCCATACTTTCTTTGTAGGTCCCGCTTCCATGAAATGAAGCAGTGGTCGGGTTCTCCGGACAGAAAATCGAGAAGCCGTTCCATCTCCCTCCAAATCGAAAACTTCCCAATACGCAGGGTTGAATTACGGCCGACCCGGGTGCAAAACCTTTCCGAAACATGTCCTCCGGTCATGCAGTTGAAGATGTTCGACATCCTGTAGATGATCCGGTCATCACCCGTGCGGATGCGGGTTGCTTCGTGGATAAACAGAACCACCATTGACATGTGATGCAGGTCCATGATGCCGCTCCTAGAACACCAGTGCGTAGCTGATGAGACCGGCAATCGACACGCCGAACACCATACCGATCAACCCCGTTCCGGGCTGATCGACGCGGTCTCTGATAACGACTTCGATCCAAACGCCGAGGATGTGGCCGACATAACCCAGAATGATCCAGAGGGTCAGGAACAAGGCTACCGCTTGCATCGTTACACCCTCCGCAGGTAGGCGGAGTGAACCCAGCCATCCGCGCTGACGCGCGCCCACACCCCATGCTTCGAGATCAATTCGACACGGTCGCCCTCTTTGAAAGACGCAATCTTGCCGAACTCGGTTCCGGGACCGGAGCGCACATTGAGCGAGCTGGCCGTGACGCTGAACGTATCAGTGTCCTTGTCGCGGCTCGGGATCATTTTGCGGTATCTGTTCATCGGGAATGCCGGGCCGGGGTCGGTCTTCCATCCGCGTGTGTCGATCTCTTCGTGGCCGACCACGTCGATCAGGTCGTATTCGTTGATGAGGGTGCGCGTCAGCGCATCCAGCGCGTTGAACTGCGGCTGCGTATAGGTCGGCCAGTAAAACATTCCGGACCCGACGCGGGCATATTTCTCGGCCACCAGCTCGTGGTTGGACAACGGATGCCGGGTCGGAAAGACCTTGGTGCCGTGGTCATCCTGATAGGAGCTGTTACCGATCTTGCGCAAAAATCCGGGGTTGACGATCTCGATCCCGATGCTGTGCCCGTTGAGGCCGGAATAGCCCATATATTCGGACGGACCCGCGTGCCATGCCCGGCGATCAAATGGAACAAGCTGCGTGATGGTTCCGTCAACATCGAGAACGACATGGGCGCTGACACCACTCCCCCGACGCGTGAGCGTCCAGATCGCACTTTCGGCACCCCACGTCGCCGTATAGTGCATGACCAGAAACTTCGGGTCGATCTTTCCGGAAATGTTAGGGGACGCGATATATTCCACGTCTTGTAGAATTGCATTCCTAATTGACAGCATTTGTGGCACTCCATGGCACGGGTGATGGCCGGGCACCCA
>Ga0136555_1000284_pt1 | contig 20821 bp, 14 predicted proteins | sample AntRauTorckE5432_FD_104927 | JGI IMG/M metagenome (GOLD analysis project Ga0136555, IMG submission 104927) | Saline lake microbial communities from Rauer Islands, Antarctica - Metagenome Torckler E5 #432 | ecosystem: Environmental > Aquatic > Non-marine Saline and Alkaline > Saline | place...
GTACATCTTGTTAATTATTATCCCGAATCCACTCCAAAATCCGTTTCATTTCTGCCTTATAAACCGAACTTGAACCCACGTAATGATTATTCATAAAAGAAAAAATCAACACCTTGCCGCTATTCGTCCGAATGTAACCGCTTAGGCAATGATTGTTAGAAATTGTTCCCGTTTTTGCGAAGACGTAAGGCGGATTTCCTGCGTATAAATTTTTGATTGTTCCCGACTTTCCGCCAGTTGGAAAAATGGTAAAAAGTGTTGCGGTATCTATATTTTGGTATAAATTATTCAAAACGTGAACTATCGATCGAGGGGTGAACATATTATACCGAGACATGCCAGAACCATCTCTCCAAACTGGTGCATCAGGCAAATTTTGGAGCAAACTATCGGTTGCAAATTCGATAATTTTGGCAGTTTGTAAGGGTAGATTTTTTTCAGATGCACAAACAAAAAGTAATTGTTCGGCAATAAAATTATCACTGGGGTGCATCATTTGTTGCAACACGTCTTGCGTTCGGTAGCTGTAAATTGTCCGTTGTTTGGCTTTCATTTCAGCCGTTAATTGCCAATTAAATTGAATGTTTTTACCAGTCGCTTCTTCCAATAATTCCAAAATCACATCATTAGAAACCTTGAACGGAATATTTTTGCTGTACGTTGCATCTTTGCCATAAGCTGGATGATTTACGGCGTTATCTATTTCGTTTCGAGTCGGTTTTGAGATGCCGTTTTGTTGGTTTAAAAAGGGCTCAAAATACTTTGGAATCGTTGTCGGCGCTTCGTTTCCCTTGTATTTGCGAAAGCGGATAAAATTACTATAAATCGGAAAAGTTGACAATTCGGTGGAATAATAACCGTTGTAATCGTCCCATGCCCAACCATCGCCAAAACGATGTTTATTGAATTGTGGTGCATAAAATAAGCCGCCTTTCCACGATTTTAGAAAGGCTACCGCACGATTTTCACCAAACGTTTCTTCAAAAAAAGGATGGGCAAAAGTTGGATCGCCAGTTCCCCAAAATATCAAATCATCGCCTTGAATGACGTATCGCAAGGACGGAATCGAATCGCCCAAAACTTTAATACACGTATATAAGGTGTAAATTTTTGTATTTGATGCTGGAGTCATGTATTTATCAGCGAATTGAGCCGCTAAAGTATCGCCAGTTTCTGGATCAAAAAGCATAAAACCAGTGAAATTTTTATTAAAAACTGGAGAAGTCGTCACGAGATTTTGAGCCGTGATTTGTTCTTCGGTTTTTTGAATAGATTTTGTCGTTTGACAACTTGAAAAGCTGACAAAAAGTAGGATAAATAAAGTTGGTTGAATGAAATTGATACTTAATACAGAACGTTTTGATTTCATTGTGATAGAATTGATAGATGTATGTAAAACTTAAATATAAACAAACGGTGTTTCCGAAATTTCGGGAACACCGTTTGTTAAAAAAAATAAAAATCATATTTTGCACAAAAAAATATAGTTACTTTTTTTGGAACATCAATCAAAAACAAAGCCTGGGAAATGTTTTTCGATAACTGCCCTTACCTCTCCTTCCATTAGCGGCTTATTTTGAAAATCCTTAATCAAATCTATTTTTTGAGCCTTATCCATATCATCAGGATTGAGTGAGGCAGTTAGCATGATGATCATATTTTTACCTTTTTGTTCCTCTGATAAGTCTTTGTAGCTTTCCAGAAATTCCCAGCCATTCATCCTCGGCATATTAATATCAAGTAGAATCAAGTCAGGAGAGGGATAATGAGCGTCTGTTTTAGTTGTCAAGTACTCAATTGCCATTTCGCCATCTTCTTTCACGACGAAATCATTAGTAATATCCATTTCTTCGATGATTAATTGATGCAAAAAGTTAGTTGCTTCATCATCATCAATCAGTAATATTCTATTTAATTTTGTTTTCATACGATTTATATTTTTTCTGGTAATGTAAAATAAAATGTAGTTCCTTTTCCTAATTCAGATTTGAAATATATCTCTCCTCCGTGCATTTCAACAATCTTTTTGCACTGCGACAAACCGATACCTGTACCATTGAATTTTTTGTGGTTATGAAGTTTTTGAAAAAGGAAAAATATCCGTTTTTTATGTAAATCGTCTATTCCTATTCCGTTATCACTAATGGAAAATAACCAAAAGTCATTCTTTTTTTCTGCTATAATTTCAATAACTGGTGGATTATTTAGTTTTGTGAATTTTAGAGCATTACTGATAAGATTATGAAACAGAATCTCAAGTTCTATTTTGTAACCTTTTATTATCGGAAGGCTATCAAATTCAATAATTGCTTCCTTTTTTTGTACAATTTTTGCTAAACCATCGACTTTCCCTTGAACAAGCTGCAAGATATTAATATCCTCAATTTTTAAGTCACTACCTATACGAGAATAATCTAACAAACCGTAAACCAGTGTAGTTAATTTTTCGGCAGCGGAGGTTATAAAATTTAAATATTTTGAGCCTTTTTTATCAAAAAGAGGGCTATATTCATCTTGAAGACGCTGCGTAAAACTCGAAATAGTAATCAGCGGCTCGTTCAAATCATGGGAAGCAACATAGACAAACTGTTCAAGTTCCTCATTACGACTTTCAAGTTGTCTTAGTCTCAATTTTTCATATTCGGCTTCTTTTTCTTTAGTAATGTCCCAATTTGTACCAATCATTCGTAACGGCTGCCCTTCATTATTTCGCTCTACAGTAGCCATACCTTTCATATGTCGAACGGTACCATCACGCCAAAAAATTCTAAATTCCGTATCAAATTCTTTATTTCCCGAGAGTGCGAGGTGAATATCCTGTTCCCCTTTTTCTATATCATCAGGATGCACACCTGCTTGCCAAGACTCATACGCACCTCCGAACTTTTCCTTTGATACCCCATAAATCTCATACATCATATCGTCCCAAAGCAAGACATTATCAACAATATCCCAATCCCAAATCCCAATTTTCGAGGCATTCAGTGAGGTTTGAAAGCGATGATTTCTTTGTGCAAGTGCTTCAATTAACTCTTGATTGGGTAACGTATTTTCAACAGAAGCGATATTATGATTAAAGATAAATAGCGTTGATTCTTGGTCGTTGTAGCTAACCTTTTCTCCCCTGCACGGTAAAGATAAAAAATGTCCATCTTTTTTCCGGTAAAGTATAAAATCATCATAGCAAGAAGGCGTATTTGCCATGATTTCCATCTGTAGAATTGCGTTTATTTTTAACCATTTATCTGATAACATTAATCTTGATAAGGTATCAAGGTCGTTATTCAGCGCAGATTGCTCATAACCAAGTACGGTCAAAAACTGTGAACTAAATGTTACCCGTTTCGCCTCTACGTTATAGCACCAATACCCTGATTTCGTATCATTGAGTACCGCCGTCAAGATATGTTCCGTTTCATCAAGCTGATTTTTGAACGGTTCTGAATCCGTATCATGCTTTTGGACAGATATATTTTTTTTCATATTTTTATATGGAAATATTCCCAGCTATATTCTTTTAATTTTACTTTCAGAAAGTGTATAGCTATGAATATAAAATAAATAACGATTGTTGTTATTACAAAGTATAGGGCTACTGCTATTGCTCAAAAGTTTTTGACGATTAAACCATGTCGGTTTTTCCACGAGGTCTCGGGATAAGCGAAGCCGATACGGTTTCTAACGAAAAGATAACCATCAAACACTTTTGAGTAGATGCACTACCTACGTAAGATTAGACAATTTTTTCTAAACGGTTGGATTTCAAATCGTTGTAAAATCGTCTATCGTTAACCATGTAGCCGCTATTTTCTATTTTGATCAGTTAGATAAAGATAACTGAGGTTCTTTTTCCATCGGCAACCTTACCGTAACCGTACTGCCAACATTCGGTTCTGAGATAATGGTTACTTCCCCCTTATGTTTTTCCACGATTTTCTTGCATATTGTTAATCCGATACCCTGTCCTTTAATTTCCTTATTTTTTGTATTTCTCCTGAAAAGCTGGAAAGCCTCTTTTATCTCTCCATTATGAAATCCAATTCCGTTATCTTGAAAATGAATATTGACAAAACCGTCTCCCTCCGTAGCATAAATTTTTATTTCAGGAACTTCTTTATCAGAATATTTAATGGCATTTTCTATCAAATTTTGAGATAGATTTAACATTAATTCCTTATCGATACTCACTTTTGGTAATTCACCAAATACAACTTTAGCCTTCCCTTTTATAATTTCTTCTTGAAGATTATCCAGTGCTTGAAGAATAATTTCTTCAAAATGAATTTGAGAAATTTTCAAATCGGTCTTATTCAGTACCGTTATTTTAAGGAGTGCATCGACCATCTGCATAATCGAATTAGCCCCTTGATTAATATATTTTAAATATTCCTTAGCCCTTCCTTCTAAGTTAATATTTTCTTTTTCTAATAACTTTACAAAACTTGCCACAATACGGGCAGGTTGTTTCAAATCATGTGCTAAAAAGTAAGAAAAATTTTCTAACTCTTTAGTTCGTTCTGCTACTTTATTATCAAGGTCATTATTAAGGTCATTGAGCTTTTCAAGAATTTGTCGCCTATCCGTAATATCCCGTTGTATAGCTACCCAATGCGTATAATATCCTTCCTCATTCTTAACTGGAACAATATCCAATTCTACCCAAAATTCTTCTCCACTTTTAGTATAGTTCAAGAGCTGTCCACGATAACTTTCCCATGATTCAAGAGCTTTTCTCAGGCGAGCAAGCTCTTTTTTAGATGATTTTTCCCCCTGCAAAAGACGAGGCGTTTTACCAAGTACATCTTCAGGTGAATATCCAGTCATTCTGGTAAAAGCGGGATTACAATAGATAATTTTGGGTCCTGCAGGAAAACCAATCGGTTCTGATTGAGTGATTAAAATAGCATCATTTGTATTTATAGATACCGCTTCAAGCATCTCAAAATAGGAATTTTGCAGCACGTAAGCATTTTCCTTTAAGGTTACCATAATACCTAAAATATTATTTTCCTCGTCTCTCATAGGGACAAACCGTGCATTTACTGTGACGACTTTACCGCTTTTAGGCTTGATGAGTGTGCAATGTTGTAAATCAATAATTCTTGCCTCTTTTAATACCGCTTCTCTAAAGTAATAATCACATTCTTCATACAAAGAAGGAAGAATATCGAATATGTCTTGGTTTAAGGCAATTTCCTTCAGTATCCCCGAAAACTTCGTCATCGCGTTATTCCATGCCTGAATTTTTAAATCAGGATTCATTATAAATAAACACTCATGCAAATTTTCTAATAAACCGTCGTAGTTAACTTTTGTATTCATAAGTGCTATCGTTAGTATTCTTTTATTAAAAATTTTATTTTTTGACTAATCCTGTAGAACCCACCAATCCTAAGGTTTTTCTGAAAAAATTCCCAAAAAATCGGGATAGTTTTGTGATAAATTAAGGCGACCTGAGATAAAGTGGTACAGGTGCTTTCAAGAAAATTGTTTTTGCAACTTGGAGTTGTATAAAAAGTCAAATTTCGACCACCGAGAATATCCCCGAAAATATTGGGGTAAACTGGGGTAAGTAGCATTTATAAGGCTTAAAGGATTTTTTAATGGCTATCCTTTGACGCTGGAAGTATTGGTATTGAGTAAATGTGACTGGCTGTAGATGACGTAAAAAAAACAGTGTATGTCAGTCCACCTCTACTTTCATCGGGGAAACCCCGTAGGCAAATTTTTGCATACTTTTAAGGTGCAATTTCCACTCCCTTAAAAAACATTTTTCTTATTATTTTAATAAAACGGTTCTCCTATAAAAAAATGACAGGCATATTTTCAATATTTTGCCTGCCCGTTCGCACAATAGGCGGGCTTCGCAAAATGTCTTTTTTGACCACCGATACTTTCGGGGATATTCTCGATGGTCAAAAATACTTTTCACATAAGGGAACAGGAAACAAATAACCTACCCACTCTAACTTGTTCTTTTTCCTTCTAAAAAACTTAAAAAATAAGTCCGTAACATGGCTATGCACTGATTTTTATAAATTCTTTAGAAGAAAAAATAACTTCGTCATAGCGGGTAGGTTATTTATTTCCTATTCCCTAACCTCAAATTTTAAGGGACGAAATATTTCCCCTTTTAGATAAGTCACTAATTTGTCAAAGCGTCAAAAATGTATCCGTATTTATTTTGCGCACTGCGCATTTCTAATTTCCTGTGCCTCAAAGGTTCTTTTGTGAAAAAATGAATTGATAGAATTCTATTTTTTATCACTTATTCCGTAAAGGTTTTTTGACGGGAAAACCATTTTATGCCTTTATTCTTTTTCATATTCAAATCGAATCACCGCTTTTTGTTTCAGTCGCCAATGACTATTTCTCAACTGTACCGTTCCTGGTATGACGGTAATAATCTTTGAAACCCCTGATTTCAGGGTACTTTGGATGTTTTTGTTTTTGCCTTGAATCTCGCAAACAGGATTAATAATTTCGGGATTGACAAAAATATCGGTAATGACATCTTCATTACTAATAATATCGAAAGTAGCTAAATTATATTCGACCACTTTGATTTCAAATCGAAATGTACTTTTGCCGTATTCAAAATGCTCATGTCGAGCGGATTCATAAAACGAACCATCGACTTTTGGATAAGGCATATAAAATACTTCCGGTTCATTTTCCTGCGTTTCTGGTTCTTCATATATTCCCGTTTTGGGAGGTATCGGTACTTCAGTAGGCACGTCAATCGTTTGTTCAATGACCTTTCTCGGCTGAGGTATTGACGATTCATCTGTTTCAACGGAAGCTGTATCTATGTTTGTGTTCGCATTCATAGTGGTATTGACGACGGTTGTATCCGTATTTGACGGTATGTTTTGGATAGGGTTCTTGATTGGTAAGTAGGCGCTTTTATCCTCTTTTCCAGTTTCAACGTATTTGAGAACCCAACGCGCAAGACCAACTAAGAGTAGTAAAAGAACGACGCCAAAAAGAATTAATATGATTTTTAAAGGCGTTATACTTTGGAGTATAGTCCAGTTATCCGTTTCTATAAGTATCCCTTCATTATTAGCAATTTCCTCAACTTTTAATTCTCGCTTTAAGTTGTTAAGAAGGTTTATCTTCAATTCTTGATAATTCTCTTCTGAGTCATATTGGATTAAGAGTTCTTCTCCAAAAAGTTCAATCGTTTTATTGTATAACCCGCTATTGGTTATTTGCAAATCATATTCCCCTTTTAAGCCGTCAATATATGCTGCCAAATAGCCGTTATTTTCCATTTGCGGCTGTCTTTCTTTGATGAATACCATCAAATGTTCGAAGCTACAACCGAATTCAGCGATGGAATTATTATAGGCTTTTAGCTCATACACGCCTTGATTATCTTCAATATAGAATTTGGCGATAGCGCAATTTAATTTATCTATTGCCTGTTCGTAATTGATTCGGCTAACGGTTTTCTGTCCAAATACGGGAATGATTTGGAATAATATAATTAGTATGGTTAAATATCGTCGAAACATAATTATTTTATAATTGGTAATAAAATATTCTGAGAAAAATCATTCTTAATTTATGCCGATTTGCCCAAAGCACAACATACGAATGTTCTTATTTTTTTTGATTCTTTGACAAGTTCGGTGATCGACCCTAATTTTTTCGATTTTTTCTCGGTAAAACTTGAATACTGCTCGCCTTTACTGAATTCATCAAAACTCTATTTTTTTAATAAATGGTCAATTTGAAATCTAAATTTTCACCTTACCAAAAGTCTGAAAAAATACAGATATTTATCATTTTGCGCCAGAGCAATATACAATATTAAATATAAAATTCACATGTTGTTGAATTATTCATAAGTATTTCATCAAAATATTTAGCGTTGATGTATCTTGAGTATCAATACCTAAAGGCACAAAAATAATTGATTTTCACATCACATTTTCATATAAATTTGTAATTTACGACCGATTGAGCTAAGTTCGTATTTTAGCCTTTGATCCAGAATGTGTTTTTTGCATTTTTAAAAATATAAATTATGAAAATAGAAATTACTTACGATATTGTTGCTAAGAAAATATTTGAGAAAGGATCTGAGGAAGATAAGAAATTCTCAAGAGCGACTCGTTTGATTAAGGAACGAGCAGACGCTTTTGGGGATACAAAAACTTATTTGACGGATAGTGAATTGGATTTTATCGAACTACAAGAAGCTGCTCTGGTCGCAACGTTAGAAAAGAAAGAACTTGATTTTATTAAAAAAAGTAAGCGGCAAAAACAAAAACGACTTGGAAAAAAATTAATTACTGCCTTAGGTGTTGGTTTGTTGATGGGGGTTATTATCTTCTATTTGACGGCTTATTATAATAAAAAATTCGCAGTTTGGTCGGGGGTTGCTTCTAAGACGGAAGCGCTTGTCAGTGAGGCTTTGCGAATGATGGATAAAGATCCAACTATTGCATTGAATTTGGCAGATCGGGCTTTGGAAATCGATGTGGATAATGAAAGTGCGAAACAAGTAATTTATTTATTATACAGAGATAATGTTTTTTACAAAAATATTTTAACAAAAAGAATACAAGCCAATGCAATCGCTTTTTCACCAGATGATAACTATGTTGCTTTTGCAGATAAAGATACTATTTTTATAAAAAATATTGATGGGACAATTATTAATGCTGAAAAAATACATGACGGAATTGTTAATGATTTAGTGTTTGAAGATAATTTTACCTTACTTTCCGTCGGTGATGATAATAAGATTATGCGTTGGAAATTCAGGGGAGGTCAGCCTAAACTTGAAGAGGTGAACCATAAAAATAGGGAAACGAATGACGACGGATTCCCCGCAGATATCAATGCTATTGATGTGACGGATAATGGTCGATATATTATTGTCGGTCGAGGGGAGAAAGCAAGTGATTGTTTATTGATTGATACGCAAATGGATACGACTTATGTTTTGGATGATACTGATGGGCGAATACATGATGTCGCTTTTTCAAAGGTAGATCCTAACGCAACTTCTCCTCTATTTCAACGACCGTTGATTGTGGCTGCTGGTGATGGTGATGTTATTTTAGTTTATGACTTTGAAACTCGCGAACTTAAAGCAGATGTTCCGAAATTGGATAGAAATAACCCAAAAGATAGTAAAAACATTTATTCAATTGCTATTAATTCAAAAAATTCAAGTATTGTAGCGGCTCGTGACCATGATATCATTCGGGTTTATAACATTTTACCCACTAATGAGAATAAAAAATCAAGCAATTTGGATTATGCCGTAAAGCAGGTAAATGAGTTGAAAGAACATAGCGACAAGGTTCGTTGCGTTCGATTCTCAGAAGATGGCAGCTTAATGCTTTCCGCTTCCGTTGATAAAACCGTCATTATTTGGGATACGGATACGTGGGAGCGCCTTCACGATTTAAAAGCACATACGAAGCGAGTTTACAAAGCAGAATTTTCTAAAAGCGGTCGGTATATTGCCTCCGCAGCGCATGACGGAAAGGTAATTATTTGGAATCTAAAACTAAAAAGTCCAAAGGTTTTGCCAATAAAACACGCCCGTCGAGTTACAGCATTGGATTATTCTTTGAATGGAAAACGAGCTTTTTCAGGAACTTGGGGGAATTCTCAAATGCCTAAAAGAACTTTTATTAGTTGGGATGTGGCAACTTGGCAACCGATTCAAATTGATAGTTTTGATCAAGATGTAGAAGCTATTGCGCCTTATTATCAAGATTCCGTTTTAGTTGCAGTTGGCAAATCCTTATTTTTAGTTAATAATAAAAAAGATGAAATCGTAGAAATTGATCGAGCAGAAGGAACAATAAAAGCCGTTGCCATTGCTCCAAATAATAAATTTGTTGCCTTTGCTGGTCGTGATGATAAAGTTTATATTCGGACAAATAAAAAAGGCAAAATTGTTAGAAAAGTATTGACGATTCGTAAAGAAAATACAGATATTCCACAAGAACGGGATATTTACTGCTTAGCGATTTCGCCAGAGAGCCAATATTTAGCAGTTGGTCGCAGAAATCGAACGATTGTGATTTGGGACGTTTTAACCAATAAGCAGCTTTCCGCGCCAATGATAGCTCATGATTCTTTATATCGAATGAATAATGAAGTTTATTCCATCACATTCGTGGACAATACACATTTTCTATCTACGGGTCGAGATAATACGATTCGATATTGGGAAATTGATAGGGGTGCAGGTATCATTAGACGAATTAATGATCACAAAGGACACGCAGGAGGAATTCGTTGTTTAGCCGTCCATCCAGATAAGAAAATGTATATCACAGGTGGCGGTGATTCTCAACTAAAACTTTGGGGGCTGAATGGTGATTTGATTCAAGTCATCGATGCTTATTATAATGACGATGAACCTTGTACTGGTGATGAAATAAAATGTAGAGAAGATTTTGGTGTCGTTAATACGGTCTCTTTTTCCAAAGATGGTAGCAAGATTTTATTTGGAAATGGTAATGGAAAAATTAAAACGATTTATACCATCGAAGGGGCAATGGAAAAACACGAAATTTATAAAATCGCTTCAACATCGTCAAGTTTATAATGATTGTTTCCACTGGATTAGTCAAAGAAAATCAGTAATTTTTATGGCTCAAAAGCATTATCCAAACATTATTAGCATAAAAAAAGCCCTGAAAACTAAATGTTTTCAGGGCTATAGCTTTTTTTATGAAAACGCTTACGTTCGTAAACGTAATCATACCTAATATAAAACTTTATAAATATAAAAAAACAATAAAAAGGTGAAACCCTCTTTTTATTGTATAAACACGTCGGTTTACTGAGGGAATCCGTTTTCCTCTTTTGATTTTAAGACCATTTCTACGAATTTTTTCAAGCCGACAATTCCCGAACCATTGACTAAATTCAAATTATCAATGTGCATCGGCTGCCATTCGGCTTCATTTTTTAATAAAAATGCCTCATCACACAATTCGAGAATAGGCTCATCAATAGCAGCATGACCCAGTCCTATCGTTTTCAAATCTGGATGTTTTTCTTTCATAATACCCAACCAATATTCAATCGGTTGTTTGATAGAAAAATTACCAAAAACATAGGTTTTTTCCGTTTCCAAAATCTCTAATCCTTGTTGTTTTAATAAGGCAATAAAAATCTCGTTCAACGGCGGAACTTCGTCAGATTTTACCACTAACTGACTATACTTTCGACTCATAATTCGCTCCGCTTCATCAATTTCAATATCCCAATAATCCGCCAAATCTAAAGGCGTTTGAATATCGCTATCTAAAGACGGCAAACCACTGACTTTCGTCAATTTGTCCGTAATATTTTCAATAAATGATTTGGTTGTACCGAATACCAACTCACGATAATCGCCTTTTTCAGAAAACCCATTTAGTTCTAATTGCAAATAACTTTTAGGAATATATAATGCTCCACCGCTTTCCGCAATAAGCGGCTGATGAATCGCCAATTGCCCGCAAATCCAAAGCATTTCCTCATAAGAACCCTTGCTGTAAAGCAAGAGGGGAATATTCGCCTTTTTAATCGGTGCAAATGTAAATGCTAACTGTTCTAAATTTTCTGCGGTCGCATTTAATAAATCAAAATTGATCACCAAAAGCTCATTAATCGGTTTTGCTTTCGGCTTTGGCTGCATCAATCGGTTATAAAATTTCGCAATTTGATACGCCGTTGCGTAAAGCAATTTATCAGACCTTTCAAAAGCCGTTTCTAACGACATTGGTTTATTAATAATCGAAAAAACCGCATGATAAAATTCTACATTCGACGACGGTACTTGTCCAGCGATTGCAATAATTGGTTTTTTGAATCGATTCGCTCGCATTGCCGCCTCAAACGGAGCTTTCCCACCAATCGTCTGATCATCTAATCGACCCTCAGCTGTAATAATTAAATCCGCCTTTTCAGCCGCCCTATCAAAATTCAACTCATCTAAAACGAACCGACTGCCCATCACCAGCCGAGCATTCAAAAATGCCCAAAGTCCTGCCGCACTTCCACCAGCCGCACCACCATATTTTAGATTTACCATATCTCTATGAAAAACCTCCCAGACCTTCAAGGAATAATGCGTCAAGGCTTCGTCTAAGGTTTCAACCATTGCCCTATTTGCTCCTTTTTGAGGTGCAAAAACGTGTGCTGCTCCTTTTTTGCCCAATAAATAATTATGCACATCACAAGGAATAATAAATTCCGTTTCCGTAATTCGGCTATCCAATTCCGAATCATCAATCGTCTCAATCTGCTGTAAGGCTTCGCCGCCAAACGGAATTTCATTACCCAATTTATCCAAGAATTTTACACCCAAAGCCTGTAACAATCCCACGCCACCGTCCACAGTCGCGCTGCCTCCCAAGCCAATAATTATCTTTTTACAACCGGCATCTAATGCCGCTTTTATCAATTGACCAGTACCATAAGTTGTTGTTATCATTGGATTGAGTTCGGACGATTTAATCAATCGAGTACCAGAAGCTTCCGATAACTCAACGATGCCGACACCGTCATCTGTAATGCCAAAACGAGATTGAATCGCCTCACCCAGAGGGTTCAGCACCTCAACCGTTTCCCATCGTCCACCGATATTTCGTAATAAAACTTCGCCAGTGAAATCACCGCCGTCTGCAATTGGAATTTTGACGATTTCAAAGCCTGAACTGACATCCGCAAATGCCTTTCCAATAATATCCGCTACTTCGAAAGCATTTAAACTTCCTCTAAATGAATTTGGAGCTACTAATATATTCATAGAAAATTGGGGGTTATTTGTTAATTAACTTTTAGTAAGTACCTGTACAGATTTATTCTAATTAATATTTTGGAACTGTCTATTATCAATTGTTTTACGAAATAATTCGTCAAAAAAATATAACAATATGACAGCACAACAATTTTATTTGCGTACCTAAGATAACAAAGTTAAAAAATACAATTTGATTCAATGGTTTAAGCTTTGATAAAAAGCGATAACTCAAAAAATAAAGGGTTCAACAATTGTCTTGTTGAACCCTTTAAAAACACCTAACCCAATTTTAACCTTAAAACATATGAAATTTAATAATACTATTTATATAATTTGCTCTCTTCAATTTCAATTTTATCTACCCTATCTACCATTAAAATAATACCATAATGCCAACTTTTTATAACTAATTGACTCATAGGAATTTATAAATTATGAAATATGAATTCACTTTTAATTTATTCCATAATCGAGAATTGATATTATATTTTGGAAACTATAACAAAATCATTATAAATGTTTTTAATTATAATAATAACAGAATTATTGTTTGAAATGAGAGTGGTAGATTTAAAGTGTATTTTCATATCAAAGTGAGGAAAACGATTATTCGAGGGAAATGATAAAATTTAGATATTCTCTGAAATAAGAAAAAAACTAAGCAGTGATAATTATCAAAAGCCTAAAATAAATATATAATTTATTGAAAAAGCGACACCAAAATTTCCAATTTTAGAAAAATAGCCTGTTTTCAAAAAAATAAAGGTTTCAACAATCATTTTGTTGAAACCTTTAAACACCTAACCCAATTTTTAACCTTTTAACCTATGATTCTTCTGAACTTACGTTCGATTATTATTTATTTTCATTTTGTAGAATGGGGAGACTGATACTTGTAATAAGTAGTTATTCTAATCAGGTCACTGTAAAAAACACTCCAAAAACACAACTAATTGATAATCAACGAATTAAAGCTGTGCCAATTTCGAGTAAAATCCCATTTTTAGACTTTTGTAAGTTTTAATTTTTTTTTGGGAAAATCATTTCATTTCTTTTGTCCAAATCGTTTCACATCTGCCCAATTCGCAGTTTTTCTTTGCGATTAATTCCCCATTTTCATTATATTCATTTAGTTCCCCCTGTTCAACGCCTACTACTTCGACACCTAATTGTAAAGGTGCGTAAGTTCCTTCTGCTTTTATGTTGCCATTTTCATAATATTCCTTGAAAATACCGTTTTCTGCGCTATTTTTAAAATTGACAATTTCCTTTATTTTCCCATTTTGATAATAAAACGTCCATTCGCCCGACATGGTCACGGCTTCGTCGTACTGCCCTTTGACGGATAATTCGCCATTCTCAAAAAAAACTTTTTTTGCTAAAATACTTCCATCTTTATACGTTTCCTCGACTTCTATATTTCCATTTGGAAATAAGAATTTCCGAATGCCATCTTGCTTACCGTCCTTAAAATTCCCCGATTCTGATAGTTTTTCAGCCATGAAAACCTGATAATTCCCATGTTTTACGCCATCTTCTTTACGAATCGTATAAGTCGAAGCGATATTTCCAGCCTCATCTTTCGTGACGACTTCTTCATAAGGACCTTGACAACTCATTAAAATTCCAACAATTAACGCAAAAATCGTTAAGGAACGACTACTTTGTGTGCTTATAATTTTCAAATATTGATACATAAAGATTCTTGATTTTAAATTTTAAAAATTAGATTTTACTTTTGCTGCTTAATCAGGATTCGCCTATTCCAGTTTTTTCGGAAATCTCGGCGGTTGCTGGTATTTAGTTCGCAAAATTTTCGTAATTATAATGAAAATGTAATGATAAGTTACATTTTACGAATCACTAATTATCGCCGAGTTCTTAGGACAGGCAAATCGTCAATTACTAAAAAATGAAGAATTTACAACAAATAATCGAAAGAGCATGGGATAATCGTGAACTTTTGAAGGAGGCTGCGACACAGGCGGCGATTAGAGAATTAGTAGAGCGTTTGGATAAAGGAAAAATTCGGGTGGCTGAGCCAACGGCTGACGGTTGGAAAGTCAATGATTGGGTCAAAAAAGGCGTGATTATGTATTTCCCTATCCAAAAAATGGAAACGATTGAAGTGCCACCTTTTGAGTATCACGACAAAATTCCGTTGAAGAAAAATTATGCAGCATTAGGAATTCGGGTTGTACCGAATGCAGTTGCTCGTCACGGTTCATTCCTTGAGCCTGGTACGATTATGATGCCTTCTTATGTCAATATCGGTGCTTACGTTGGTGCTGGAACGATGGTTGATACGTGGGCTACGGTTGGTTCTTGTGCGCAAATCGGCAAAAATGTCCACCTTTCGGGAGGCGTCGGAATCGGGGGCGTTTTAGAGCCGGTTCAAGCTGCTCCAGTGATTATCGAAGATGATTGTTTTATCGGTTCTCGCTGCATCGTCGTTGAGGGCGTTCGTATAGAAAAAGAAGCGGTTTTGGGTGCGAATGTCGTACTGACGAACTCGACGCACATCATCGACGTAACTGGGGCTGAACCTGTTGTTATGAAAGGCGTTGTGCCTGCTCGTTCGGTCGTCATTCCTGGTACTTACACTAAAGAATTTCCAGCGGGAAGCTATCAAGTGCCGTGTGCCTTAATCATCGGCAAACGCAAGGAAAGCACGAATAAAAAGACTTCATTAAATGATGCGTTACGGGATCATAGCGTAGCGGTTTAGTTTGTTTATCATTGGTCAATTTATTTGTCATTCGTCGTTGGTTATTGGTTATTGGTTATTTCTGGGTTGGGTTTAATACTGAGTTTTTGTGAAGAAAATTTTGTTATTTAGCAACAACAAAATTATAATAAATACCAACTATTTTTTGGGAATGCTTTCTAAATCGGAAGCCATCTCAGAAAATGACCAATGACTAATGACAAAAAATCAATGATAATCAATCACTAACCAACCAAAAAATGGTACAATTCAAAACCTCCAAAGCGAGTTTGACAGTCATTCCCGAATTTAGTGGCTTAATCGCTGATTTACAGTTATTTAATGGCGATTCGACGATTGCGATAATGGATAGTTACCAATCGGTGGACGATTTGGCGGCTAAAAATGGTTATAAAAGTCATTATTTGTTGCCGTTTCCGAATCGGATGAAAGATGGAAAATATGATTTTGAAGGAAAATCATATCAATTTCCAGTAAACGATACGCAGACCAACAATAATTTGCATGGGTTTTTGGAAACGATACCGATGGAAATTATAGATAATAAAATGATTGGTAATCAACGAGTTGTCACGTTAAAAGGTGATTTTGACGGCTCCGATTATTTTCCTTTTCCATTTGAATTTATCTTAAAATATTTTTTATCTAATTCGGATTTAACAATCGAATCAACGATTAAAAACGTTGGTAAAACCAATATGCCGATAGGTTATGGTTGGCATCCTTATTTCAAATTAGATACAGAAAAAGTGAACGATTTATCGTTGCAGTTTCCCGATTGTGAAGCCGTTATAATTGACGACCGAATGATGCCAACTGGCGAAATGCAACCTTATTTTGCCTTTTCAGAATTAACAAAAATAGACCAAACAACTTTGGATAATTGTTTTTTTATTAATAAAGAAAAAAATAAAGGTAAAAAAATAAACTATGCCGAAATTATTTTAAAATCGGAAACGACAACGCTTTCCGTTTGGCAAGAAATAGGTGAAAATGCGTGTAATTATTTCCAAGTTTATACGCCTGAAAACCGCAAAACCATTGCGATTGAACCCATGACGTGTAATATTGATGCGTTTAATAATCAAAATGACCTTTGGGTTTTGGAAGTAGGCGAGGAGCGGACGGTGAGATTTGGTGTGCGGGTTTAGGTTAGTTAATCCCAGTTTAAAATTATCCGTAATATATTTAGCTTTAAATAACTGTTTTTTATTTTAATTTATAAAATAAATCATGTGAATATTCGACGGGCGATTCAAAATCGCCTGTCGAATATCGCTATTTGCCAAATCAACTGGCTTGATAAGCTAAAGTTGCTACAAAAAAAGACTCAATCTTAGTAAAATACATTACAAACGACACATTAAATCTGGATTAACTAAAAAGCTGTAAACTATTTTCAAAGTGCCGACGAAACCAAATGAAAAATGTGTCTTTACAAATCGAAAATTAAAAATTAATTGTGTTGTATATTTTGTGGTTAAATCTTCTTTTTGAAACTTATTAAAATCGGCTTCTGTTAGTCATGCTTAATTAAATGTTACTACTGCTAAAAATATGATTATTCTCATATTTTTTCGGCATTAAAATTATCGTAACTCGTTGATAACTAACCTGTAAGGTTTCTGAAATCTTATAAATTTGTCGTAACAGTTAGTAACTATTATCAAGCAACTAAATCATAATGAATAAAACTTTACAACTCTATAAAGACGCTTATTCTGGTCATCCTAAAGAGGTCTGGGCATTGGCAGGAATCACTTTTATTAACAGAACGGGAACGATGGTTTTGCCATTTTTGACCATTTATTTGAATACTGTTTTGGGATTTCCTTTGGCGGAAGCTGGTTTGATTGCCAGTGGTTTTGGTTTCGGTTCGTTGGTCGGTTCGATTTTGGGTGGACGATTGAGCGATAAAATTGGTGCCAATAACGTCATTATCATCAGTTTAGTTACGGGCGGGATTTTATTTATCTTCTTACAATTTGCGATTTCTTTTACGGAACTTTTCGTGATGATTTTTTTTACTGCCATGTTCGGTGAAGCGTACAGACCTGCACTGACAACGGCTATAGGCGATTATGTTCCCAAAACCGAAACTGGTCGGTCGATGTCGTTGATTCGATTGGCGATAAATTTGGGCTTAGCAGGTGGGCCAACGGTTGGCGGAATTATAGCGGTGACAATGGGTTATAATTGGCTATTTTGGTTTGACGGTTTGACTTGTATTTTTGCAGGGATTGTTTTCTTTTTGATTTCAAGACATTGGGAAAAAAGAGAAAAAAAGCATCCTGCACCAATCAAAATCATTCATAATGATAATGAAATTCCGATTCCGCCACTCCAAAATCGTAATTATTTGATCTTTCTTTTGGCGACATTTTTAATTGGATTCGTGTTTATGCAATGGTTTCACAGCGTTCCGATATTTTTGAAAGCAACTTGGGGGTTTCAAGAAGATACGATTGGCTTGCTCATCGGTTTGAGTTGTATTATCATCGTTGTGATTGAAATGCCGCTGATTCACAGCATTGAAAAAGCAGGAACTGGACAAAAGTATATTTTAGCTGGTGTTTTTTTAGTCGGCTTTTCTTATTTATTATTTATTTTTTCGGGTTCGTTCCTATTAGGTTTATTGATAGTTTCAATTTGGACGGTCGGCGAAATGATTTTTATGCCGCTCAATAGTGCGACTCCGATTAACGTCAGTACAAAAAGCAATCGAGGGCTGTATATGTCTTATTTTTGGATGACGTGGTCTGCGGTACAAATTGCGGCTCCGATTGTCAGTCTATCATTTATTCACTATTTCGGTTACACGGCTTTTTGGTTTTTCCTCTTCGGTATTTCGCTGGTTAGCGTTTGGCTGAATTACATCTTGGGTAAACGAAAGGCGATTTAAAATTTGTTTACCAGTTTACCCCAATTTTTATTCGGGGTAAACTGGTAGGCAAAACTAAAACGATTGCAAGTTGACTAATTTTTGATAAACGCCATCGTGTTCCAATAATTCGTCGTGCGTTCCTTTTTCCAAAATCTCCCCTTCTTTCATCACCACAATCACATCAGCATGTTGAATCGTTGACAATCGGTGTGCGATGACGATGGAGGTTCGGTTTTGCATCAGTTTAAATAAGGCATCTTGTACTAATTTTTCAGATTCAGAATCCAAAGAAGAAGTCGCTTCGTCCAGAATTAAAATAGCGGGATTTTGTAGCACGGCTCTTGCAATCGTTAGCCGCTGCCGCTGTCCACCACTTAGTTTGCCGCCACTATCGCCAATAATTGTTTGATAACCATTTTCTGTCTGAATAATAAAATCGTGGGCGTTGGCGACTTTTGCCGCTTCGATAACTTCCGTTTCTGAAACGTTCTCCAAACCAAAAGCGATATTGTTAAAAATCGTATCGTTAAATAGAATCGGTTGCTGCGAAACGATGCCCATCAACCCACGCAATTCCTTTAATTTATAATCTCGAATATCAATATTATCAATCAAAATCTGACCGCCAGTTACGTCATGGAAACGAGGTAACAAATCCGCCAACGTCGTTTTTCCTGCACCCGAAAGCCCGACCAAAGCGACAATTTTTCCTTTTGGAATTTCCAAACTTACTTTTTTCAAAACTTCAAACTGTCCGTCGTATGTAAACGAAACATTTTGATAATGAACACTTTGCGTGAATTTTGAAATGGATTTTGCATCAGGTTTTTCGACAATCGAAATCTCGGCATCTAATATTTTATCAATTCGTTCAACCGCTCCTAAACCTTTTTGAACGCTATAAAAAGCAGAAGACAAGGATTTTGTCGGTGCGACAATGTTATAAAACATACCAATAAATACAAAAAATTTCGAGGCTTCCAGCTCACCGCTAAACACCAAATAACCACCATACCAAAGCAAAACCGACAAGACAGTAATCAGCAAAAATTCGGTCAAAGGCGAAGCCAAACCATTTCGCAAAATCAAGCGAATAGATAGGCGTCTCCAAATATTATGCTCTTTTTTGAACTTATCGGATTGATATTTTTCGGCATTAAATGCCTGAATAATTCGTAAACCAGAAATTGCTTCATCAATAATCGACAAAGTATCGCCCAACTTATTTTGAACATCTAAAGACTTCTTTTTTAACGTTCGCCCAATCGCACCGACCAAAAGCACGATTATCAAAACGGGTCCCAAAGTAAATAGTGCCAATTTTGTATTAATCGAAAAAACCGTCACCAATGAAATCATGACAACAAAAGGTTCTTTGATAATCGTTTCGATAATTTGTAAAATACTGGACTCGACCTCCACGACATCAGCCGTAATTCTACCCATCAAATCACCTTTGCGCTCGTCCGAAAAAAACGACAGCGGCAACACCAATAATTTATCAAAAATAGCACTCCGAATATCCGTCACAACGCCTTTCCGAACGGGGCCCATCAAAACAATAGCGAGGTAGCGAAAAATATTTTTGAATAAAAATACCAAGGCAATCAATTGACAAACCCATATTAAAGCGGCTTCTTTCCCCGAAGCCTGAATGTATTGTCCAAGCGTATAATCCAATAAATCAAAAAGATAATCAACCGAATAAGCAAACTCAGGCTTGACCGTCGCAACTTCCGAAATTCCAAATAAAACCTTCAAAAAAGGATCGAGTAAGATAAATACAAAAGTTGCCAATGCTGCCGAAAGTAGATTGAATAAAATACTACCCAAAGCAAAGCCTTTGTATCGAGTGATGTATTGTAAAAACTGCCAAAAATTTCCGTTTTTCATAACCACAAAGTTACAGTTATAAATGTAATTGCAAATGAAAATATGCAGTAGATTAGGGAACAGATGACTTATCGCCACTCAGTCATTTTACAGAAATTATCAAAAAGGCAAAAAAAAGTGCTACCAAAACTATTTGATAGCACTTTCCATATATTAGGAAAAAAAAGAGGGACTGCATTTTTCATGCAGCACCCTGCATAACCCCAAAAAACAAAATGAAAACAAAATCTTTAATCAGATACCTTCGTATAGAATCTTGTTTCTAAAAAGAGGGGCTGTATTTTTCGTACAGCACCCTGCATAACCCCAAAAAACAAAATCTATGTTTTCTTATATTTAAAATGCTTATAGTCAATTTTCATTTGTGACGAACTTTCTACAGCGAGTCACAAGCAACAAAGCAAAAAAACTCAAAACGAAGGATTTTGTTTAGAAAAACGGTCATTTAATATACAAATCTATATTATTATTGAGAATAGTACAAAAAGCTAAGTCACAATTTTAAAAAATAATGTAATTAATTTAATACACCGAATAATCCATA
>Ga0136555_1000289_pt1 | contig 20669 bp, 18 predicted proteins | sample AntRauTorckE5432_FD_104927 | JGI IMG/M metagenome (GOLD analysis project Ga0136555, IMG submission 104927) | Saline lake microbial communities from Rauer Islands, Antarctica - Metagenome Torckler E5 #432 | ecosystem: Environmental > Aquatic > Non-marine Saline and Alkaline > Saline | place...
GATGATTCATCTTGGGCAGTAGCCCAAGTTCCCTAAAATCGCCGTAGCGATTTATATGTGATTTCTTAGAATTCAGTACAAGGTCTAGCTGTTAAACGCATTTAATGATGCTAGAAAAAACCTCCATCTATCATTGCGCAGTATAGCGGAATCGGTTAGTTTTATCGAGATGCTGTATAACTACTTATCAAAGCTCAAAGGGTTTTAAAATCTTTGAGGTCTCGCATCGGTTAAGTAATTAAAATAAGTCATTCCGTGGCAGGTCAGAATTGGTTGGAAAATTCTCGATGTTTTTTGATCAGATTTGCCTCCCTTGGAGAAACTATCTGAGAGGACAAAGGAGGCTTCAGTGTTGGAATTAACAAGCTTTTATTGAACTAGAAACGAGATCTAATTAAGTTTGCTTTTAAAGACGCGCACCTAACAACTCTTTTCTATCTTCGCATCTCATGAATTTCTCCTCAAAAATTTTAGAAGAAGCCGTCGATCAAGTATCGCAATTACCCGGAATAGGCAAGCGTACGGCATTGCGATTGGTATTGCACCTTATGCGACAGCCAGAGCAAAATACAGATGCCCTTTCTCAGGCATTGTTAAGAATGCGTCACGATTTGAACTTTTGCAAGCAGTGCCATAATGTGAGCGATGTAGAGATTTGCGAAATTTGTGCTAGTCACAGCCGCGATCAAACCATTGTTTGCGTGGTAGAAGACATAAGAGATGTGATGGCCATTGAAAATACCAGTCAGTACCGAGGTTTGTATCATGTTTTAGGAGGCAAAATCAGCCCTATGGACGGTATAGGACCACAAGATCTTAAGGTAAGGTCCTTAGTAGAACGTGTTAAAAATGCAGGAGTTACTGAAATCATTTTTGCTCTCAGTCCAACTATCGAGGGAGACACCACCAATTTCTATATTTTCAAACAGCTCGATGGATTAGAGGTGAATACGTCCACCATCGCCAGAGGAATAGCTGTAGGAGATGAGCTGGAATTTGCAGATGAGGTAACTTTAGGGAGAAGTATTTTGCACCGGGTTCCTTACGAGAATTCGCTTAAAAATTAGCCGTTGGAATTATCCATAGTCATACTCAACTACAATACCGCAGCTTTTTTAGAGCTCTGTTTGTATAGCGTTCTAAAAGCTACCAAAAACATAGAAGCAGAAATCATCGTTGCAGACAATAACTCTATAGATTCCAGTTTAGAGATGTTAGCATCTGTCTATGCGGGTCGTGTAAAAGTGATCGCTCACGAGGAGAATTACGGCTTTTCAAAAGGGAATAATCTTGCCGTAGCAAAAGCCCAAGGGACTTACCTCTGTATTTTAAATCCAGATACATTAGTAGGGGAGAAGGTTTTTGAAGAATGTTTAGCTTTCGCGCGCCGCCCTGAGCTTGTCGAAGGGAAAGCGGAACCCAAAGCAGGTTTTATAGGAGCCCAACTTATAGACGGAACCGGAACATACTTGCCAGAAAGTAAAAGACACATTCCAACACCCAAGGTGGCTAGGCAAAAAATGTTGGGTAACAGCAGCGGTTATTATTATCATGAAGTCGATCAAAACGAAAGAGGAAAAGTGGACGTGCTGGTAGGAGCCTTTATGTTTTGTAATAAGAAAGTCTACGATGAGTGTGGTGGCTTTGACGAGCGTTATTTCATGTACGGAGAGGACATTGATTTGAGTTATACGGCCTTACAAAAAGGCTATGAAAATTATTACTTAGGGGATCAAAAAGTGATTCACTTCAAAGGAGAAAGTACGGTAAAAGACAAGCTGTACCTCCAACGGTTTTATGGTGCGATGGGCTTGTTTTATGATAAATATTTTAAGCAATCGGCAGTAGAGAAAAACGCTATTGATCTATTGATTAAAGGCATGATTGCTTTCCCTAGGAGCACAGAAAACTCCAACAGGAATGACTTTACAGAGATCGTTCTAGTTACTGATGACCCTACTTTTCAATTAGATAAAATGACCTGTTTGAGCTTGGAGCAGTTAAAAAGTAAGGAGACGACAGGGTTTCAAATTTTATGGGATTTGAAAAGTTTAGAACTAACAGCTATCATGAAGTATATGTCTGAAAACACTAAGCATAGTTATAGATTTATAGCACAAAAACGAGATTTTTGTATAGGAAGTGACAGCAGTACCTCTCGTGGAGAGGTGAAAAATATGCAATAGAGCATTAGATTCTTTAGACGATCGACAACGAATTTTAAAATATTCCTATATCAGTGAGTAATTCGCAATTGTAAAGTCTTTAATTTGTACTTTTGCAAACTAATTGAAAACGTTATAGTACCTAATTAGTTATGGCAAAATTTGAACTGAAATTACCTAAAATGGGAGAATCTGTGGCAGAGGCTACAATTACTTCATGGCTTAAAAATGTCGGCGACACCATCGAGATGGATGAGCCTGTGTTAGAAATAGCTACTGATAAGGTAGATAGTGAAGTGCCTAGCGAGGTAGATGGTACACTAGTGGAAATTTTATTTCAAGTAGATGATGTCGTTCAAGTAGGACAAACGATTGCCATTATAGAAATCGCAGGGGAAGACAGTGGAGACGCTCCCGCTGCTGCAACAGAATCTGAATTAGCAGCTAGCACGCCAGAAATAACAACTGCTGCAGCTGAAGTTGAAAACCAAATCAAACAAGTGACCGAAAGTGTGAGCTATGAAGATAGTGATGCTTTTTACTCCCCACTTGTTAAAAATATTGCCAAAGAAGAAAACATTTCCCTTTCAGAATTAGAGTCTATTTCTGGTACAGGAAAAGATGGTCGTGTTACTAAAGACGATATTTTAAAATATGTGGCCGATAAAAAATCAGGTAAAGTAGCAACTACTTCTACAGCGCCTAAATCTCCAGCAGCACCAGCACCAGCATCAAATACTGCGGCTCCTAAACAAGCTCCTACTGCAACTCCTATTTCTGTAAATGGAGAAGATGAGATTATAGAAATGACTCGTATGGGGAAACTCATCGCTCATCACATGGTAGCATCGGTCCAAACTAGTGCGCATGTTCAAAGTTTTATAGAATGTGATGTTACTAATATCTGGAACTGGAGAAAGAAACATAAAGACGGCTTTAAACAAAGAGAAGGCGAGAACCTTACCTTTACGCCTATTTTTATGGAAGCAGTGGCACAAGCTTTAAAAGAATTCCCATTGATGAATGTCGCTATTGATGGAGATAGAATTATCAAGCGTAAAAACATCAATTTAGGGATGGCAGCTGCCTTACCAGATGGTAACTTAATTGTACCTGTTATCAAAAATGCAGACCAATTGAATTTGGTAGGCATGGCAAAATCAGTAAATGATCTTGCAAACAGATCAAGAACAGGTAAGTTAAAACCAGACGATACTCAAGGTGGAACCTATACGGTAACTAATGTAGGTACTTTTGGATCTGTGTTAGGAACTCCTATTATCAATCAGCCACAAGTTGGAATCTTAGCTCTTGGAGCCATAAGAAAAGTTCCAGCAGTAGTAGAAACTCCAGAAGGAGACTTTATAGGTATCAGAATGAAAATGTTCTTGTCGCATAGTTACGACCATAGAGTAGTCAACGGAGCCCTGGGTGGAAAATTTGTGCAACGAGTAGCACAATTACTAGAAGCTTTTGATGTAAATCGTACGGTATAATTAAAAAGATAAAATTCATTTTAAATTTAAAGCCAGTTCTTGTGAACTGGCTTTTTTTATGGCTGGCAGTTAGAAAGCTTACTACAAAATTTTTGCTATGGAATAGGAGTACGCATATGGCAATAAAACAGGTATGCTTTACTCTTTTAATTCGGCGGCACTTGCTCTGTAAGAATTAATAAAATGTATATAAATCGATTCATAGCTAAACTAGCTTTTTCAACCTCTTAAAATCTTACCTTTGCCATATGGAAAAAGACCTCTACTTACAGCAGATAGATTATTTTAAAGGCGCACAAGTATTACATTCTTTTGAGTTTATAGAACCTCAAGAAGTAAAGGATGAATACTTTGCTGTTCATGAAATTCATGCTATTGTGATTTGTGATTACGAAGGAGAAGAAACCATGTTGTTCTATCTGGATGACGGTCTTGAAGTAGCCTTAGAGTTTGAGTTTCTCATTCCTAAACAAGCTAAAGAAAAAACCAGTGAAGACTTTCCTGGTATGGATATACAATGGAAAAACAGGTAGTAGGAAATTAAAATCCAATTTTTACACACTACAGAAAACAATACTTAAGTCCATATATTCCTTCCCTTCAAAGAAAGTCTAATACAAGCTTAGCCTTCTTTCAAAAACAACAATAAAATACCAACCTAGCGGCATATCTACTACCTCATAAGGTTCTGGTATGTCTTTATAATTGTGCAAATACAAATGAAGGCTTGTTTAAAATAAGCAAGCTAATCAATGGATCTAAAATATGTTGCGGTAATGTTGTTCATAGGCTTTTGCTATCCTGATACTGTCGTGATATTCTAGCACATGCTTTCTAGCGGCTCTTCCTATTTGAAGAATTTTTTTTGGTTGATCGATCAGCAAAGACAGTTGATCTACTAAATAGGTGACATCTGGCTGTGCATCGATGACGGCAATAGCATCTAAATTATGGGCTTTTAAATACAACTCACTACCTCCAGAAAAGACCACTTTACCTTGAGCCATTGCTTCCAGTGCATTATAACCTTGATCATAGCAAAGTACTTGATCTAGTAAAATATGCGCGCTCTTATAGCTGGTAATGTATTCTTGATAAGGAAGGTTTTCTGCGATCGTAATCTGTATGTTTTTTCCGTATTTTGTTTTGATGATTTCTAGCGCTTCCTCAAAATAATGGATACCTTTTTTCCAATAATTCCCCCGGTTAATTCCCATAAAAATATGAATCTGGTCTATATTCTCGTTGAGTTGCAAGTGGAATTTAGAACAGTTAATAGCAGCAGGAATGATCGCGGTTGCTTTCCCTTGGTTTTTTAAAGCCATCGCATAATCCACATTACTCGGTATAATTTTTACTGATGCTTTTATGATGTTGTAATAATTATCTCGATAGCCGTCTCCTAAATATTTATAAGTGTGAAAGAGCTCTTTTTTATTTTTCGGATCCTGTTTTACGGCCTCTAGGATGCTATAACCTAGGTGTTCTTCGGTAAGGTATTTGGCGTATTCATAATCATCGCCGCAAGCTATAAGAAATGATGTGTCATTATTTTTAATAAGGAAATCGATCATTATTTTCTCTATATCAGGCTCGCACCCAAATGGATTTGAGTTGATAAATTGTATAATGTCGTGGTTTATTAAGAGGTTCTCGCTTTCGCGAAAGCGGGCTAACTTCAAGCGATCTTCTAAATTACGACCCGTGAGTTTCCACCAGCCTACTTTTATTTTGCGATGCAACCAGCTTTGTTCAAAATAAGAACTGCCTACTTCTATGTCTACAGGAAAGCGTTTAAAACCATCGCCATCGCCCACGATGTTGACTTCATGACCTAATTGTTGTAGTCCATGTTTTAAGGCATTATGAAAACCGCTGTATTCACCTACCAGCAATATGCGCATATAGAAGTATCTTTGAGGTAAAGATAAGCAGTTGCCCAGTTATAAAAATACAGATTTAGAAATTCTCATTGCGACCATGAATCGCAATGACCTATCGTTTCTGGAATCTATGTTTCAACAACCGCTTGCCGATGTTAAGGCAAACATACTGGTGATCAATCAAACAGAAGCAAACACCGCAAGCTCTGACTTGGAACATATCAAAGTGATTAACGTCAACAAACTAGGATTGAGTAAAAGCCGGAATCTAGCTATTGAAAACAGCACCAAAGACTTGTGCTGGATTTTGGACGATGATTGTTTGGTGATGCCAGATGCGATAGAACATGTTGTAAGTACACACAACAGAGTGACGAACAGTATCATAACATTTCAAACGGAAGTTATTGAAAATGGGCGGTTGTACTGGGATTATCCATTAAAAGAACAGCCGCATAATAGGACAAGTTTGCGCAGTGTTTTATCTCCAGAAATCACTTTTAAAAAAGATTCTTTAGGGGAGAGATTAAGTTTTGACGAGAGGTTTGGTTTAGGAGCGCAATTTCAAGATAGCGAGAATTTTGTATTTTTAAATGAAGGGCTTTGTCAGGATTTAGCACCGTATTTTGTCAATAAAACAATTGTAAAACATCAAGCGCTGAACTCTAGTGAGGAAGTCACTAGTGATCGTTTGGTCTACTCAAGAGGAGCACTAGCAGCTTACTTAAAAAGAAATATTACTTTTATGAAATGGAAATATGGTTTCTTTTTGTTTAGAAAAGGTTTGGTAACTAATTTCTTTGAGTTAAAACATAAAATGAAAATCTTTCAAGATGGAGCTGAGGATTATTTCAAATTCTAAGTTCAAGTAATAATTAGCTGACTTTCATTAAACTAAGTTTGACTAAATAAATTAACGAATATTAACATTTATGACTTGAATTCAACTAATAAATGCAACTTTTAGATTTGATTATTATAGATACTTTTTCAAAACAGAAAGAGGAATATGTCTAAGTTCAAGTAACAAGTGCAACATAAATATTTAAAACAGATGGGGCTAGCCCCATCTGTTTTAGGCTCAGTATTTATATTCGTCTTGCATGAAAAATTACAAACATCTAGGCCTTGGACAATGGTATCAAATACAATCCTTATTCAATATAGGATTATCGCAGACTAAGATTGCAGAACAGTTGAGTGTTCATCGCAGTACAATAAGTAGAGAGTTAAAGCGCAATATCCCTAAACGAGGTAGGACAGCAGGCTTATACATAGGTGAGCACGCCCAGCATAAAACGGATAAACGTCATAGTGACAAAACAAAGCGAGTACTCCTAAATGATCATTTAAAGAAACGAATCGCTAGTTTGATGAGCTATGAAAAGTGGAGTCCAGAACTTATATCAGATCGTTTAGCAAAAGAGTCTGAGAACTGTGTAAGTCATGAGACAATTTATAAATGGATCTGGACTGCAAAGCATAGTAATCATAGAGAGCACTCTGAGTATAAGGATTTACACAAGCATTTACGTCATAATGAGCGTAGACAGAAACGTAAAAACGTGAAAGATAATAGAGGCGCCATTACTGGAAGGGTCGGTATTGAAGCTCGTCCAGAAGTTGTCTCAAAGAGATTGCGAATTGGAGATATAGAAGTTGATTTAATGATGGGTAAAGAACATAAATCAGCATTGTTAGTAATGACTGATAGAACAACTCTAATAACTATGATAGAAAAATTAAGTAGTAAAAATGCTGATGAAGTCTATGAGAAAATGAAAACTAGATTAACCAACTTTAGTACATCATGGGTTAAAACTATCACTTTTGATAATGGAAAAGAGTTTGCATACCATCATAAAATAGCTAAGGATTTAAACGTAAAAACCTATTTCACTAGACCATATACATCACAAGACAAAGGAACAGTTGAAAATAGAATCGGCGTCATAAGAAGGTTTTTTCCTAAGAAAACAGACCTTAGAAAAGTTACCGATAAGAGAATAAAAGAAGTAGAAAGATTACTAAATTACAGACCAGTTAGAAAATTTAATTATAACAATCCTATTGAAGTCCTAAATAATAAGATTGTTGCACTTATGGGTTGAACTCAGCAATCATCAAATTAACGAATCATCAAATTAATGGATTACAAAATCATAGACATTCCTAAAATAACAGATCCAAGAGGTAATCTAGCCGTACTGGAAAAAGATACCATTCCGTATAAAATCCAGCGTGTTTATTATTTATACGATGTTCCTAGCGATTCACATCGAGGTGGTCATGCACATAAAGAATGTATGGAATTATTAATAGCCGTTTCTGGTAGTTTTACGGTAGAGTTGGATAATGGTAAGGAGAAACAAACCCTTACTTTAAACAAGCCCAATAAGGGATTGTTAATTCCAACTATGGTATGGAGAGAGTTGACAGATTTTTCCAGTGGAGCTATGTGTTTGGTACTGGCTTCTCACGAATTCGAGGAGTTAGATTATCTTAGAGATAAAGAAGTCTTCTATTCTACGATATCTTAAGCTTCATTTTATAGGTTTTAATCACCAGCTCGGAGATGCAATCCCAGATTCCCCAGAATCTTCTGAGTGCGTTTTAAGGATTTAAGCTGCAGCCTGCTCATGAGTAAAAGCTTTTGTTGTTTGGAGCTTAAATTTTTTAAATTGATTTTTTGCTGGTAAAAAGTAGCATTTCTAATATCATTTTCCATTCTATAGGCGAGTGCAATAGAAAAACGATTCAAGTCCAGGTATTTTTCTAGTCCTTTGTGTTTTTTAATTTCGGTCTCATAAGTTAAAAAGTCGGGTAATGATCTGTTTTTCATATCGGTCTGATCAGAGCGATTGTCTGCAGCCTCGTCGATAATCGTCGTTACCTGAAAACTGAAAGTTATTTTCAAATTTATACCTAATCTTATGAACCAATCGATGTCTTCAAAATGAGTCAACCGCTCATTAAACAATCCTACTTTTTCAATAGCTTCCGTTTTGATCATTAAGGTAGAACAAGTGAAAATACTATTCAAGAAATTGTGTTCAAAAAAGTGTTCTAAAAGCTGTTCATTTTCATTTTTAAAATGACTCCACTTGGTTTCTAATGTTTTACGAGATCTTTTTAAACTATAATTAGAGGCGACAGCTTGTGCCTCTGGGAATTTGGTAAATAGGTGGGTCAATAATGAAAGATGATTGGGCTTCCAATAATCGTCTGCGTCTAGAAAAGCGATACTGTCGTAATTGTTTTCTCGTGCAAATTGTAAGGCACGATTACGAGTAGCGCTTACACCTTGATTTTCTTGAGATTTAATTAAAATTCGCTCATTTTTAAGGTGTTCCACAAGTTCTAGGCTTTGATCTGTGGAGCCATCGTTGATAATTAAAAGATCAAAATCAGTATATTCCTGACTTAATACACTATTTACAGCTTGCAATACAGCTGCTGCTTTATTATAAAGGGGTATGTGAACGAGTATTTTGATAATTAGAATGTTATGGAGTCTATGAGGAGGTGCACGCTTTTGTTATTTTTAAATTCGTTCATTGTTGAGGTACGTTTTTTTAACATGTCTTCATTAAAAGCTTTCTTCATCAATTTTATAACGGCGTCTTTCCACTGTCTATTAGTGCTGGCCATAACTACATGATTAGAAATAGATTTTTCAGTCGCCATATCTTTATTTGCGATCACATGCCTTCCTGAGAATAATGCTTTCAATAATTTTAGTTTTAAACCACTTTTTTGAGACGCATGCATCAAATGAATATGTGCGTTTGCAATAAGGTCGTCTAATTGTTCCCAATCCGGATCGCTTACTAAAGTAACATTATCTTTTTTAGCACAAAGCTTTTGAAGTTCAAAAGAGGGCTCTTTTCCAGCAACAATTAATTGATGATCAAAATCATTGAAAACATGTTCTACTAGAAACTTAGCGCTATGTTCGTTTTCACTCACGTTCAAGCTTCCATGAAATAAGCTGTAACTTCCATTTCCTAAAAGACTTGTCACCTCTTGATCTGTATGAAATGCACTCACCTTTTTTACCTCTGGTTGAGAATATATAGACTTAAAATAAATTTGATCATCATCTGATATGGCAACTAAAACTTGAGCATTTTCTAAAACAGGCTCATAGCGTTTTAACCGATCGCTCTCTGTTTGGAAATAAATCTTTTTTGTCTTTGAGCTGTGTTCAGCTAGTTTTTTATAATATTCATGCTCGATATTATGACAGCGCACTATTTTAAAATTACTCTCCAAGGACCGGTGATTCAAGTAATAACAAGTATGTAAGCCTTCAAATAAAATAGGAGCATCCGTCTTTTGTAATCGATGCAGTAGCTTTTTACTTCTTCTGGAATAAACAATATAAGGTAAGGTGGCAGAAATACCGTAGAAACCTATTTTACGACGGTAGTAAAAAACTTCCTTACAGTAGTGGTTCAGCTCTTCTTGGGGAGTTCTGTCACCATATTGATAACAGTGCAAGGTGATTTCAATTCCTTGCTCGTACAATGCCTTTATTTTATAAAAAACATCGATAGCGCCCCCGTAATTTGCTGGAAGTGGAATATCAAAACTTATGATATGCAGCTCGCGATTCAAACGGCTTTTTGTACTACCTCAAATATTTCTCCGTCGTCACACTTCAGTGTTTTAGAAGGGTATTTAAGAATTAATGCATAATCATGAGTAGCCATAAGAATGGTATTTCCATTCTTATTGATTTGTTGTAACACTTCCATAACTTCTACGCTGGTTTGTGGGTCTAGATTTCCGGTAGGCTCGTCTGCAATGATTAATTCTGGTTCGTTGAGTAAGGCTCTAGCGATTGCCACGCGTTGCTGTTCACCTCCAGAAAGTTCGTGAGGATATTTAAAGCCTTTAGTTTTCATGCCTACTTTATCTAGAACTTCCTCTATGCGTACCATCATTTCCTTTTTCCCTTTCCAGCCAGTTGCTTTGAGAACAAACTTTAAATTATCGTTGATCGTACGATCAGATAAGAGCTTGAAGTCCTGGAAAACAACACCTAGTTTGCGACGTAGATGTGGGATTTCTTTTTCGCGCAAGCGAGCTAAATCAAAATCAACAATCATTCCTTCTCCATTTTTAAGAGGGATATCGCCGTATAAAGTTTTCATTAAAGAACTCTTGCCACTACCCGTTTTACCAATTAAGTAGACAAATTCACCTTTCTTTATTTTTAAATTGACATTTTTAAGGATGAGGTTATCCTTCTGGAAAACATCTACTTTACTTAATGATAAAACGTGATCGGACATAAAAAAGTTAATTTGATGTAAAGTTAATCAAGATGTGGATAAGATTATGAATAATTAATGAGCTTTTAAGGCGTTCTATCTTTGGAAATCATAATTTTACTTTAACAATTAGAATCCTTCTTATTATGAGAAAACTAGCAATGGCGCTGTTGTTTGTATTGAGCTTCACTACGATTACTAACGCACAACAGTCCAAAATATTTACTGATGATCTCGCTACTTACAATCAAGCGTTGGATCTTTATCAGGAAGATCAATATCTCGCTTCACAACGACTTTTTGAAAAAGTAATGGAATCTTCTAAAGAGGAGATAGTTAAAGGTAATGCTTCCTACTATATAGCAAATTGTGCCGTACGACTTAACCAGCGTAATGCCGATCAGTTGGTAGAGCGCTTTGTGGAAGAATACCCTACTTCAACTAAGAAAAACTCTGCTATTATAGATGTAGCAGATTATTATTTTGATAATGGCAATTATAGAAAAGCGGCTACATGGTATCAAAAGGTGGATACTGGCACGCTTTCGCGAAAGCAAATCAATCGTTATTATTTTAATACAGGTTACACTCTGGTACAGTCCAGAAAATATGATGAAGCCAAGCCATTTTTAAATCGTGTAAGTGATGATCCAGAGTATGGAAGCAAAGCAAAATATTATCTAGGATATATCGCTTATGAAAGTGATGAGCTGCAAGAGGCAAGTGATCTTTTTGATGAAGTAGGAGCTTCTCCAGAAGCAGATGAAAAACTTTCTTACTACCAAGCAGATTTAAATTACAAATTGGGCAGATTTGATAAAGCAATTGAGCTGGCGAAAACACAATTGCCTAAATCCAATCGCAATGAGCAATCAGAATTGAACCGAATTATAGGCCAGTCCCTTTTTAATCAAGAAAAGTATGAGGAGGCATTACCCTATCTAATAGAATACAAAGGAGTTCGTGGACGCTGGAATAATAATGATTACTATCAGTTAGGATATGCGTATTACAAGCAAGGTAGCTTTGAGAAAGCCATAGAGACATTTAATAAAATCATAGATGGTGTAAATGCTACCGCTCAAAACGCTTACTACCATTTAGGACAGAGTTATATAAAATTGAATCGTAATGAAGATGCACTCAATGCTTTTAAAAAGGCAAGTGAAATGGATCTTGATGATCAAATTTCTCAAGACGCTGCTTATATCTACGCAAAGCTGAGTTATGAAAACGGTAACCCTTACGATAGTGTGCCCGCTGTAATTCTTGCCTTTTTGGAGACCTATCCAAATAGCGATAAAAAGGAAGAAATGAATGCGTTTCTAATCGATTCTTACTTCTCTTCAAAAAATTACCAAGAAGCTCTTAAATTATTAGAAGACGGAAGAATAAAAGGTAACGAAGCGGTTTATGGTAAAGTAGCCTTATATCACGGCCTCAATTTATTTACAGCTGGAGAATATAGAGATGCGTTAACTAATCTGAACAAGGCTGTTGAAAATGTTAGTGACGCAGAATTGAAGAAAAAGGCCACTTTCTGGAAAGCAGAAAGTATGTATGAATTAAATGATTTTGCGGGTGCGTATGATAATTTCAATAAGGTGAGTTCTATGAATACTTCTATGGAAGAAGACGATTTATTTAACTATGATATGGGGTATACCCAATTCAAGCTTAAAAAATATGATGAAGCTATCAGTTCTTTCACTGCTTATACCAAACAAGCTGTATCCAAAAAAGATCGTGTGCGTCTTAACGATGTGTATCTAAGAATAGGAGATGCAAACTTTGTAACAAAGAATTATTGGCCGGGTATGGAAGCTTATAACAAAGCATTAGAAATGAATGGTTTCAATGCAGACTATGCTGCCTTTCAAAAAGCAATTTCTTACGGTTTTGTGCAAAGGAACGAGCGAAAGATTGAAGATTTGGAAGAATTCATTACCAAATTTAGAACTTCGACCTATCGTGATGATGTCATCTATGAATTAGGGAATACCTACATCAATACAAATCAAGTAGCTAAAGGAGTACGTGCCTATGACAAACTCATCAGGGAGTATCCTAACAGCAGTTACACTTCACAAGCCATGATGCGTAAAGGATTGCAATTGTATAATGAGGGTAAATTAGAAGCTTCCTTAACGGTGTTTAAACAAGTTGCTGAGAAATATGCAGGAACACCACAAGCGGTGCAAGCCATTACTAGTGCAAGACAAGTGTACATTGATCAAGGACGTACAAATGATTATGCCATATGGGTAAGAGGACTCGATGGAGTAGAGGTAACAGATAACGAGCTGGATGATACTGCTTATGAAAGTGCAGAACAACCCTACATACAAGGAGATATGAATGGCACGGCAAGGGAAATGAAAAAGTACTTACAGCAATTTCCTAACGGGAAGTATGCTTTAAAAGCTAACTTCTATCTCGCCCAAGCCCAATTTTCGCAAAATAAAAAGGCTGAAAGCGTTGCTCATTACGAATATGTAACCAGTAAAGAGCGCAGTGAGTTTACAGAGCAAGCACTAGCGAGACTTAGTGAAATACACTTGGGGACAAAAGATTACGTAAAAGCGATTTCAGTATTAAAGCAACTAGAACAATTAGCAGACTTCCCTCAAAATGTGATTTATGCACAATCTAACTTAATGAAGGCTTATTATGAAACAGAAAAGTATGGAGATGCGGTTATTTATGCTAACAAAGTCTTAAACGATTCCAGTATTGAAAACAATGTAAGATCTGATGCAGAGATCATCATAGCTCGTTCTTCTTGGAAACAAGGAAATGAGGTAGCGTCAAAAGTGGGTTATGAAAAAGTAAGACAGACAGCTACGGGAAGTCTTGGAGCAGAGGCTACTTATTACAAGGCCTATTTTGAAAACAAAGAGGGAAAACACGATGCTGTAATTACTACGGTAAACGGATTGAGTAAAAACTACGGTGGTTATAAATTATGGAGTGCAAAAGGCCTGGTAGTAATGGCACAAAGTTATTATGCTTTAAATCAAACGCTTAATGCAACCACTATTCTTGATGCCGTTATCGCCAATTTTAAACAGTATCCTGATGTTGTGGCAACAGCACAAGGTGAGCTTGCCAAAATCAAAACTGAAGCTGCAAAAACAAATTCATCTGTCGTACCGACAAGTCAAAACTAGTAAATAATGAATTTCAATATAAAAAATACCATTCTTGCTGCTGTTGCTTTAAGTGCAACTATCGCAATAGCACAAACAACAGAAGAAGAGGAAAACAGACTAAACGGTGGGACGATTACACTTGTTAAACCTTATGATCCTTCGATAAGTGATGCTTTTAAAGTAAAAAGTAATCCTAGTTTTAGCGACACTACTAAGGTGAAAAAGAAACCGGTCACTTATAGCATCTTTTCGGTTCCCGTAGCCAGTACTTTTACTCCAGCAAAAGGAAATCTTTCTAGATTAAAACCAACACAAAGAACTAAATACTTTAAAAACTACGCGAGATTAGGTCTTGGTAATTATGTAAATGTATTAGGAGAATTTGCTGCTAACTTTGAAGTAGATAAAGACAGCGATCTAGGTGTTTTCTTCAATCACAACTCTTCTCAAGGCGGCATAGATGAGGTCATCGCAGATAACTCTTATTCCGATAGCTCACTAGACGTTTCTTATGGGATGCGCACCAGAGATATGAACTGGGGAATTACTGCTGGATCCAGATATCAAGCGGCTAACTGGTATGGAGATTATGAGAATACAACTAACCCACTGACAGAAGATACCGATGTAGGATTTAACTATTTGTCTTACGGTCTTGGAGGTAAGGCTGCTTTCTTTGATGGTATATTTAAGGATGTCGATATCAACTTAAGAGGAACGACTTCTAGTTATGGCGCTAGTGAGATTCGTGTTAGTGCGTTACCGCAATTAGGATTTGATATAATGGAAACTGAAGTTGCCCTGGGAGTAGAGGTAGATTATTTGAGCGGTAGCTTTGATACGCAAGGATTGATCCTAGCTCCTGAAAATTATTCTTATTTAAAAGCGGGATTGAATCCAGCCATCAATCTTTACGGAGATAACTATAAAGTAAAGTTAGGAGCAACAGTGAACTATTTAAACAATAACGAAGCTTCTGAAAGTGATGTATATGTATATCCAGATGTGGTTGCTAGTTATATAGTAGTAGAAGAAATGTTTATTCCTTATGTGACCATAGGTGGTGGACTGGACATGAATTCACTTCAACAATTTGCAGATGAGAATGTATTTCTCGCGCCAGCAGTTACCGTTGCTCCTACCAATAGATTAGTAGATGCACAATTAGGTTTTAAAGGGAAACTCTCTGAGAATTTTGGGTACAAAGTATTCGGTGGTTATAAAATTGAAAACGATAGGTATTTTTATAATAAAGGTGTTGGAACAGCTTTCACCACAGGAGTGGAAGCTTATCAACACGGGAATGTATTCTACACACAATATGCTGATTTGAATACGACACAATACGGAGCTAGCTTAAGTTTTGATGTGAATACAGCTTTCAACTTGACCTTAAATGCAACTGGCTTTAGTTATGAAGTAGAGAATGGCGATTCCTTTAACAATGTCGCTTCTCACTTACCAGAATTCACAGCAGATCTTGTAGGTAATTATCAGATCACCGATCAATGGAATATAGGTACAACCCTTTATTTTGTAGGAGAAAGACAGGCGTTTAGAAATGGAGTAGGAGCTGAAAATTTGGATTCTTTCGTAGATTTAAATCTAGATATCAATTATAAGATCAATCCTAAACTGACTGCATTTTTACGTGGTCAGAATCTAACTGGTGGTAATTATGAATATTACTTAGACTATCCAGTTCAGAATTTACAGATCATGGGTGGAGCCGTTTATAAATTTGATTTTTAAAATACCGCTTTCGCGAAAGCGGAACAGCTAATAATCACCAGAACTCATTCAAATATAAAACTCACTCAATCAACTTATGAGTGAGTTTTTTTTACCTTTTTATGAAGGTGCAATTAATGACACACTTATGAAAGTATAACTAAGGTGAAAGCTTTTCTTCTGAGAACTTGCGTCCGGCTAGCTTTTTTTTGCGAGAAGAGTGCATAAGGACAGATTGGCTCGCAGTAACAGCTGGGATCCAATCAGGAGTGGTTGAAAATGCTGGAACTCTTGATAAATCCTCAAACGGTTCTACATTCCAAAACTGCAAAATCTTTCCGGCCAAAACTCGCTACCGCACGTTTTGCTCACCTTTCCTTTTTTAAGGAAAGGAGCCTTTTAAATGGTTCAAAATATAGCTGAAAACAAAGAAGACTTAAAGCTCCTCGTTTGAGACCTTGCATTCAACGAGCTTTTTTTGAGAGGAATGCATAAGGACAGATATGCTCGCAGCGTGAGCTGGGATCCAATCAGGAGTGGTGGACACAGAGGTTGTTATTTCTAAATGGAAACTATTTACTCAAATGATTTGAAAGTTCTACACACACACAGTTTGTTAACCCACCATAGTACAAACTTGTTAAATAATTGTAATAAACAAACACATACCTTATTTTCACATCATGAAAAAAATTCTTCTCCTTTTAGTTATACTGTGTGCTGTTTCCTGTCAAGAAGAACCACAAAACACGGCAGATCTTATAATTGAAAACGCTAACATCTATACCGTAGACGAGCAGTTCTCAACGGCGACTGCACTAGCAGTAAAAGACGGTAAAATTATTTTTATAGGAACTCAAGAAGAATTAAAAAGCCAAAACTTAAAAGCTTTAAAAACAGTAGACGCCTCTGGAAAATTTATATATCCAGGATTGATCGATGCACATTGTCACTTTTACAGATTAGGCCAGCAAGAACAATTAGTAGATCTAGTGGGGACTAACAGTTATCAAGAAGTGCTGGATAGAATTCAGGAATTTCAAAAAGCTAATAATAAAGCCTTTATTATAGGTAGAGGTTGGGATCAGAACGATTGGGAAGTTAAAGAATATCCAACCAATAAAGAACTCAATGAACTCTTTTCAGAAACTCCTGTGGCCATTACTAGAATCGATGGACACGCCATGATTGTTAACGAGATGGCGTTAAAAATGGCTGGTATTGATAATAATACCGCATTTTCTGGAGGCGATATAGAACAGAAAGAGGGGAAGTTAACTGGAATTCTCGTGGATAACCCTATGAAACTGGTTAGAGATGTATTTCCTTTAGCAAGTGTAGAAGAAGATATAAAAGCTTTAATGGATGCACAGAATATCAACTTCAGCTATGGAATTACTACGGTAGATGACGCAGGATTGATGCGATCGACCATTGAACTAATCGATAGTTTGCAACAAGATGGCGCATTGAAGATGAAGATCTATGCGATGATTAGCAATACTCCTGAGAATCTAGATTATTATCTAAATAAAGGAGTTGTAAAAACAGATCGATTGAACGTACGATCGGTAAAGTTCTATGCAGATGGAGCTTTAGGAAGTCGTGGTGCAGCCATGAAAGCGGAATATACAGACCGACACAATCATTTTGGCGCTTTGTTGAGCAGTGTAGAAGATCTTGAAGGTGTAGCAAAACGCATTGCCGCAACCGAATTTCAAATGAACACACACGCTATAGGAGATAGCGCTAACTACGTGGTATTGAAAACCTATAAAGAATTACTAAGCGATCAAAAAGACAGAAGATGGAGAGTGGAACATGCGCAAATCGTAGATCCAGCAGACTTTCATCTATTTGATGAAGAAAACATACTTCCATCGGTACAACCTACTCATGCGACTAGTGATATGTATTGGGCGCAAGATCGAGTAGGAGAGGAGCGCATTAAAGGTGCTTATGCGTATAAGAAACTACTTCAACAATCTAAAATGCTAGCATTAGGAACCGACTATCCTGTGGAACAAGTGAATCCGTTTTTAACTTTCTATGCTGCCGTTTCTAGAAAAGATACCAGCGGTTATCCAGATGATGGTTTTAGAGCAGATCAAGCACTTTCAAGAGAAGAAGCCTTAAGAGGAATGACCATTTGGGCAGCTTATTCTAATTTTGAAGAGAGTGAAAAAGGCAGCCTAGAAATAGGAAAAGCAGCTGATTTTATTATGCTAGATGAAGATTTAATGAAAGTGGCGATTGAAAAAGTTCCTGAGATGAAGGTGAGTGCTACTTATTCTAATGGAGAGTTGGTTTATAGTAAAAAGTAAAAAAGCTTCTTATTTTCTTGAATATTTTAAGACTACCCAATAGCCTGGAACTATATTTTTCCCTCTAGCTTTTTGCTCAAGAAGATAAAACAATCATTTGGATCGGTAATAATGCAATCCGAATGGAGGATACAAGTTCAGATTCTGAATCTATAAATTAAATGTAATGGAGAAATGTGTAAATTCTAAAAAGTCCTGTAAAGAGTGCCTTACGTTAAAGTCTTCTGCTCGCTCAAAGTTTGTAGAATTGGAATGGTAAGTAAGGAAATCTTTTAGGAGTAATGACACATCAATCGAACTATTAACCTCGAGTCGTATGCCTATATCAACATAAGACTTAAAGTAGTTAATAGTTTCATCGGTATCTGCAAAAACAGCAGATGCTTCATATATGTTGTAGTTGGAGCCCAGCTCCAAATAAGGTCGAAAACCATGAAAATTTAAGATTTCATATTGTAATTGTCCACCTAGTTTGAATAATTTGGATGTTACTCTTTGATTGTTTCTTTCTCTGATTTTAAACGACTCATATCCAAATCCTAGGTGCGCACCTATTGCAAACTTGTTACCATAGGGCAGAAAATTTATTTTGGGAATAACTTGAAATCGTAAATAATCTTCTGGTTGTAAATCCACTGTAAATAGTTGTTCCTGATTTAAAATAGTTAGAGCCTCATTTGAAAAATTAAGACCAACGACGGTCTCTAGATTGAAGTTTGCAGTGTCTCTATCTTGGGCATTTACAACTATAGCGGTAAAAACCACTAATAATATGGCTATGAAATTTTTCAATACATTTAATCAAATGAATTTTTGAAAATATTCTTTATTTCATTCAAATCTTCTTCGTCCATCGTAATTATTATGTAATCAATATTTTCTTTTTCTTGGAGTGTTTTAGATCTAAAAATATATGGTTCTACAAAGGAACCCATTTTTTTACTAAAGAGTAAAACAGCAATCGTACGATCTTTGGGTAAAGAATATAGGTTTCCAGTTTTTAAATTTTTAAGCACTAGACCTTTGTAATTTTTTTCAGTTGTGAGAAATGATTCAATAAGCGTGTTACTTACTGTTTTATCTGCATTACAAGAGTTAAGAGAAACATCTTCTCCAGTATCGCTTTTTACTTTTATAGCATCAACTGATGTAGACTGGTTTCCTTTAACAAATGCTAGAATCGATGACTGCATATTAGTAATGAATTCTTTATCAGATTTGTCAGTAACATAATAAATTTTAGACGAGTCTATGTGGAATTTATTGACAACAGATTCCATGTAATCACTTTTTTGACTGGAAGAATCCTGTGCAATGAGCAAAAGGGGACATAGTAGAATGAATAACAGATGATTGAAATAAACTTTACACATAGCTATTTATTAGAAAATAAATATACAATTTTAACAATTAGGTGCTCTTAAGAATTCCTATCAAAACCTTAACTTCTCTATAATATCATAACCCATAGAATCCTAAAATTCACTGATTGGAGAAAATGACGAACTGAAGTTAATTCAATTATTAAAATAGGAAAGTGGAAAGCTTATTTTATTTTCATTAAATTCTAACTGTAAAATATAATAAACTATTTTTTGGATCAAAGACATTTGTTTCATCTAGAATTTTTTCTTGAACGAGACGAAGTTGATAGATGTAACTTTAATTTAAATAGTAATGTTCTACCCTTCTAAATTAGACATCATCCCTCAATTTCCAGTCCAGATACTTATGTAAATCAGTCTCAATCCATCCGGTAACGAAAGATAAAACGGTAAGGTCATCTAAGAATCCTAGTCCAGGAATAAAGTCTGGAATGAGATCGATGGGCATTAAAACATACAAGAGTGCCATTGTGATCGCTGCGATGGTAAACCAAGGAATATTGGTATAAATGCCTTTTCGGTAATCTTTAATCATCAAGAACATGATTTGAGCAAGCTTGACATATTTTTTTAGAAAGCCAGCACTGGCAATCTTAGTAGCGATACTTTCTTCTTTTTCGATGGCTTCATCTACGTCGGCTAGCGTAGTTTGATTTACAGCGTCAAGGGTGTATTCTTCGTCTGGGACTCTTGTTTTTTTTCTAAACAATCTCATTTTGCAAATATTTGGTTGAAGTCTTTAAATGACTTGAATTCTAATGAATTACCGCTAGGATCTTGGAAGAACATGGTAGCTTGCTCGCCAGGCAGTCCTTCAAAGCGTATGTACGGCTCTATTATAAAAGCAATTCCTTTTTCTTGTACCGCTTTCGCGAAAGCGTGAAAAATATCCCATTCGAGAACCACACCAAAATGTGGAACAGGAACAGCTTTTCCATCTACGGCATTTATAGCTGCTTTTTGGGCTTCTTCAGTAACATGAATGACCAGTTGATGTCCAAAGAAATCAAGGTCTACCCAATGATCTGAGCTGCGACCTTCTTTGCAGCCTAAGGTATCGCGATAAAATTCACGAGTAGTGGTGATTTCTTTAACAGGAATGGCGAGATGAAAAGGAGTTAATTTCATTTAATAGAGGTCAGTAGCTAGTTACCTATTAATTTGTTTTGATAGATAATTTCTGAATTTACCATTCTAGTAACCAAATTATTAAATATTGTTGCTTTAGTCTGTGATCTATTTATTCTAAAGCAA
>Ga0136555_1000291_pt1 | contig 20502 bp, 13 predicted proteins | sample AntRauTorckE5432_FD_104927 | JGI IMG/M metagenome (GOLD analysis project Ga0136555, IMG submission 104927) | Saline lake microbial communities from Rauer Islands, Antarctica - Metagenome Torckler E5 #432 | ecosystem: Environmental > Aquatic > Non-marine Saline and Alkaline > Saline | place...
ACAGCAGTCACTTTGCTTTGTTTTTTGATAATTTGGTTTAGTTTGTTTTCTTGCAACATAAGGTATCTTGAGTCATATTTATTCATAAAATTAAAAGTTTAAAACTAACTTTTAATTCTATTTATTTTTAAAAAAGTGTAAACCTTGTTGCTGCAATGATAACAAGCTTTTTATCATAAACTAGCATGGAAAATAAAATACATTTTTAAAAACCAAAAAATTCCTCTAATTTAAAGGAATAATGTAAATTTTTAAGTATTTTAAGTAAAAGTCATTTTTTAAAAAAAACCAAGAAGGCCAAAAAACCAAAACTAATAAAAAAATCAGCTAAATTAAAAACTGGAAAATTTAAAATAGAAATATAGTCTATTACGCAACCTAACAACAAACGATCAATTAGATTAGAGAGAGCTCCCGCTAAAGCTAGTAATAAAAAAAAGTTTTTAAACTTTTTCACTAAAAATGATAAAACAAAAAGGGCTAAAAACCAAAAAAACCAGAATAAAACCAAATTAAGACTCAAACCAAAAGAAATACCAGAATTACAGATAAAACTGTCAGTAAAGGGATTTTTATTGGTTATGGTGAGATATTTTAAAGCTTGATCTAAAACTATAATCAAAGAAATTATCAATAAACCGAAAACAACTCTATTTGCAGTCCATGCAGTTTTGAGCAGCTGGATAAACCTCCAGTCTTTTGGGTGAAATTTCTTTATGACAGTTTTCACATTGACCATAAGTTCCATTTTCTATTTTTTTTAAAGACAAGTCTATTTTATCCAGTTCTTTTTCCATAGAATCAGTTAAGTCTAAATTGACGGTATAGTTTTCTACTTCACTGGCATTGTCCTCTCTTTCACGACCAAGATCTTGAAACTTAGCTTCGTAATCACCTTCGGAATCTTTGTCGGCGATTTTTCTTAGCTCGGCTTCAATTCTATTTTTTTCTGCAAGCAATCTTTCTTTAAATTGATTTGTTTCTTCGGTCATTTTTTTATGTTATTTGATTTATTTTAATTTATCTTAAAACTAGTACAAAACAGTTTCTATTTACAAACTGGTTTTTTTAGTTTAAATTAAGAATAACATAAAAAACATTCTCGTAAAAGACATTGATGGAGCTATCACTCCGGAGTCGCGAAAAGAAAGCCTATTTTGGGTGATTAGAATTCGTCGGTTCGACCCCGTAACGGTCGGTAAATTAAGGATCATCCAAAAAAAGAGGATGGTCAAAATAAGGTGGTACCACGGCCATAAAATTAAAGTCGTCCTTAAATTATTAGGATGATTTTTTGTTTTATAGGATTTTTAGAAACAACCCTTTTAGATTATAAAAATAAAAAAAAAGTTACTTTTATAGTTTTTCAAAAATATTTTTAAATCATAATTCATAATTCATAATTTTTAAAAAATATGTTTAAAAAAGTTAACCCTAAAAAAAACTACGCTGAGATGGAGAGAGAAGTGTTGGATTTTTGGCAAAAAAATCAAACCTTTAAAAAGTCGGTGGAAAATAAATCCAAAGACAAAGTTTATAGTTTTTACGATGGACCGCCTTTTATTACTGGAGTGCCACACTATGGAACACTTTTATCTTCTATTGTTAAGGATTGTATTCCTAGATATTGGACAATGAAGGGTTTTAGGGTTGATAGACGATGGGGCTGGGATTGCCACGGCTTACCAGCTGAAAACATGGTAGAGAAAAAACTTGGAGTTAAAAGTAAAAAAGAAATTGAAGAGCAAGTAGGAATAGACAAATTTAACGAAGCTTGTTTTTGCGAAACTTCAAAAATTGCTGGAGATTGGGAAGAAATAATTAATCGAATTGGGCGTTGGGTTGAATTCAAAGGAGCCTATAAAACCATGGACAATGAATATATGGAATGAGTTTGGTGGGCTTTTTCCGAGTTAAATAAAAAAAATTTAATTTATGAGGACATTCGAGTTTCTTTATATTGCCCTAGGTGTTCAACTCCCTTAAGTGCTTTTGAAATTGCAATGGACAACAGCTATCAAGAAGATAAAGACCCATCAGTCTATGTAAAATTAGAATTAGAAAAAGAAAAAAATAAATTTTTACTAGCTTGGACCACCACTCCTTGGACATTGCCTGGAAACGTGGCTTTGGCGATTAATGAAAAAGTTGAATATGTGGAAGTTAAAATTAAAGAACAAAATCAAGAAAACATTAAAAGCAAATCCCCTATCTTTTTCGAAAAAGATGAGATATATATTGTTGCTAAAGATTTATTGAAATCGCTTGATGCAGAGTATAAGATTTTAAAAACTTTCAAAGGAGAGGAGTTAATCGGAGAGTCTTATAAACCTTTGTTTAAAAAGCCAATAGAGAATGGATATAAAATAATTAAAGGTGATTTTGTTGGAACTGAAGAAGGAACCGGAGTGGTTCATATTGCGCCAGCTTTTGGTGAGGATGATTTTCAAGCTAGAAAGGAAAATAATTTACCGATAATTTTAAATGTTGACGAAGAGGGAAAATTTAACGAAGGGGAATGGAAAGGTGAGTCTGTCTGGGAGGCTAATTTGAAAATTATTGGATGGTTGAAAGAAAAAAACCTACTTTATCGAAAAGAAAATATTGTACATAGTTATCCCCATTGTCATCGTTGTGCTACTAAATTGATTTATAAAGCTCAACCAGCTTGGTTTATTGATATCCAAAAAATAAAAAAAGACTTAATCGATAAAAATCAAGATATCAATTGGCGGCCAGAACATCTTAAAAAAGGTCGTTTTGGTAAAGGTTTAGAGGGAGCTCCTGATTGGAATATTTCTAGAGATCGATATTGGGGAACAGCTATGCCAATCTGGAAGTGTCAAAACAAAAAGTGTCAAGAAGTTAAAATAATTGGATCATTTAAAGAGTTAGAGCAATTATCTGGCGAAAAAATTAATAATTTTCATCGTCCTGGAATTGATAAAGTTGTCTTTAAGTGCCCAAAATGTCAAGAGGAAATGAAGAGAATTCCTCAGGTTTTTGACTGTTGGGTGGAATCTGGCTCCATGTCCTTTGCTCAATTTCATTATCCTTTTGAAAATAAAGAAAAATTTGAAAAAAGCTTTCCAGCTGATTTTATTTCTGAATATATTGCTCAAACTAGAGCTTGGTTTTATGTAATGCATGTGATGGCGGTAGGAATTTTGGGCAAAAAAGCTTATAAAAATGTTTTAACCACTGGAGTGATAGCAGGAGAAGACGGAAGAAAGATGTCTAAGTCGTTTGGTAATTTTGCTGATCCGAATAAGGTTCTAGAAGAATATTCCGCCGATGCTCTAAGATTCTATCTCCTTTCTTCGCCCTTACTTAATGCTCAAAATTTAAATTTCTCAGTTGAAAGCCTAGGAGACATTCAAAGAAGATTTTTGGGAACTTTGTGGAACAGCTATTCCTTTTTTGTTCTTTATGCCAATGTGGACAATTGGAAACCAAAAAATTCAATTCAAGATGAAATTATAAAGAAGGGTAATGTTTTGGATAAATGGATTTTATCTGAGTTAAATCAATTAATTGAAGAAATAGATCAAGGTTTTCAGCAGTATTCTATCGTCAAACCAGCTAAAAAAATGGAAAAGTTTGTTGATAACTTGTCAAATTGGTATATTAGAAGGTCTAGAAGGAGATTTTGGAAAAGTGAAAATGATAATGACAAGCAAATTGCTTATAAAACTTTATATGTAGTTTTAACTGAGTTTTCTAAAATATTAGCTCCTTATTGTCCCTTTATTGCTGAAAATATCTATAAAAACTTAACCGGAAAAGAATCAGTTCATTTAGAGGAGTTCCCAGTTTCTCAAAAAAAGTTTATAGACGGAAAAATTAATAGCGATATGGAAAGAGTTCGAAAAACTATTGAAACAGGACTTTCTTTGAGAGCTGAGAATGGAATTAAAGTTAGACAGCCTTTGTTTTCAGTTTTAATTGCTGGAAAAAAATTTGATTTAGAGTTGGAAAAGCTTTTAACTGAAGAGCTTAACGTTAAAGAAATTATTTATAAAGAGCTGAAAGAAGAAAAAATCTATTGGAAAGAAAGTGATGGAATAAAAGTTGGTTTAAACATTAATATTAATGACGAGCTTAAACAAGAGGGTCAAATGAGAGATTTAATAAGACAACTGCAACAAGCTAGAAAAGAAGCCAACTTTCAAATTAATGATAGGATTAAAGTTTTTCATCAACCTAACGAGATATTTGTTAAATTCAAAAATGAGATTGAAAAGGAAGTTTTAATTAAAGATTTAAAACAAGCTTCAAAAGCGCCTGATGGTTTTGACTATGAAAAAGAGATTGAGATTGATGGTGATAAATTTAAAGTATGGTTATTTAAATAAGAAAAAACTTATCAAGTTAACTTTTATACCATTCTAATTAACCAATACTCATTAAGTTGTAGAAAATTTATAGATATATTTAATTTCAAAGTTGTAGTTGAAGTTTTCAATGCCTGGATGGGCAGGGATTAGTTTGAAATGGTATTATTATAAAAAAATTAGGTTACCTCAAGAACCTGCTTTTTTTGTTTGATGAAAAAAAGCAATAAAAAAACACCCTTTCTGGGCCTTTTGTGTGTTTTCCGATGTTTTCCCGGTTTCGAATTGATAACCGGGGCGCTGTAAGCCCTTGTTGTTTAGTGGCTCAGCGCCACCGGAATACCGACTTCAATTTTTTAACTAAAGTCGATTAGTATGCTTCGTTGAGCATATTTTTAATTTTTTCTCTTCTACCGTCTTATGGATTTTTTTTAAATCCTTTTTTTATTTTTGTTTTTGTGAGAACTATTTTAGTTCCCGGTGGTTTTGTTTTTGTTTTTATGAAAATCTAAATAAGATTTTCATTATTTACAAGACAGCTAGAAGGTTTCAATCGCGAATAGGGGGAAATCACGATTGAAACTCTCTAGCTGTCGTTAAGACAGCAAAAGTTTTTAATTTAAAAGAACTAAAATATCATCAATACAGTTACTATTATAGCATTTTTTTACTCTCAAGTCAAACATTTAAATATTAGCTTTATGGAGAGAAAAAACTTAATCTTACAACTTTTTAAAATTTTCCGTTATCTCAATTTCCGTGATTTATTCGTATTTTTCTTGACTTTCAATCTCAAGCGAAGTTTCCTCTGAATTAAAATTGCTTGCAGTGTTACTTAAGTCGCTGATTAGATTTCTCATAGTTTCTTTGGATGTGGCTAAAAGTAGATATTTATTTTCCAAAATTTTCCAATCGATAGCCTTTTCATCAAAACCTTCAACTAAATTATAATATCTGACATCAGGCAACTCTTGACTATCTTGAAAAATTATCTCATCATCCTGTAAAACAAAAACTTCATCGATAAACATTGGCTTTAGGCTTTGAGGCAAAGTTGGTTCATTGTTTAATAGGAATTCCCTAGTTTTTTCTGAATCTTTTATTTCAAATATCAAACCCATTTTTAAAATATTTTCTGGATTCTTTTTTAAATAAACCCAACTATTATTTAATTCATTCAGTAATACTTCTGAAAGTTGAATATTTAATAAAGCTAATACTTTACCAGAAGAAATTATATTGGAATTCTCGTTAATTTTGTAATATTGTCCTAACATAGGAAGAGTTTCTTTTTCTTTCTTTAACTCGGAAACCAAACTAAAGTTCTCGTTTGAATTTATGGAAATGAGTTTACTGTCTTTTAATTTTTCGGGTATTTGTTTTTCAGCATAATTAGAAGGAGTTTCGATTGGATTGTTTGAAAAAGGCGTCTCTGAAACAGGGTCGGCTTGATTGAAGAAATAGAAATAATAAACTCCAGACCCAATGCTGATAAATAAAATTAAAACAAGAGAAATAAGCAAGATGCTATTTAAAGAATTTTTTTTAGGAGCTTCTTTCTCCAGGATTTTTTTATTGGAATTATTAATAGGAGAAATGTCTGTTTTAACAATTGGTTTTTTAAATTTATCGTTCAAACTAGAAGAGGGGTTGTCTTTTTTTGGAGGCGATGGGATTTTTTCCTTGGAGTGATTTTGAGAATCCATCTTTTTATCAGGAGTTTGCTGAAGAGAGTTTTCTTTTTCGTGATTGTTTTGAGCAGAAGGATGGCTCTGTTTTGATTTTTTGTCATAATTAGGATTACTCAAAGGATTGCTTGGATCAGGTTTCAAATCACTTAAAAAAGGATTAAAATTAACCTTTTCCTCTGGTTTTTCCTCTGGGGTGATGGGTTCTTTTTTTCTCTCCGGCTCTTGTTTTTCAACAGGATTACCAACGGAAAATTCGAAAGAACTTCTTTTTGAACCTTCTTTTTTCAAGTCAGATTCCATTGTTTTAATATCATAAGAAATACTTTTTTTAGTGTTTTCCTTATTCTCATTTTCTTCTTTGTTTTTGTTTTGCATTTTTTTAAAAATTGTAAAATTTTTACATTAAAAAAAGTTTTTAAAAAGATTACAATTTAAAATTATTTTGTAATTTTATTATGCCTTAAATTATAACATATTTATTTTTTATACATAGGGATTGTTTCCTAACACGATTTTGTTGCGAAAAATTAGAATTTTGAGGTAAATATTACAAACAATTTTTGAAGCCTTAGCCTTAGTTAAGGCAATAAAATTTTTGTAAGATTTAACTAAAATTATAATTTTACAGTAAAAAGGATTTTTGGAAACAGTCCTATACAGGGATTGTTTCCTAACATGGTTTATATATTCCAGTAAGTCTGCTATAGGCAGTAATCAGTTGAGATAGGTAATGCAAAAGGGAACCTGAAAAATAGTGTTTTTTATTTTTCTACTCTTTCTAAGCCAACTCGATCTTGTTTATCTATTTCTTTGACTTTTACTTTTATGACATCCCCAACTTTTAAATATTTATCAATATCAGTAACCCTTTCTTTGGCGATTTGAGAAATGTGTAGTAAACCATCTTTACCTGGAATTAATTCTATAAAAGCTCCAAAATCCATAATTCTAACCACCTTACCTTCGAAAACCTCTCCTGCTTCCACTTCACGAGTTAAATTTTTAATTTTGTCTTCAGCTTTTTGACCACTTTCTTGATTTTTAGCGGTAATAAAAATTTGACCATCATCCTCAATGTCAATTCCTACTTCCAATTCATCGATAATTTTGTTGATAATTTTTCCACCTGGGCCAATTACTAGTCCAATTTTTTCAGGATTAATACTAATAGTTCTAACAAAAGGAGCGAAAGAAGAGAGTTCTTTATTAGCATGAGGAATAACGGAGGCCATTTTTTCTAAAATACCTAATCTGTTTTCCCTGGATTGCTTTAGAACTTCTTTAGTTATGGATAAATTAATTCCGTCGATTTTGACATCCAATTGAATAGCATTTATTCCATCTTTAGTTCCAGCTATTTTGAAATCCATATCGCCCCAATGATCTTCAGGGCCCTGAATGTCAGAAAGAATTTTATAAACAGAATCTTCTTTGGTTACAATTCCCATCGCTAAACCAGCTACTGGTTTTTTGATTGGCACCCCAGCGTCCATTAAAGATAGAGTAGAGCCACAAGTAGCAGCCATGGAAGAAGAACCGTTTGAGGATAAAACTTCGCTAACCACTCTTATAGTATAAGGAAAATCTTCTTTTGAAGGCAACATTGGAAGTAAAGCTTTTTCTGCTAAAGCTCCATGCCCGATTTCTCTTCTGCCAGGACCTCTCATAAATCTAACTTCACCAACGCAATAAGGAGGGAAATTATAATGATGCATATAACGTTTTTTTGATTCTCCTCTCATGTTGTCAATCAATTGTTCATCTCCCGGAGAACCTAAGGTTGTTACAGTTAAGGCTTGAGTCTCACCTCTATTAAACAAACCAGAACCATGAGTTCTTGGCAAGAAACCAACTTTACAACTTATATTTCTGACTTCATCCAAGCCTCTTCCATCTGGTCTTTGATTGTCGTTTAAAACTTTTGTGTGAAAAACTTCATTTAAATATTCATCTAAAATAAAATCAACTTCAGTTTTTTTGGTTTTAAGTAAATCCCCATCTTCACTAAATTTTTCAGCCAAATATTTATCTAGAATTTCAGCCAATTCGCTTTTTTTATTTTTTTGAGCTTCTTTGTCTGGGGCATATAAAGATTCTTCTGTTTTATTTTTTTTCAATAAAGCCACTATTTCTTGAGTAAAATCTTTATCTGGTTCAACTAAGTCAACTGTTTGCTTTGTTTTTCCGATTTCATTTATAATTTCTTTTTCGAAACTTACAATTTCCCGGATTTCTTTTTGAGCTTTTTCAAAAATCTCCTGAACATCATCTTCAGGACATTCATTGGCGTCAGCTTCAATCATGTTTATTTTATCTTCAGTTCCCGCTACTAGAAAATCAACTGGAATTTCTGGGTTTTTAGGGTTTTCTTTTATTTTAACTGCGGCTACTGGTCCATTCCAAGGAATGTCTGAGATACTCAAAGCCAAAGAAGCAGCTATTACAGCTAAATTAGCTGGATCATTTTCTTCATCATAAGAAAGTACGGAAGTTATAACTTGAACTTCATTTCTCATAGTTTGATTAAAAAGAGGGCGAATAGTTCGGTCGATTAAACGAGAAGTTAGAATTGCTTCATCAGAAGGGCGACCTTCTCTTTTTATAAATCTGGAGCCATTAATTTTTCCACTGGCATAGAATTTTTCTTCATATTCAACCATTAAAGGAAAGTAGTTCATTCCAGTGGTTTTGTTTTTACTCATAGTGGCAGTGGCCATAATAACAGTATCACCACATTGAATAGTGACTGTTCCATTAGCTTGTTGAGCAAAAGAACCTGTTTCAATGATTAAATTTTTACCATTGATGGTTTTTTCAAACTTTTTTTCTTGCATTTTTTTCTTGTTTCCAATTTGCAGACCATAAGTCGGAAATCTTTTCAGGAATAAACTCCTTGATTTCAAAAACTTAGACGTCTACAAACTGAAAGTTATATTTATTAAAAATTAAGAGCTACCTCTAAACTCCGTTTTATTATGAAATTTATCATTTTTTAGGAAAATTTTTGGAAAATTTAATAAAAAATGTTAAATTTCAAGAAGAAGGGAATTTAAACATAGTTCTTTAATACTTTAACATCTTGATAACATAAAGTCAATTTATTGTATCAGTCCACCTCATTTTAGACAACAGATTATTATTTATTAAATAATCCCCATTAGAAGCGAAAAAACACTTTACAATTAAAAATAATTATGTTAATTTTATTTAAGTCGTAATACTAAATAAATCACTCATATTTAAAATCCAGCTTTCCTGTTTAACAAAAAAGTTAAATTAGCTGATTAAGGTTTTAGATAGAGGACAAAGGTAAACATTAATATTTGAAAATGACGGAAAAAGTATCCGAGGAAATTAAAAAAACAGCTCAGAAAGAAGCTGATCAGAGTCTTTCGATAATAGAGTTATTGGAAAACGGTGTTCATTTTGGACATAAAAAATCTACCAGAAATCCCAAGATGGACCCATATATTTTTGGAGTAAGAAGAGGAGTTAATATTATTAATTTAGAGAAAACTATTGAGAAGTTCAAGGAAGCTTTGGATTTTTTAGAACAATTAGTAGAAAAAAATGGAGAGATTATTTTAGTTGGAACTAAAAAACAAGCTAAAACAATAGTTAAAAAAACTGCCGATGAACTTAAGATGCCTTATGTTAACGAACGATGGATTGGTGGAACTTTTACTAATTTTAAAATTATTCTAAGTCGATTAAAATATTTCAAAAATCAAAAAAAAGCACTAGAAGAAGAAAAATTGGAGCACTTAACTAAACTAGAAAAAAACCGTCTTAATAAAGAACTTGATAATATGGAAGGCAGAATGGGTGGTTTGGTTGAAATGACCAGATTGCCAGAAGCTGTTTTTGTTTTGGATATAGAAAAAGACAAAACTGCAGTCAAAGAAGCCAAAAAACAAGGAATTAAAGTGGTAGCTTTGGTTGACACTAATGATAATCCTGAAGAAATAGATTTTATTATTCCCGCTAACAATGATGCGTTGTCTTCTTTAAAATATATTTTGTCAATTTTAACTCAAAGAATCAAAAAAGCCCAAAGTAAATAAAAAGAAATAAAAGGTTAATTTTAATTTAATTTTATGATTAAGATAATAAAAGAAATAAGAGAAGAAACCGGAGCAGGTGTGGTTGAAATAAAAAAAGCCTTAGATGAAGCTAAAAACGACAAAGAAAAAGCTAAAAAAATTCTTAGGCAAAAAGGCCTAGAAAAAGCTGGAAAGAAAAAAGACCGTTCGGCTCAAGAGGGAGTGGTTGGTTTCTATATTCATTCAGATGGAAAACAAGCGGCTATGGTAAAAGTTTTTTGTGAAACTGACTTTGTAGCTAGAAACGAAGAGTTTAAAAATTTAGCTAAGGATATTGCTATGCAAATAGCAGCCATGAACCCGATAGCTTTAAATAAAGAAGATGTTTCAGAAGAGTTAATCAAAGAACAAAAGGAATTTTGGTTAAAGGAGTTGAAAAAAGATTCAAAACCTGAAGATATCAAACAGAAAATTCTAGAAGGCAAGGAAAATAAATTAAGATCCGAAAAAGCCTTGATGTCACAAGCTTTTGTTAAAGATCCAGATAAAACTATTGAAATTTTAGTAAAAGAAAATATTTCTAAATTAGGAGAGAAAATAGAAATCGGAGAATTTATTAAAATGGAAATCTAGTTAGAAAATTGAAATTAATATTTTAAATTTATGATCGTCAAATTTTTTGGATGGGATCAAGCTAAAAATATAGACTGTAACCTAGAAGACATTAAAAAAGGTGATTTATTGGCGGTCAATCATTCTTGGGGTGGTATTTATATTGCCAAAGTTTTAATGGTAGATCAAGAAATTGAAAAAGAAGAATCAGTTGGAAAAGCCTTAAGAAAAGCCACTAAAGATGATTTGAGTAAAATCTGTAAAAATAAAAACACTGAAAGAGAAATTCTAACGGAAATTAAGAAAAAGGTTAGACAATCCGATTTGGCCATGAAAATTTTCGAAGCTCAGTTGAGTATTGATGAAAAATGCTTACTGGTAGTTTTTGTGGCTGAGGGAAGAGTTGATTTTAGAAATATAGTTAAGGAACTGTCAGCTAAATATCAAAAAATTGTTCGTTTTCAACAAATTGGGTCAAGAGACGAAGCTAGACAGATGGGTGGATATGGAGTTTGTGGTAGAGAGCTTTGTTGTAGAAAATTTCCAGGAAGTCTTAAGAGTATTACTACTGAGATGGCTCGTTGTCAAATGGTTTCTCATCGAGGAACAGAAAGAATATCGGGTTCTTGTGGAAGACTTTTATGTTGTTTGGGTTTTGAGTCAGATCAATATTTGGAATTATTAAAAGAATTTCCTAAAAAAGGTGATAAAATTAAAGTCAAAGGAGAAGAAGGCAAAGTTATTGACTTAAATCCAATTTCTCAAGAAATTAAAATTAGAATGAAAGACCAAAGTGTTATTAGTATAAATAAAAAAGATATTAGCTAGTTTTTCGAAAGAATAATTATATTATTTTCAACCAACTTATTTCTCATAATTTGCATAAAATTTTAGTGGGGAGTAAATTAGTCGAAAATGTTATTAATAAAAAAAACGAAATGTTTAATATAATTTTTCCAATCATTATTTTTGTTAGTTTGGCGGTGATAGTTTTTATCACTGGAAAACATTTGCCTGAATTTGTAGACATTAAAAAAAGTAAAAAAAATAGCCAAAATCCAGAAAAAACAAACTTCCTTAAAAAGAGTTTAGTTTTTTTAAAAAATGTTATTTTATGGTTATTTGAAAAAATAATTAAAAAGGTAGGTGAATTTTTAGAATTAATTCATTCTTGGATAGTTGCTAATAAAAAAAGTAAAAAGGAAAATATTTCCTCTGAAGAAAAACTTAGGGAAGATGAAAACAAAAAAATTAATATCAACAAAGAAAAAGATATTTCAGAAAAATCTTTAAATAAAAACAAGTCTTCGAAAAAAAACTTTTTTTCTAATTTTAAAGAAAAATTTAAAAGTAAGCTTTTAGAAAGAAAAAGAAAGAAGCTAGATCAAGTTTTTCAAGAAGATGATGAGGATTTTAATGAAAACCAATTCTCGGATGGAATTGTCAGTATTCGTGAAAAAGGTTCCGGAAAAGATGTTTCTCCAGAAAAACTTATTAATGAAGTGGTGGAAGTAAGAAAAGAGTCTGGAATGTCATTGGATGAAGAGATTGGAGTAGACAGAAACATTCTAGAAAGAAAGTTGATTGGAAAAATAGCTCAAAATCCTAGAGAAAAAGAAACTTACAGACAATTAGGGGAATTGTATTTAAAAATGAAAAATTATCCTGATGCGGAAGGTTGTTATAAGCAAATTCTTAAAATGTCTTTTAGGGATATTGATGCTAGAAGAAAAATTGAAAGGATTAAACTTTTAAAAAGATCTAAAAAATAATTTCCGCCTTAAATAATTTTTTAATTATTGATTATTGGAAACAGTCACTTATTAGGCCGTTGTAGCTCAGTCGGTAGAGCGCATCCATGGTAAGGATGAGGTCTGCGGTTCGATTCCGCACAACGGCTCAAAAATTATTATAAACTGGGACTGTTAAATATTTTAAAATTAAGTGTAATACCATTTTTAACTAACCCCTCTCCACCCAAGCATTGAAAATGGTATAATTAGGCTGAGATAATAATTTTTATAAACTTCTGATTAATAACAAACAAAAACTCTTGATTTTCTTTTAAATAAAAGGTAGAATTTTCTTTGTTGCAATGAAAATTCAGTAAAGTGAAGATTTTATTGTTTGGATGGATATTTTTTAGTGAGGATGAATTTTATTTTTGCGAGTTTAAAAATGAATAAAAGGGTCGGTAGCAAAGCGGTCAAATGCACCTGACTGTAAATCAGGCGTTGTAATAACTTCGGAGGTTCGAATCCTCCCCGGCCCACAAAAAGTGAAACTTTTTGTGGTTAAAAATAGATTCGAAGGGCGCGAGAGAAAGGGAGTTGGCGACCTTTCGGTGCGCAGCGCCCAGGTGCCCGAGTCGGAGCGAGGGAGAATCCTCCCCGGCCCACAACCAATTTACTAGTGTACCAGCAAACTGGTGACTAGATGCCGAGATAGCTCAGTTGGTAGAGCAACCGCCTTGTAAGCGGTAGGTCACGAGTTCGAGTCTCGTTCTCGGCTCAACTAAAAATCAAGATTACAATTTAATAACAAAGAATAAAAAAGGTAAGACAAGAGGTGAATCGTCGGTCTGACTCCAATAAGTAGCTCTAATAAAAAACAGTTTTATCAACTGTTTTTATTTTTATTTTATGTTAGTATTGGGTTAATAGAGAATTTATTTTGATTTTTTAAATCAGTTTTTATTTGCCTATCAGTAGGCAGATAACAATTAATTAAAACCCCAAACAACAGGTTTTAAATAGTAATTTAAATGGTTTAAGAATAGATTAATTTTAATAAAATAAACGATGATTAAAGGAAAAACTTGGAAGGGCGATAATAATACAGCCATCATAATAATTCAAGGCTGGACTTCTTATTTGAGGCAGATAAACCCTTTGGCTAAATCTTTAAACAAAAAAGGCTACTGGATTTATGCACCAGTTCTTTCTGGTCACAACTCTTCTCCAGAAAAACTAGAAGGAATTATTTGGCAGGATTGGAAAAAGGATGTCGTTGAGGCTATTGATAAAATCAAAAAACTAAAACAAATTAAAAAGATCTTTATTATAGGAGTTTCTTTTGGGGGAAATTTGGCTATTTTAACTAGCAAAGAAAAAAAGATAAATGGTATTATTTTAATTAGTACCCCGATTTTTCTTAGGGATCATTACTGGACTATTTTAAGCGCCAAAGTTCTTTCTTTGTTTAAGAAAAATATGGAAAAAAGTTATCCCAGGGATTTAATTCAGAAAATAAAAAAACCCACCTCTTATAGCTCTTTTCCTATTAAAAGCTCATTGGAATGCTTTAAATTAATTAAAGAAAGCAGAAAAGCCTTAAGGTTTATTGATGTGCCTTTTTTTATTATTCAAACCAAGAAAGATTATTTAGTGGCCCCTTATTCACCTTGGTTGATGTATAATAAAATTAAATCCACTGAAAAAAGTTTGTATTGGATGGAGACTGAAGAGGGAGTGCATATAGATTTTGTTACCAACCCTGAACAATATGGAAAAGTTATTGATAATTTTATTAAAAAATAGTTCATGAAAATAGGTTTCTTTACCAATACTTACTATCCAATTTGTTACGGATCAGTTATTTCAATTGAGTCTTTCCGTAAAAATTTAGAGAAGTTGGGACATCAGGTCTATGTCTTTGCTCCAAATTATGAAGGATATGAAGATAAAAATAAGAAAGTTTTTCGCTATCCTTCCTTCTTATTTAAATATAAAATTGAATATCCTATTTCAATACCAATTAGTGCTTTTATAAAGAAAAAAATAAAAGAACTGAAATTGGACATTATCCATGTTCACCAACCGTTTTCTCTTGGAAGAGAGGGTTTGCATTATGCTAAAAAATTAGATATACCCATTGTTTTTACTTATCACGCTAAATACGAAGATTATGTGCATTATGTACCCCTTTTGCCAGAAAGTTTGTTGGCAGAATTAGTAAAGAGAGAAGCTGTTAATTTTGCTAATGATTGTGATTTAACCATTGCCCCCTCACTAGGAATTCAAAAAATTATTGTTGAGAGAGGAGTAAAAAAAGAAAATACTAAAGTGTTAGCCACTGGAATTAATTGGAAAAAATTTCAAAAAGGTAATCGACAAAAAATTAGAAAAAAATATTCAATTAAAAGTGATGAACTATTATTTTTAAATGTTGGTAGAATCAATGAGGAAAAGAATGTAGTTTTTTTATTAAAGGCTTTTATTAAAGTTGCTTTGAAAAATCCCAAAGTTAAAATGATGTTTGTAGGAGAAGGTTTTTTAAAAAAAGATTTAATTGAAATGGCTAAGAAAAAAGGAATTAAAAACAGAATCATTTTTCCAGGGTTTGTTCCTTATGAAGAAGTTAAGCATTTTTGGCAAGCTGCTGATTTCTATTTGCAGGCTTCAGAATCAGAAACCCAAGGAATAACAATCCTAGAAGCTATGGCAACAGGTTTGCCGATAGTGGCAGTTAAAGCGACTGGAACTGAAGATTTTATAGTTGATGATGTGAATGGTTTTTTAACCAAAACCCAGTTAAAAGAATTCGTTGAAAAAATTGAATTTTTAATTAAAAACAAAAAAAAGAGAAGAAAGTTGTCTCAACAAGCCAAAAAAGATGCCGAACATTTTGATGAGTTAAATCAAACCAAAAAATTAGAAAAATTTTATTTAGAATTGATTTAAGACAAAAAAAGCGATTTTATATGGAACTGTTTTTTTAATTTTTTATCGATTACCTTTTTAGATAAAGAAACTATTCAAAATGAATCTGCTCAGCCAAAGAAGCAGATTTGTTTTTTAATAAAGGGAAGTTTTTTAGATTTGGATCATATTCCAATAAACTTTGAGCGTAAACTCTAGCGGATTGAATTAATTTAACATCAGATAAACTTTCCATAGTAATATCTGGTACGCCTGATTGCAAAGTTCCTAAAAATTGACCTGGTCCACGAAGTTTCAGGTCAGCTTCAGCTATTTTGAAACCATTATTAGTTTTTTCCATGGTTTTCAGCCTAGCAGTGCTTTCTGCAACATTTTCTGAAGTAAACAAAAAACAATAAGATTGCTCCTTTCTTCTTCCAACTCTTCCCCTAAACTGATGTAATTGAGCTAAGCCAAATCTTTCTGCTCCTTCTATAACAATTGTGGTTGCATTAGGAATATCAATTCCTACCTCGATAACAGAAGTGGAGACAAGAATATCAAATTTTTTATTCTTAAATTCACTCATTATTGCCTCTTTTTCTTTGGGTTTCATTTTTCCATGCAATAATCCTATTTTTAGGTTGGGAAAAATTTGATTTTGAAGACTCTCGTGTTCTTCCGTGGCTGATTTTACTTGACTGATTTTTGAAGACTCTTCCACTAAAGGACAAACAACAAAAACCTGTTCTCCTTTTTTGACTTGATTTTCAATAAAACCATAAACTCGAACTCTTTTTTCTGGTGAAATTACTTTGGTAATAATTTCTTTCTTGCCTTTTGGATATTCATCGATAATAGATAGATCAAGGTTTCCGAACAAAGCTAAAGATAAAGTTCTTGGAATGGGAGTGGCAGTCATTGTTAAAAGATGAGGCAAGGTTTTTTCACTCCCGTCTTTAATTTTCATAGCGTTTTGTTGCAAAAAAGCTCTTTGTTTTACTCCAAAACGATGTTGTTCATCGATTATCACTAGAGCTAGATTTTTAAAGTGAATTTTTTCTTGAATAATAGCGTGGGTGCCAATAACTAAACTAACCTTGCCACTTTTAATTTTAGTTGAAAATTTAGCTTTGCTTATTTTTTCTTCACCAATTTTACTTTGAGATCCAGTTAAAAGTCCAATTTTAAATTGATATTTTTTTAAAAAGTTGTTTATTCCTGAATAGTGCTGAAGAGCCAAGACTTCAGTTGGAGCTAAAATGGCCACTTGAAAGCCTTTATTTAGTACTGCTAAAATCGCCATAACTGCTACAATAGTTTTTCCACTTCCGACATCCCCTTCCAATAATCTATTCATTGGAACATCTTTTTCTAAGTCTTGAATGATCTGCCAAGAAGTTTTTTTCTGAGCATCGGTCAAATTAAAAGGCAGAGATGAAACAAAATGTTGAGTGACTTTTTGATCAAAATCAATCAAAAAAGCTGAGTTCTTTTCCCATTTTTGTTTAATCTTCAAAGCTTGAATTTGAATTAAAAACATTTTTTCAAAAGCAAATCTTTTTTTTGCCAACTCGGCTTTTTGGGAATTTTCTGGAAAATGAATATTATTTAAAGCTTCTTGTATCTCGGGTAGTTTTTGTTCCTGAAGAAATTTTTTGGGAATAAGTTCTTGAGGATTAACTTTTTTCAAAGTAACCTGAATAACCCTTCTTAAAAAATAGGAGTTAACTTTTCTGTTTTCTGGATAGACTGGAACTAATCCACTAGTTGAACCTGTGAAAGAGTTTAATTTTTGATCCGTTTGATCTGATTTTTGGTAAACACTTTTACTAATTAATTCAAAGTTAGGGTGTTGAAAATAAACCTCTTTTCCTCGAAATAAAGAAACTTTACCGCTAAATTGAACATATTTGCCTTTGCTCAAAAATTTCAAAGGCATCATAAAATTAAACCAAACCGCTTTGACTGAGCCGGTTTCATCTTCTATATAAACTTCAGTAATACGCCGCCGCCCTCTAACTGGTGGGTTTTTTATCTCCATAACCTTTCCTCTAATGGTTACAGTTTCTCCAGGGCGAATATCTATAATCTTTTTTTGTTCGGAAAAATCTTCATAACGAAAAGGAAAATAATACAACAAATCTTCGACAGTCTGAATACCGAGAGAATGAAGTTTTTTAACATTTTGATTTCCCACTCCAGGAGCGGAAGAAACAGAGCTGTTCAGAGATAACATGGGCATATTGTTTATTAAATGGTTATTGAATATCTAATCAGTGTATTTCTTCACCCTCGCTGCATAATTGTTTTCTTCATCACTTACTACTATATAGAGATTTTCTTGATACGTTTTTAACGCGGGGTCTCCCTTCCCAGAGCCTTTGGTAACATAACCTCCATAATTGAAATCATCTTCACAGTCAGACCATCGACTGTTTTCAAATTTTTGAATCCTAATTCTCCAAGCAGATGTTTCGATAAAATCTTTTTCTGATTCTTTGAACATTACTATATTTTCCTTAAATTCAGAATAGCCTAGATATAAAATACCTTTTTCGCTGATTGTTATAAAAGGTTCAATAGCAGTGCCTGTTTGATTTGAGGGAGAAATATTCAACCATTTTTCCTGATTATATTTGTATACATGAATTTTATCTTGATTATTTTCAACAAAGGACAGATAAACATTCTCCTGGTTGTCTATAACAAGAGAAGGACTAAAGCCATTAGTTTGAGTTATTTGATTTGAATAAATTTCATCCATTTTTAAATCTTCCCAGGTGGAATTTGTTAGTTTTTTGACTTTAACTATATGCCTGTTATTAAAAGTTTGCTCTTCATAAGCAAGATAAATAGAGTTGTCAATTTTGGAGGTTTTCAATTCTATTTCGTCCAAACTAGAATTTTGAAATCCAGCCAAGCTTAAAAAAGGAGTTTTTATCTCAGTCCATGTTTGATCATTCCATTTCTTGATTTTTATTTGGTAGCGCTTGCTATTTGGAGCAATTTCCTCGGAATAAGCTATATACAGATTTTCTTTATTTTTATCAAAAATTAAAGTTGATTCATGACTTGACTTTTCTGAAACAAAGCCTTCGGTAGATAGCTCCTCCCAATGATCAGCAGAGTTATTCCATTTTAACAATCTAGAGCGATTATTGTAATCCGCTTCAGTAAAAATAATAAAAATATCCTCATTTTTAGTGGCGATTCTTGGATTATTTCCTTTTCCTAAACTGATTAAGCCCTCAGGGTGATTTTCATCAGATAGATTTTGCCAGTTATTATTTTTATGAACTTTAACTTGTATTTTTCCATCCTTTTCTTTGTTTTCATAAGCCACAACTACAGTTTCACTTTTAGTTACATTCAAATTTGGTTCTCCGCTAGGGCTTGATCCAACTATTCCTTGAGGATAATCCTTACTTGCTAAATCAGTCCATTTTTTGTTTTCAAAAATTAGATTTTTTTGAATAGAATTGATTCTAGTCGCGGTGCTGAGTTTCAAATCTCTTTTTATTTCATATACGGAACTATTTTTTCCTCGATTGTCCAATTTGATTTTAAACAAAAGAGGTTGTTTCTTGTCTTTAGTGATAGTTATTTTTGAAAACCTTCCTAAGGTTTCTTCGTTGGTTAAACCAGCGATGTTTATATAAGGAATGCCACTTTTTTTAGTTATATAATCTTGATTGTTATTATTTCCACTGAAAAGACCAATTATTTTTTTGTGATTTTTTTTGATTATTTCTTGAACTTCATCCTGGTTGGTTAAATTTTTTCTCCAAATATCTTTAACCGGAGTTTTGATTAAGCTGTGATGAGAGAATATTATAGCTGATTGGGTTTGGGCAAGTTCGTTTTTAAGCCATTTAATTTGATCTTCTTCAATAGTCCCAATACTAGTTTCAGGACTATCGTTTTGAGTTGTGTCTAAAATAATGAGCTTAATCTCCTTAAAACTTTGGCTGTAATAAGTTTTTTCTAGTTTTAAAACCTGTTTTACTTCTTCTAAAGATTCTTTTTGATAGTCTTTTTTGCCTAGTACATAGAGTTTTTCAGCCTTATTTTTGTCAAAAATAGCAATAACTTCTCTTAAATTTAAGAGATTGGCTTCTATTTTTTTTATTTCATTGTTTTTAATAAAGTCTCCACCACCAATAACTACGGTTGGTTTAAAAATATAATTGAAATAAGCGACTGCTTCAGACAGAAGTTCTTTGGCCTGAAAGTGAGCTTTCTCTGAAGATTCTGCCTGATTATATTCCCAGTCAGTCACAAAGCCAATTTTAAGAGTTTGAGAGTTTTTTCTATGAAAAAACCAAACAGAAATTGCAATCAAAGCTAAAGCTAAAAAAAACAAACCTAATTTTTTCATTTATTCAGATTATTTTTTATATGTGGGTGTCCTTGGGGGGATTTGAACCTCCAACCTTCAGCTCCGCAAGCTGATGCTCTATCCAATTGAGCTACAAGAACTAACTTTTTTCAGCCAATGCCATTTTAAATTAACCTCTTCCCACCCAAACATTGAAAATTTCATCTCCAACTTTGAAAATAATTTTTTCTAAAATCGATCAAAAATATCGCTAAGAATGGCAGAGTGTTCTTTTTCTGGCAGAAATTTTAATAGAATTTTTCTTATTTCATTTGGATTATTTTCATATAAAGGAATTTTTATATAGGGAGTAAAAAGTTGATTGCTTTTAAAAGAAATTTCTTTAATTCCATTAGGTTGATAGTCTATCCAAAAACTTTCTATTGATTCATAAGGGTGCAGATCATCGTGAACCAAAATACCATTTTGGGTTATAGCGAAGGTCATATCTTCTGGTTCTTTTTTTTCAAAAAGAAAGAAAACAAACCCAAATAAAATTATTAAAATTGATAATAGCAAATTATTAAAAATTAAACCATAAATAGCTAGAGAAAAAAGCAGGATATATAAAATTAAATAAAATTTAAAGTTTTTGGGCTTTTTTTCAAATTCTTTTACTTTCCATAATTTTATAGCTTGAATTTTTTTTGTCATAATTTTTTTTATTTATTTTTTATTTTTTAACAAGGATTTTTTTCTTTGATATTTTATTACTAAAAGCACAACTATAAGGGCTATCAAGAAAATAAACCAACCGCCGAACTTGATATATTTTTCAATTAATTCTGCCATTTTACCAAA
>Ga0136555_1000298_pt1 | contig 20282 bp, 24 predicted proteins | sample AntRauTorckE5432_FD_104927 | JGI IMG/M metagenome (GOLD analysis project Ga0136555, IMG submission 104927) | Saline lake microbial communities from Rauer Islands, Antarctica - Metagenome Torckler E5 #432 | ecosystem: Environmental > Aquatic > Non-marine Saline and Alkaline > Saline | place...
AAAGGAACATCTATATCTATATTAGTTAGTTGTTTTGAAATCTTTCCAATCACAGTTTCCAATCCTGTATTAACAACAACTGCAGTTCCGTAACCTGAAATAGAATATGTCCCCCTAAATAACATATTTACTTGATCTGATGTATTTAAATTACTGGCCGGAATTGTTCCTGTGCTTTTTAATACAGGACTGGATTCTCCTGTCAGTGCTGATTCATTTATCTTCAAAGAATTAGATTCTATCAATCTACAATCTGCAGGAATTGAATCTCCTGATTTTATTATGACAATGTCTCCTGGAACCAATTCATAATCTGGAATTCTTTCTTCTTTTCCATCCCTTATTACAGTAGCGTAACTTTTAACAACTCTTTTCAGTGCGTCTAATGTATTTTGTGCCTTTCCTTCCTGGAAAGTTCCGATAACAGCGTTCAGTAAAACTATTCCAAATATAATCGAACCATCTATTATATCTCCGAGTGCATAAACAATAACTGATGCAACCAATAAAACATAAATTAAAGGACTTTTAAATTGAGCTATGAAAATATTAAAATAAGTCTTCCTCTCCTCTTCTGAAAAAGTATTACGTCCGTATTTTTTCAAATTTTCTTTTACAGAGGAATTTTTTAAACCTCTTTCTTCAGAAGTTCCAAAGAAAGACAAAGCTTTTTTTATGTCTTCTCTATACCATTCTCTATCCATAGATTATTTTTGTGTTAAATAAGACGAGGCGAATATTTTTACAAGAATTGGCCCAATCAAAACTGTTAATACTGATAAGGCAATTATAGCAACAAAAAGTGCCTGGTCGATAATTCCAAGGGCTAGTCCAGAAGCAGCAACAGCAAGGGTGGTTGATAATTGCGGAATGGTTGCAGAACCGACAATCAAACTTTGTTTATTCGACAATTTTGAAATACGCGCACCAACATATCCACTAATAAATTTAGAAGCGATACTAGAAATAATTAAGGCCACTGTCAAGAATATAATATTTTCTGTAGTGAAAAATAAGGTGAAATCTGTTTGAGTTCCAATAACAATAAAGAATGTTGGAACAAAAATTCCATAACCAATACCACGAATCTTTCCTTTCAAAATATTACTTGTAATAGAATCAGATAGAACCATACCAGCAAAGAATCCTGAAATAATTGGGTGAAGTCCCATTAATTCAAAAGCGATAACAGTTCCAATCAATAGAACAAAAATCGCACGTAATTCTTGTTGGAAAATATCTTTTTCATTATTTTTAATTTCGTTCCTAAAAAACCAAATGATTTTAGGCATCATATATCTAGCTACAACAAGAAGTCCGGCCAAAAGTGGGTAGAAAATTAACGGATGCAATCCTCCTGGAATTTGGCTTTGTAAGAACACTGAAAGTAAAATCAGACTGGCAATATCAACAATAACCGAACTGGCAATAATCATTTGTCCGATCTTTGTCTTGATTAAATTAGAAGTTTCCAATGTTGGAACAATAACTGCCAATGAGGATGATATAAAAATTATTCCAATCAACAAAGAAGTTTCTATTCCGTATCCAAATAAATATGAAATTAAAAATCCTACAATAAACGGAATTGCCCCATTCAAAAATGCTATCGGAAGAATATCTCTAAAGTGTTTATTTTGACCATGTTTCAAAAGATTAGTTTCAAGTCCCGCCAAGAACATCAAAAAAACCAATCCAATCTGACTTAAAAATTCAATAGTACTGTTTGTTTCTAAAACTCCAAATCCATGTGGTCCAATAACCATTCCTCCAATTAATAGTGTAATCACCCAAGGAAAATGAAATCTAAAAAATAATTCAGACAAGAATAATCCTGCGAACAATACTACAAAAAATGGTAAAAAATCTATCATGATTTAATTAATTTAAAAGATTCTAATATTTTTACCTGAATTTCTCTGATTTCTAGATCGACCTGTCCTTCTCTAATAAATTCATCTCCTCCATATGGATTACATTCATTTATACTAACCTCTGCCCCCAATCTTTCACAAATATATTTCAAATCTTTTACATCAATTTTTGACCATAAAAATCCCCAAGGTTTCCAAGAGTCTGGAACTTTTTCGAAAGTTACATAAGTTCCCCAAATATCGCCACCCCTCAAAATATAATCTATTTTCTCTTCTGCAGAAAAATTTAATTCCATTTCAGATTTTTGACTTTGACCAATAATTCCTTCTGTTGGAATTCCAGTTGGAAAAATAGAAACGTTACTAATTTCAGAAAAATGATCAAATGGAGGTTTTTGACCAAATTTTGATTTATAAATATTTATTACAGGACCGTTATCTCCAAAATCTTCATAAATTTTCCAATCAGACGGAAAATCGATAGAAAAATGATACTGCTCATTTACATAAGTATTCCAATCTTTTTCAGTTGCTGATTCTATTACCGCCCCATTATTTGAATCTTTGTATATAAATAAGTTTAAAATAACAATGAAGACCAAAGCTACAGAGACAAAGAACGCACCAATTACATATTTATTTTTTAAGGATTTCGGTTTTATCATCTAATTTTTCAATAACATCTGATTCAACTTCTTCTTCCATTTTCTTTTTTTCTGCGACTTCCTCTTTTACAACTTTATTTAGACTGGCTTCAATTGCATCATCAGCTCTATAGAACCTAAGCATAGAGAAAACGATCATACTTCCCATAATTATTCCTATCATATTAAACAAAAATACCATCAAGAAAAATCTAGCCGTATCGAAATTCAATTCCGCTATCCAAATAGCGACAAGTGCAATTGGCGGAACAAGAGAAACTGCAACAGAAATTCCAGGCAACATACTATCTACTTTTTTTCTAATCCAAGCAAAAGTAGCAGCTATTCCAGAAGCAAAAGCTACGATGAAATATAGAAAGGCTGCCTTGATTGTGTCATTAAAAATTGATGAACTGAAAAATTCTTTGTCTTCTGGAGTAGAAAATACGATACCTGCCATAAAAGCTACTACAAAAACAACCCCCATTGATTTCAATATCAGAATTGCAGTTCTTTTAATTAAGAGTGGTCTTCCTGTTGTAACTCCTAGAGAAAACAAAAGGATTGGAGTAAGTAAAGGTGTAATCAACATTCCTCCAATTAAAATTGCAGAATTTGCCAGTAAAAGTCCTGCTGCAATAACAATAGAAGAAAGCACAAGCAATGTGTAATAAGTGCTTCCCGATTGAGATTCAACAATCAAATCATTAATTGCTCTATATTGATCACTTTTTGTAATTTTTGTCCAAAACCCTTTTTGATTATTTTCCATATTTAATAAGCATATAGCATATAGCATATAGCGTAAAGTGAGTATTAAATAATTCTTTTCTTAAATTCCTCAATAAAAGGAACTTGCTCTGGTTCTGCATCATATTTTTTTGCCAATGACAGTGCTGTCCAGTCTGCCAACATTAGTGAGTTAAATATTTTCTCGAATTTCGAATTCCCTTCTAAGAATATTTTTGTAACTGGATATCCTTTTTCTTGGAAAAGTTCTTCTACGACCTCCATTCTTTTGGCGATTCTTGGGTGGTCTTGTGAATCTTGGATAAAAATAAAATGGAAATTTTCTGACAGATGTTTGTTTGAATCCAGAAAATCATATCCCTGCATTTCATTGTGATTAAGTTCTGGGAATACGTTATAAAATGCAGGTGTCTTTCCGGTTTCATTCATTTTAATTTTCCAGTTGTATGCAATGGCGCGATTTTGTGTTGATGTATAAATTATTGGGGTTTTTCCTTCTAAACTTTTAGACAAGTTTTCTCCTTCTGATTTTAATTCTGTTGGCTTCAGTATTTCTCTCATTGATTCCAATTCAGGCAGGATTGATTTATCAATTAAATAAGCAAGTGCAATAGTTGAAAATCCAAGTGCCAGGCGTGGTTGAATTCCAGTATCAGGAATTTGAATATAAGGAAGTTGGTTATCTTTTGCAAAATCAATTAATTTTCCACCAGTTGAAATAATTATAGTGTCGCGTCCTTTTGAATAAGATTCATCCAAAAAATCCAAAACCTCTTCTGTGTTTCCAGAATATGAACTGGCAATTGAGAGACTTTTCTTATAAAAATCTTCATCATAATTTGGAGTTCCATAATCACGATGAATATACAAATTTATCCCAGGTCTGTATGTGTGTAATATTCCTGCTGCCAAATGTGACCCTCCCATTCCTGCCAATACATAGTTTTCGTAATTATCTGACAGCTTGTCTGCATTAATAATTTCCGGCTTGTAATCAAATTGTTCTGCGAATTTTAAAATTGAATTTTCCATATGTTATGTATTTTAACAGAAATAAAAAATACCTCTAACATCTTTCAAGATGTTAGAGGTATAATAAAATATTATTTTTACTTTGACATACCAGCAAAAGATCTAGCGCCCATGTTTACATAAAAATAACACCACTTAACTTTGGCATACCTAAAGGAGTCACATTTTAAGTATGGAATATGTTCAAAATAATAACAATCATTAACCACAGAAGAATATCCATAGATAATAAATTTTTCCTCCATCCATTCTTTAGGAATTTGATCTTGATTATATTCAAACCACTTCAAATTACCATATGAAAAAGTTTTATCTAAAAAACCTTTTTCTTTTATATGTTCACGAACTTCCACCCCTCTTAAATCATTGGATGTTTTTTGTGAATCCCATTGATATATTTCAAATTCTCCTGGATTAATTACTTCTGTTAATCTTGATTCAATTGAAGATTCATCAATATCAACCCATTCAGGGTATTCAATAAGTATTTTACTGTCACTATTCATAATTTACCTCTTATTTATTCTAAGCTTATTCTGTTTTTATTTCAGTTTGCTGTCTAAATATCACATTACAACTTTTTTAAATAATGTTAAATACACAACTTTAATTATTTCATCGATTAAGTTCCCTGATTTATTCAGGGAACTTACTGATTTAAGGAATTGTGACAGCTTTTCATGAAAAACTGTTGTAACTATTTAATATAAGAAGATTCCTGCATACACAGGAAACATTTCAGAAACCACTCTCCTCTCGTGGCTCGTTGCTGGTTACTCTACCTCTTAACCAAAATCGTCCTTGCTGGCGCACCATCAATATCAACTTTCAGTGGCAAGCAATAAATTTCGTATTCATCCTCTATAATTTCCTTTAAATTAATTCCCTCCAAAATTGGAATATTTTTAGACAATATAGAATCATGAGCACGATGATCGTCTGACCCTTTTTGCTTTACAGATAAATAATCAATCCCGAAAAGTGCGATATGTTTTTCTGCTAACCAATCTGCACAATCTCCATCTAAATAAACAAAATCTGCATGGAATTCTGAAAATCCCCTTTCTGAATTAGAAGTCTTAACTAAAACTCTGTCCCCTGCATTAACTGCCATTTCAGACTTTTCAAAATCAGATATTTTAATTCCTTCACCTGGCTGCAAATAAGAAAAATCAAAAACCTTACAGTCTCCAACAAAATGATCCAAAGGAATCTTATTCAAAGTCATTCCGTCTGCAATAGTATGTTTTGGTGCATCAACATGAGTTCCTGTATGTGAACCAAAAGTAATTTTAGAAAGATTACTGGAAGCCTCAGGTAATTTTGCAAAATCCTGAATATTAACAGGTTCGTTATTTGGATAAACAACCGTTTCGTTATTTATGTCTATTGATATGTCGTAAATTTTCATAAGATTGATTATAGCAAATTTTAGATCCTTGCTTTCGCTAGGACGACAAAAAAATTTTAATTTTCCTTCACATCATGCCCTCCAAATTCATTCCGCAAGGCAGAAACTACTTTTCCTGTATAACTTGGTTTTCCTTGAGAATTAATTCTGAAATCCAGAGCACCTTTGATAATCTCAACAGGCACATCTAATTTTTCTGCAGCTTCAACAGTCCACTGTCCTTCACCGGAATGAGAAACCTCTCCTGAAATTCCATCTAACTCTTCTGTGTGCTTTTGATAAGCACTTGAAAGCCAACCAATTAAACTTGATTCAATTACTGAACCTTTATTATAAACTCTAGAAATTTCTGGCAAATCTAAATCAAATTCCGCAGCCTTTTTCATAACCTCAAAACCTTCTCCGATAGCCTGCATCATTCCATATTCAATTCCGTTATGAACCATTTTCACAAAGTGTCCTGCTCCATGTTTTCCCATGTATCCAAAACCATCATCGACAGATAAATCTCTAAATAAATTTTTGTATTCTTCGTAAACTTCTTTGTCTCCTCCACACATTAAACAAGCTCCATTTCTGGCACCGCTTGGTCCACCAGAAACTCCAACATCCATGAACCTGATTCCCTTTTCAGTTAATTCTTTTGATCTACGAAGAGTTTCAATATAAGGAGAATTTCCACCATCAATAATTGTGTCACCTTCATTTAGCAGAGGAACTAATTCAGACAAGACATCGTCGACTGCCTTATGTGGAACCATTAACCAGATTGTTTTGGAATTCCCATCAGAAGATTCTAATTTTTCAACCAATTCAGAAATAGAATATGCACCAATTGCACCAAACCCAACAACTTGATCAATTGCTTCTGAGCTGCGATTATTCGCCACAACTTCGTAATCTTTTTCCAGAAGTCTCTCAACCATATTTAATCCCATTTTTCCTAATCCGATGTATCCTAATTTCATATTTTTTAATTTAATGCTTTTAAATCTGCAGGATCTGCCCCCTTCTCATAAGTTTCCAAATTAATATTATTCCACTTGTCCTTAATCTTTGAAATAATGTTCCATTCTGTTGCAACCTCTTGTGTTGAAGTAAATAAGGTTTGATCACCTTTAATCGCGTCATACAAAACTTTTTCATATGCATCAGGTAACATCACATCTCCCTTTTCATAATCAAAAGAGAATCTTCTTTCTTCTAAATCAAATGCCAAACCAGGTTTTTTAGTCCAAAAACAAATTGATATTTCATGATCTGGCTGAATATTCATCCTTAAAACATTATTGTAATGGCAAATTCCATCGATAGGACAAACTGAAGATTCTTTATCTTTGAATACAATCTCTATTTCGACTCTACTTTCATTCAAAGCCTTTCCACTTTCCAGATAGAACGGAACTCCTTTCCATCTATCATTTTTAATTCCCATCTTTAATTTGAAATAAGTTTCGGTGTGAGATTTTGAATCAACACCTTCTGTATTTTTATAACCATTATATTGGGCTCGATATGCGTAATCTTCTATTTTTCTGGAGAAAGGAACTATCCTAGACAAAACATCTAAACGAGCTTTTCTGATAGATTCTGAATTAATTCCTTTAGGATCTTCCATGGCAACCAAAGCCAACATTTGTAAAACATGATTTTGACCAACGTCGCTTAATGCTCCTAATCCATCATAAAAATTCCCTCTGGTTTCCAAATCATTTTTCTCATACAATTTTATGTTTACTTTTTCTATGTGTTCCCGATTCCACAAAGGTTCAAAAATTGCATTAGCAAAACGGAATGTAATTATATTTTGAACAGCTTCTTTTGCCAGATAATGATCGATTCTGAAAATTTGCTCTTCCTCAAAAAGAGAACCCAAAGTCTTATCTAATTTTTTAGCTTCTTCTGGATTACTTCCAAAAGGTTTTTCTACCAAAATTCTGGACCAAGAACCTTCTTCTGTTTCACTTCTGATACATTCTTGAATAAGTTTTGCTTCTGAAATATTTTTGAAAACAGATTCATACAAATTTGGTGGAACAGCAAGATAGAAAAGTTTATTTGAACAAAGTAAATCTGCCTTATCAAAATCACCTAAATAAGTATTCAAGGCTTGATAGTCTTCTAGTGAATCTATATTTCCTTGTTTGTAGTGAACCCTTTCCAAAAGAGCAGAAATTTTTTCTTCTGAATGTCCGTGTTCTTTTTTATCTAACGCATTAGAAACGAACTCTCTATAATCGGCATCTGTTAAATCTTTTCTGGAAAAACCAACTATTCTGAAATCATCAGGAAGCAGGTCTTTTATGTACAAATCCATTAGGGCTGGGAGGATTTTATTCTGAGCTAAGTCTCCTGTTGCCCCAAACAAGATACACGTCATTGGATGTTTCTCTTTCATAATTAGTTAATATAATATCATAAATTATAAATGTTAAGCTGGCTTAACAATGTCTAGCAATGATTTGCGCCATTTTTTTCTAAATATTTCTGATGATACTCTTCTGCTGGGTAAAATTCTGATGCGGATGTTATTGCTGTTGCAATATGATTATCGAATTTTTCTGAATTTAATTTTGCTTTTAAATTTTCTGCAGTTTCTTTTTGTTCTGAGTCTGTATAAAAAATCTCGCTACGATATTGAGAACCGACATCAGGACCTTGTCTGTCTATTTGTGTTGGATCATGGATTTCAAAAAAGTGATTTAATAAATCTATATAAGAAATCTTTTCCGAATCAAATATAATTTCAATTGCTTCTGCATGACCTGTTGCACCTATGCAAACTTGTTCATAAGACGGATTTTCTCTTTTCCCTCCTATATATCCAACTGTGGTTTCCAAAACTCCATCCAAAGAATCAAAAGATTTTTGAATTCCCCAGAAACAGCCTGCTGCAAATATTGCTTTTTGGTTATTATTTTCCATAAAATTATTTCTCCAACTCATCCCTCCTATCATGATAAGGACAATAATCACATTTCTCTCCCGAATCTGGAATTATATCTTGATCAAGTGTTTCTTTAATCTTAAAAATAGTATCTTCTATCCAATCAGTACTTTCACTTTCATATGGAATTATATCTATATCAAAATCTAATTTAGCATCAAATCTGTCTTTATCTGTTTGTCCGTTCGCATAAACAAAATATCCAGTATCAGAAACTTCGAATCCATTTTGTCGTAACAGCCATTGATAAACCTCCATTTGCCTTTTGTATCCATCTTGCCATTCTGCATCGATAGTCACCTTTTCATCTTTGCTGGTTGATTTGTAATCTACAATATAAATTTCCCCTCTTGGATTAATCCATAAATCATCAACTGCCCCACAAATAGTCATTCCTGTTTGGTCATGCAAAAAATCAATCCCTTTAAAATTCTCTCTCCATTTATCAATATCCGCATGCTTAAACGGAACGGCATCAATTCCAAATTTTTCCATCAATGGATGCGCCTTTTCAGATTTTCTATAAATATCAAATTCTTTCTTGAACAATTCATCAACTGCATTATTCAGGTTAAGTGGAAATTGGCGAGGGCGTGCAGTTCCCAGTTTATTATCAATATAAAAACACTTTGGACATTCCATAAATAAATCTATTTTTGAACGAGACAGGCGCCATTTAGCTCCGCCGTAATTCCAGTTTGAGTTTCTGTTTGGATTATAAAATTGTCCCATAGTGGAACTATTCTACCATTTCCTGATCGAATCTGAAAAATCATTATTATGCAGTTCCTTTAGACGATCCTTTGTGGCTCTTGAAATATTTGGCAAATTATCAACGTCAAACCAATCTTGTTTCTGAACCTCAATTCTATCAATCAATCTCTTGGGCTTATCTGATTTTTTATAATCATCGCAAACACAAATTGTCACATAATCATCTTTCCCTCCAGTATTGTTTTGATATTTTCCTAAAACTGCAATCTCTCCAATTAAATCATAGCTGGTTTCTTCAAGTGCCTCCCTTTTTGCAGCCTCTATTTCAGTCTCTCCTTTTTCTATTCCTCCACCAGGAAAAACCCAGTAATTATCATAAGGATGTTTAATCAGTAGAACTTTATTTCCATTTTTAATAATCACCCTTACTCCTTTTGTTGTTAGACCTAAAACTTTATATATCAATAAAACTCTTAATCTTTTTATCGGTGTTAATATATTCATATTTTATTAACTATCTCCTTGAAATCTTCACCCCTCTTTTCAAAAGAAGTATATTGATGAAATGATCCAGATGCAGGAGACAAAAGAACAACGTCTCCACTTACAGCAACCTGATTTGCATATTCCACCGCTTCAGACATTTTTTCTATCTCTGTAGTTTTAATATCTAGTTCGTCTTTAATTTTGAGAATTTTATCCTCTATTCCTCCTGGCAATAAGACAATTTCCTTTACCTTATTCAAAAATGAATTTTCTAAAGAACTGAAATCTATCCCTTTATCAGTTCCTCCAATAATCAATACTACGTTATTGTTTTTTCCCAAAGACTCTAACGCCACATTGGTCGCTGCGGGACTGGTTGATTTTGAATCGTTAACATATGTCACGCCATTTAATTCTCGAACTTTTTCTATTCTATGTTCAAGCCCTCTAAATTCTCTTATCTTTTGAATACTTTTTGATGTGCTCAAATTTAGTAAATTAATAATACCTAGAACAAATCCAATGTTATATAAGTTATGTAGGCCGATTAAATTCCTTTTTTCAACATTATCAAATACTAAATCGATCTTATCTCCAGTTTTTAAAATAAGTTCTCCTTTTTCATTTGTATAAATTCCATCTTCCACCGCTTCATCAACCAACTGCTCAAAAGAAACATCGTAAAAATTCTTAACTTTTAATTTTGGTAAAATATATTTTTTAACTCCATCATCATCTGTAGTTGTTATAAATTGCGTATTTGAATTATCAATCCCTAACATTTTGGCATCTGAATATTTTTCGATACTTCCACCATATCTATCCAAATGATTAGAACTGATATTTGTAATCAAACAAATATCCAAATAATGTTCAGATTTGAAAAGTTCTAATTGATAACTAGATAATTCCAGAATTGCGATAGTTCCTGGTTCAGGTTTTGAATACAGAAAATCCAGTGGTGATGCTCCAATGTTTCCACCTAACACTACGGAACACTGATCCTTGATTGATTCATAGAGCAATGAGACCACAGTACTCTTACCATTTGATCCAGTAACTCCGACGATTGGACCAATCTTCCTCCACTCTTCAATAAATAGGGTTGTGTCGTTGTGGATTGGAATTCCAAGGTCGCGTGCACTTTTCAAAATTTCAGATTTTTCAACCGAAACACCAGGGCTTGTTACAATCAAATCAAATTCCTCTGGATTAAAATCGTTTGTTTCAAAATTAAATTCCGCATCTGAAAATTTGTTTAATAGATTACTATCAAAATCTGATTCTTTTCTGGAATCATAAACCGAAACAACAGCGCTCTTGTTAGTTAAATATTTTATTGCGGCTTGTCCTGTCACCCCAAAACCCATAATAACTACTTTTTTATTTTCCATTTTAAACATTATACACTTTTGTTAAATTCTTCTCTAACCTTATAAATGTCACCTGCCCCAATTGTAGTAATTACATTTCCCGACCTCGTTTTCTGTTTTAAATAATTTGAAATTTCAGAATAAGTTTTAATCAAGTGAACCTTTGTTTGAGAATATCTCTCTATTGATTCTGCGATATCTTTTGAATTGATTGATTTAATATCATTATCCGTATCGCCAAGCGCTGGAACAATATCTGTTAGAATTACCTCATCGAAGCCTTTGAATGCCGACCCGTATTCTTTGGCAAAACTATTCATTAGGTTGTATTGTCTTGGTTCAAAAACAGCATAAGTTTTTTTATCTGGATAGAATTGTTTAATACCTTTATATAGATTCTTTACCTGTGTTGGATGATGAGCAAAATCATCTATAAATATTTGTCCTGTCTTTGCTTTGTGAACTTCAAACCTCCTTCCTACACCACTGAAATATTTTGCAGTTTCTCGAATTCCAAATATTGGAATATCTAAAACATCACAAAACGCAACACAAGAAGCAAAATTTAAAATATTGTAATCTCCTGGAATATTAATTTTTAAATCTGTAATAATTTTTTGGCCAGAATTATATACAGAGAAGGTAGAACTATTTTTGTCTTTAACGAGATCCTTTATTACATAATCATTTGACTCATTAAACCCAAAGTAAACGACATGACATTCAGAATTTGCAGTCACTTGTCTGATTTTTATATCATCACCATTTGCAACAATAATTGAATTTTCAGGATGCAGATCAACAAACTCCTTAAAGGCACCCACCATATCATCTTCATCCTTATAGTATTCCATATGACTCTTCTCTATTGATGTAATTATAGTTGCGTCACCAATTAAATGAAAGAAAGATCTGTCATACTCACAAGCCTCAACCACAGAGTAGATTGACTTACCTAAATGATTATATCCACTTAATTCTTTTGTATACGCTCCACCAAAAATTGTGGGGTCAATTCCTGAATTAATCATAGACAAACCAAGTAGTGCAGTTGTCGTGCTTTTTCCATGACTTCCAGAAATAGAAATCCTAAAATCCTTTACTGTTAATTCTTTTAAAAATTCAGCACGCTTTATAATTCTAATTCCCATTTTTTTGGCAGCAATAATTTCAGGACATTCTTCATTTATTATTGAAGAATAGACAACGATATCTGTATCGCTTTTTACATTAGTCTCTTTATGTTCATAAAAAATCTGCGCACCATTTTTATAAAGATCCACAGTTTCTGGAGACTTCTTTTTATCTACTCCACAAACCTGATATTTTTTCTCGAGACAAATTTTAGCAATACCATTCAGTCCTTTTCCTCCTATTCCTATAAAAAATATTTTCTTTGGCATACAGAAATTTTGCCAAACACAGATAAAACTTATTTAAATAAAAGTTAAAGTATTTCTAAACTTATTTATGGTCCATACAAAACTGTTCTCTCAAAGACATTCTTGCAAAAAATGCAGCCGACACAACGAACAATAAATAAGTCTGCATTATCACAAAATAATCAAAAGGAATTTCACGCCATGCACCTAAAACAATAGCAGTGGTCCAAGAAATAATTGAAATTGCGCCTGAAATAATCAGCCAACCTCTAGCCCTCATGAATTCTTTTGATTCCAGAAAATGTTTGTCTACATGCCTATCCAACAAAGGCAGGTGCCATTTATGAAAGAAATATCCATTAACAGTTAAAATTAAAACGATTGTAACTTTTGCCAGAAACTTATCAGAATCCATAAAAAATTCAGGGTCACCTAAAAACAACATAAAACCTGAAATATAAGAAATAACCAAACCTCCCCAAACAAAAGTACTCCCTAATTCCAGGAATTTAAATTCTGTCCTATTTATCTTGCTATCTTTTACAGACAATAGAAACATCCCGTCTGACAAATAAGCTCCTCCTGCGCCTAAAATTGCTCCAAATAAATGAGCGATAACGTAAAAAGTGTATAGTTCCATGAATACAGTATATATTGGACTACAAATAGCGTAAAGGTTATCCGAACGTAAACGCAAAAGCCTCCAGTCCTTTTACATTAGATCTAATTTCTAACAAGTGTTCTGTGTATTCATCACCTAAATCAATCAAATTATACAGAGTCGTATCAGAAAAATTTACAATTCCGTTTTGAACATCAGCACCTGAACTGACCAATTCACCGTCTAAATATATTTCCGCTGAAACATTTCCACCAGCAACCAAATTCACTTTTGCTGCAGTGAATTTAATAAAGATACTTCCGGATTCGCCTTCTAAAATAGATTCTTCTGAATCAATTTTCCAGTCACCAACAAGAGAATAAGTGTTACTGGGAATATTTTCTGGTTTTACATAATTACAAATCTGACCAAAACAATTTCTGTTTGGTAAATTATTTATATATTCAATACGACTGGACCCTAAATAAGTTTCCCTTGTTCCAATTTTTGAAAAATTAACATTTTGTACACCAACGACTTCTCCTTCTTCCATTTCAATATCTGAGTTATTTAACTCACCCAAAAGTTCTACAATTTTCGCCTCGGTTTTATCATAAGCCCCTTCCCCAATATGATCATAAACAATCTTCCCGTCCTTATTAATCAAATATTTTCTGGGCCAATATTTATTCTCGAAAGCGCGCCAGGTAGAATAATCATTATCCAAAACAACCGGAAATTTAATTCCAAAACCGTCTAGAGCTTTTTGGACGTTATCAATATTTTTTTCAAAAGCAAATTCAGGTGTATGAATTCCAATAATTATCAATCCATCATCTTCATATTTTTCATACCAAGAATTTAAATAAGGAAAAGTTCTCTGACAATTCACACATGTATATGTCATGAAATCAATCAAAATAATCTTTTCTCCAATATAGTCTGCGATTTGAAATTCTTCTGAATTAATAAAACCAGAAGGATTTTCAATCTCTACATAATCTGGATAAAAATCAGATTGATTTATCAATCTATCTTCAATCGTTTCTCCAGAAAAAACATAAATAAGCCCTAATCCTACAATTGCTGCTATTGATATTATTATTGCTACCTCGGGTTTTTTCATAATTTTATCCATCAACTCTTTCTAATAAAATATGTTCTAGCCCTGTAAAATCAAATCCTTGCACAATCAGGTAAGCTTCAAAAGTTTTATCTAGCCCTGTAATAATTGCGATTCCAACAATCAAGAACAAAATTCCAATAACTTTTTTAAACCAACCCTTTGGATCAGACAACCTACCAAGGTGATTTGCAAACCTTTGTCCTAACAGTGAAATCAATAAAAGAATTAATGAAAGTCCTAATGCATAAGCAATTAGATAAACTGTTCCCAATAAAAAGCTGGCTGGTAACACGGTTGCTAAAATCACAAAATATGTCGGTGAACAACTTGAAAATACTGGTCCCAAAGCAAGCCCCATGATCACGTCTCCAGTAAATCCTCCTTTTTTAGATCCTACCGCTAACCATCTATTTCCAGCTTGTCCAAATTTAAACTTAGAAATAATTTTCGCCCAAAGTGACGGGAACAAAAATGTTAAAGCAAAAAATATAAGTATCGTTCCAGATAAAATAGTCCAGAAACTTTGTGGAATTGAAATAAATGCTGTCGTCGCTTTTAATAACAACGTAAACAAAACAATCGAAACCGCAAGAGAACCTGTAATAACATAAGGTTTTAATTTATTTTTTGACTCAGAAACTGATCCTCCAATAATCACCGGTAAAAGTGGTAACACACATGGCGCAAGCACTGTCAGAATTCCGGCTATGAATGAAATAATAAGTAATGTCATATTAGTTTAGTAGTTAGTTAATAGTTCTTAGTATGTAGTCCCTTACCAAGAACTATTTGCCAAGTACTAAATTGTTAATCTATTTGATTTTTGCAATAACTCCTGCAAGGTCTGCGCTTCCTGACCATTTTGCAATCATATTTCCTTCTGCGTCAACTTGAACAATTGTGTGTTGAAGTGTAACTCCATACTTTTTCTTTAATTCAGTTTCTTTGTCATAATCTGTTTTAAAGATTGTAACGCCTGCTGGAATTTCTGATAAGTTTCCTGAGATATCCGAATTCAAAGCTCTACATGAAGGACACCATGTGGCATGAAAGAATAAAAGTTTTTTTCCTTCTGCAGATGCAAGTGCTGATGCTGAATAATCAACATAAGTTCCTGCTGATTTTTCCATCATTACTTCTGCCTCAACCTTGATATCTCCTTCCATCATAACTCCATCCCCTTTTTCTTCCATAGCTTCACCTTCCATCATAGAGTCGTCATGTGACTCTTCCATCATTGAATCATTCTCTTTTCCTTCCATTACTGCATCAGTATTTGTTGTAGTTTTTTCTTCTTTATCATTTGTTCCTACTAAAACTCCACCAACAATCAGAACCAAAGCCACTATTCCTACTATGGCCACTGTTCCAAATCCGCTTTCCTTTTTCATAAATAAATTTAAATTACCCCATTAATAAGATCTAATAAAACTATTATATTCGATTAAAATTATATGTAAAGTAAACTATACATGGTCTGTGGATAATTAATGCGAGTGTGAGTGTCCATGAGAATGAGAATGTCCTCCTTTGGATTTATAATCCTTTAAATAAAATACGGCCAAGGACGTTACAATCGGAACAGTCATAACTAATCCTATGCTTCCAATAATTGTTCTAATTATTTCACTAGCGAATATTTCCATATTAATAACGGTGGTAAATTCATAATCATAAATATTAAAAAGTAAAAGTAATGGCAAAGCAGTTCCAGTATAAGCAAGCACCAAAGTGTTCACTAAAGCACCAACATGTTCCTTTCCTACTCGCATTGCTCTTTTATAAACTTCTTTTCTAGAAATCTTTTTATTACTATTGAAAAGTTCTGTTACGACTGCAGACTGTGTAACGGCAATATCGTCTAATACTCCCAAAATTCCAATGATGATTGCTGCCAATAACAAACCAGAAAAATCAAGTTCGCCCCCTGTATTAAAATTCAAGAACACTGCAGCCTCATCAGAAAAACCAGATAAATTTGAAGCTCCAACAGCATACCAAGCCAGCACACCAGTAATCCCAACAGAAATCATTGTTCCAACATACGCAACCAAAGACTCTCTATTAAATCCGTGAGTGAAAAATATGGCAGCGAATAATATCGCGGAAGCAACCAAGAAACTGGCCACTAAAGGATTCCAGCCTGCCAAAATTCCTGGTATTAATATATAAAAAATTGCCAAAAAACTTCCTAATAAAGCAACTAGTGATCTTAATCCTTGGAAACCTCCGAAAATTATTATTACAAAAATAAATAGTGCAAAAAATAAATAAATTTGGAAAGTCCTATCAATATTTACAATCGAATATCTTTCTATTCCACTTATATCAACTAGGTAGTTTAAGAAAACAACATCCCCTTCTTCAATTTCTGGAAAATCACTTTTAAAAGTCGCTGTTTGATTTTTTTGTGGACCTCCTAAAATTTTTACTTCCAAATTTTTATAAATAGAAATATTATCACTCCATCCAATTTTAATTTCTTCTTCTCCAATAATATCTACAATTTTTGCTTTAAAAGTTCCTTGATATTGATCATGGATTTCTTGTGCAAATAGATTATTAAAACTGAGACCAAAAATAAAAAGGGCCAAGAAACAAAGGAAGATTTTATTCAATTTCATATTACTAAACATATTAACAAGATTCACACTTTTTACATATACCAAAAAATTCTAATACGTGACTTTTGATGCTCGAAAAGGCTTTTGAGTTTTCGGATGCTTTTTTAAGTCCATCTTTTACGCAAATATCTACCCCTTCTTTTTTACCACACTTTGTACAAACTATATGATGATGATGACTGTCTTGATATTCATAATATGATTTTCCGTCTCTAAAATCTGTCTGATATAAAATTCCTTTTTCTACGAATTTTTCTAAAATTCTATATATAGTTGTTAAATTAATAAAATTTCCTAAAGATTTATTTATTTCATCAATTGAAAGTGGTTTATGTTCTTTTTTTAGAATCCCCAAAACACCGACTCTTCCTTTTGTAATTTTAAAATTATTCTTTATTAAGATTTCTTCTATTGCCTTATTCATAATCCTAGTGTAGCATAGATGCATATTATTTGCATTTAAAAATTAACCTCAAAAAACCATGTTAGAAATATTACTTTATTCAATCTTAATAATGTCAGCCTCGATAATTGGAGTTATCAGTGTCTGGAAAAAAGTTGGCGGACTTATTGAAAACAATCTACACTTTTTAGTCAGTTTTTCTGCTGGAGTGTTTTTGATAGTTGCGTATAACTTATTCATAGAAACAATAGAACATTCCCTTAGTCTATCTTGGGGTATACTTTGGATACTAGCAGGGATGTTTGCGTTCTGGTTGTTATTTAAACTAATTCCTTCTTTCCACCATCATCACGACAAAGAATGTACTGAACATGAATCAGGTATTGATTACAAAAAAGTAGTTTTTGGAGACGCATTACACAACATTGGAGATGGAATTCTTTTAGCCTCTTCTTTTATAGCCGGACCTGTACTAGGAATGGCTGCTGCGATCAGTATTTTTGTACATGAATTAATTCAAGAAGTTTCAGAATTCTTTATTTTAAAAGAAGCAGGACTTTCTACAAAGAAAGCTTTAAAAATAAACTTCTTTGCTTCTTCTACTATATTGATTGGTTCTGTCGGAGGATTCTTATTATTAGAAAATTTCAAATTATTAGAAATTCCGGTATTAGGAATGGCTTCTGGTATTTTTATAATAGTTGTTCTGCAGGACCTTATCCCTCATTCAATTAAAAATGCGAGTAAAGCTCACTTATTTAAACATATAGTATGGTTTATTTTAGGACTAATATTAATGTCTGGGACTAACTTTGTGTTAAGCGAGGGACATTCTCATGGACATGAAGACCACGACCAAGAAGAAAACCATTTACACGAGAATGAACACCAACATGCGGACGACCATCATGAAGAAGATCATAACGAAGAGGAGCATCTGCATGAAGATGAGGAAAATCACGATCACTAAAATAAAAAACCGCTTTTCTGCGGTTAGTGTGTAATATTAAGACCTTTCTTAGAATCCAGGTCCGCTAACTCTCTTGATCTGTAATTTCTGAAATAAAGCATCTCTTCCATAGAGCAAAATATCCAACCAATATACTCTGCTGATTTTGAAAGCATAACCTGATCAGAAGTATTCATTTCTCTAATCTCCTGACACATCCATAGAATATGTTTCAGTTTCTGATTTTTTAATCCAGAACTTGGATTGTTGGATTTTTCTGACTCAAGACGCTGATGCTTATTCTTTATGATTCTCTCTATCTCTTCTACTGAATTTTTATAAAACATTTGTTCTCCTTCTGAAATAAAAGATACAGGAAAAACTCATTTGAATCAAATCAAGTTTATACACCAATATTTAAATAAAAATCTTTGTTCTATTTAACTTAATCAAAGTCACTGGAAAACCAAAGTTTTCAGTTAATCCTCTAATATAAGTCCCAGAACCCACCTTTAGTTTAATTTGAAAAGTTTGGATTTTTTCATCTTTTACAGAATCAAAATATTCTCTCCATTTTTCCAAAATTTCATTTTGACGAAAATCTCCTTTAACTTTTGAAACATTATCGTTAATATAATTTTTAATATTTGCTGTCGGTTCTGATTTTAAATTTAAAAACTCGCTCTCCATTATTGAAACGTCTCTGGACGGTCTTTCTATATTTGTGTTCCCTTTTTTAAAATGATCAAATAATTTAATGCCACCAATAGTCTTAGAAGAAAACCAAGGATATTTTTGTTCTTTGATTTCTTTTAACTTGAAAACTTTCCCTATCAATTCATCTTCTGTTATATTCAAGATTTTTTGATTTTCGATAAGACCTAAAACATCTCCTGTATCTGTATGCATTCCAACAATAAACGTAGCAAGGTATTCTTTATCGTATTCTAAATATTTTTGATATTCTTTATTTTCTTCTCCAACCAAAATTAACACTTCACCTTCTGCCATAGGATCTAAACGCCCAGCATAAGACAGTTTCTCATCTTTAATTTCTGGCTTTTCTATTCTCAGACGATCCAACATCTCAAGAGGTGTTTCGGATACTTTTTTATTTGAAATAAACATTTATTCTTCGGAATTTACTTCCAGTTTTTTACCTTATCTTTTAACCTATCATTAACAAACTCCACAACCTCAGATATTTTCACTTCTGATTTAATAAAATATTCTACAGCACCTAATTCAAAAACTCTTTCTTTATCACTTTTTTGACCCAAGTTAGATAAAACAACTACAGGAATTTCTATTCCTTCGTTTTTAAAATCTTCTAATAAAGAAAATCCATTCAGATTGGGCATCATAATATCCATCAAAAGAAGGTCATAATCATTTTTGGAGATAAATTCTTTAACGATTAAACCATCAGCAGCAACATCAATAGTAAAACCTTCGTTAGTTAATTTTAAAGATAATGCATTAGATAGAGGTTTTTCGTCTTCCGCTATTAGTATTCTTTTAGAACCCTTTCCGCTCATTTGGTATTGATTATAGCAAAAATTTAGATAATTATAACAAGATTATTCTACCCTAGAGCACCTTCTTTTCTGAGGATTTTTTCCTTAATTTTACTGCCTCCTCTATTATAGTCGCCTATTTTTCCGTCACTTCTGATTACTCTGTGGCACGGAATACTTTTATCATAGTTTGCTTTCATTAAGTTTCCTACTACGCGTGCCGCCTTTTCATTACCAGCTTTTTTAGCAACTTCTTTATAAGTTACTACTTTTCCTTTTGGAATTTTTGAGACAATATTTAGAACTTTTTCTTTAAAAGTTTTCATTAGCTAACATTCTAGCAAATATCAAAAAAATAAGAGATAAGATTCTTGAATCTTATCTCTTATTTATTAGTTCCAAACTTTTTCCCTTAATCAATAAAAGTATAAGCTTGTCCTGATTTACCA
>Ga0136555_1000299_pt1 | contig 20264 bp, 18 predicted proteins | sample AntRauTorckE5432_FD_104927 | JGI IMG/M metagenome (GOLD analysis project Ga0136555, IMG submission 104927) | Saline lake microbial communities from Rauer Islands, Antarctica - Metagenome Torckler E5 #432 | ecosystem: Environmental > Aquatic > Non-marine Saline and Alkaline > Saline | place...
AAAGTACCCACGTGGTAGGATTGTTAAGCTTAAAGTCAATTGCTAATCCGAATAACTTCATATATTTAAAACTATATAAAAAAATGAGTATGTAATAGTTATAATGTCAAAAGCTAACTCAGACTCTAAATCAACTGGTATCAATATTGGTATTGATCTAGGAACAACAAATAGTTGTGTAGCTTATCAAAATCATAGTGGCGAAGTTGAAATTCTGGCTAATGACCAGGGGTACCGCACAACCCCCTCATATGTAACATATACTAACAACGAACGTTTAGTGGGTGTTTCGTCGAAAAACGTGGCAATTACACAGATGGAAAATACAGTGTATGACGCTAAGCGCTTGATTGGTCGAAAATTTAGTGACAAGCAAACACAGGAAGACATTAAAAACATGTCATACACAATAATTAACAAGAATGATCAACCTTACATTAAAGTAAAATACCTTAAAAAGACACATGAATTCCTTCCAGAAGAAATATCATCTGTTATTTTGGCGTACCTGAAGGATATGGCTGAAAAAGCTACAGGAGAAACAGTTGTTGGAGCAGTTATAACCGTACCAGCTTATTTCAACGATTCTCAAAGACAGGCAACTACGGATGCGGGTAAATTGGCAGGACTGAATGTTTTACGTATTATTAACGAACCTACTGCAGCAGCCATGGCGTATGGTCTAAACAAAAAAGATCAACCATCAAACATTTTAGTTTTTGATCTTGGTGGCGGTACATTTGATGTGTCGCTTCTTAAAGTAAATCCCAAACATGGACTATTCAAAGTTTTGGCCACAGCAGGAGATACACATTTGGGCGGTGAAGATTTCGATAACCTTTTGGTAAAACATTTAGCTGAACAATATGAAAAGAAAACAGGAGTTTCCGTTAAAGGTGATGTTAAAGCTATGCGAAAACTAAAAACAAGCGCCGAGGAGGCTAAAAGACAATTATCATCATCAAGGGATGCTAACATTGATCTGTCGTATATCGGTAGTGACAGTTGCTCAGTCCGTTTGTCCCGTGCCAAATTTAACATTTTGTGTGCATCATTGTTTAAAAAATGCCTCGATCCTGTTAAGAAAGTATTAGCTGATGCGGGTAAAGATAAAGATGAAATAGATGAAATTGTTATGGTGGGTGGCAGTTCCCGTATACCAAAGGTCCAAGAAACTATAAGTGAATTTTTCGATGGTAAAAAACTCAATTTGACTATAAATCCAGATGAAGCGGTAGCTTATGGTGCAGCGGTACAGGCTAGTTCTTTATCCGGTCAAGAGGGGTGCAAGGATATTCTACTCCTTGACGTCACACCTTTATCATTGGGTCTAGAAACACGCGGTGGAGTCATGGATGTGGTTATTCCACGTCAGACAACCATCCCACGTAAAGAAACTAAAAGCTATAGTACCGCTAAGGATAATCAGACAACGGTATTAGTAAAAGTATATGAAGGGGAACGTAAAATGACCAAAGACAATAATGAGTTAGGTACTTTTGAACTTTCAGGTATCCCACCTATGGCCCGGCACGCAGCATCTATTACGGTTACATTTAATATCGACGCTAACGGCATATTGTCTGTTACAGCCACAGAAAAGAGTACAAAAGCTGCTCGGGAAATAGTAATTAGTAACAACAAGGGTCGTTTGTCTGGTGAAGAGCTTGCTCAAAAGATCAAGGAGGCTGAAACTTTTAAGCTGCAAGATGAGGAGGCCAAATCGCAGGTTAAGGAACGGAACGACACCGAAGAATATTTGGAGAATGTGTTAGAATCGGTAGAGACCGTTCGTGGTTTGTCCGAAGAGGATAAAAAGACACTAAGAGATATCCATACTGAAGGTTTTGAGTGGTTGGAAGGTGAGAACGGAGAAGATGCCTCGAGCGAAGAAATTAAAACCAAGAGACATTCCTTGGAAAAGAAGGTCATGTCCATTTACAAGAAAGCTAACGCAGCATCAGGTCAATATACACAGGACGAAGATGAGAAACCAGACGAAGAGGAGGAGGAACCGGAGGCGGACGAAAGTTTTAAGATGGAGGATGTAAATTAAAAGATTACTTGCAGATATGTATGAACTTGATGAAGAATTTATAGAAAGTGTCTGATGTTCCAAACTTTTTTAAATTGGGTATATATATGAGTACCGATCAAGGCAGTTATACATCTGAAGGTAATGCCTACAATAATGATCTGGCAATAGATTCATGTTTTAACGGGTCCTTTGATGATATGACCAATTATAACATGGTTCGTATTTGGGTCAATACGCCAGAAGAAGCTTTGTTAAGAATTCATTATGCAGACAACTCGGCAGGAGATAACGAACATATAGAACTTTTCGGGTTATACCCAGGAAACCATTCCAGTATCCATAATATCAAAAAAGCTAATTTCGCTCGCATATCATTGTCAAATACTGCAGGCATAACTCAACCTAATGTTCTGCTCAGAACCAAATTCGCGACCAGGATTCCTCACCCATTTCTTAATTATACAAACGATAATGTTAATGTTAACGCAACAGTTGCACTGGATGAATTTCGAGTATCAACATTCATTGATCATGAAACATCGGATATCTTAGTTTACGGCTCTGATGGTAGCAGCAATCATGTTATTTTAACAGATAGTGATGGTAAACTGGTAATAACCGGCGGAACTGACACTAATTTGTCTCAAGAGGTGCTCTTAATTGGTGGATTATACGATTCCAGCCACGCACGCATATTAAATACGGACAACTCAGGAACTCTCTTTACGAAATCTAACATCATTATAGATAGTAACCTGGTATCCGATTCAAATCGTCTTCCTGTATCTACCGATCTTACAGAGATAGAAGTTACCCAAGACACCGCGCTAAATTTGCAAACTCAATCTCATTTAATGGTAGATAATGCATTAGTTACAAATGTTAATGCTGTTCCTGTCTCACAGACCACAGCGCTAAATTTACAGACACAGTCTCATTTAATGGTAGATAATTCATTGGTTACAGATCTTAACCCAGTACCAATCAGCAGTAAGGAATTTAAAGTGAAGATTGATGATCTCAGTTATATCGCATATTTAAGCACAGGCGGCGGGGACACTGCGTCTGTTACCAATGCTAATGAATATGGTATGATATCTATAACATTTTACGCAATAGATGCAGATTTCACAGCCACGTTGCGCAACGGAACCGTGGATGTTCTATCATTTCCATTGAATGATACTGCTTATACTTATTGTAAAGTTCCAACAGATTTGTTCAGTAGACAAGACTTTACAGTACATATAGACTACACTGGTACAGGTACTTTGATAAAATGTTTAGTGGAAACATATTTCTACAAAGAGATATCAGAAATAATCTTGCCTTTAAATAGCACAGGCATTCTTGCTGACAGTTTAATGATGACACAGGATACGCCATCCAATTTGCAAACTGAAGCGCACCTTATGGTAAACGACACGTCAGTTACTATATTTAATCCTGTCCCTGTGCAGTTAGATGCCAGTATTTTTACAATTGTTCAGGATACCGCTTCAGAACTCAAAGCGGAAGTAAACCTAATGTTGAGCGATGTTGCCGTATCAGACTCGAATCCTGTTCCTGTGCAGTTAGATGCCAGTATTTTTACAATTGTTCAGGATACCGCTTCAGAACTCAAAGCGGAAGTAAACCTAATGTTGAGCGATGTTTCCGTATCAGACCCAAATCCACTCCCCATTAAGAAACCATTCACAAAGGGCAGGATCTTCGACAATCTAGAAATAACGTCAGGTACTTTTGTTACATCCACGGTCCAGTCGATCTATGGGGAACATATTACACTTGTTGGGACAGCTACTGCTGGTATGATACTTACTGTCACAGCAGTGTTTGATACTGATGAGTATCCCATTCAAACAATAACAGTCCTAGCCGATGGTAATATTTATCACACTTTCACAGCGGCTCTTGAATACATGCATATTACAGCCACAGGAGAACTCGGTTATATTGTGGATTTATGGTATGGTAATCGGTAAGTAGTAATTTAATAATTTATAGGAGCTCATCCAAGATCTCTTCTACACTGTTTCGAGTAACTTCTATAACCTGATCAGCTTGCCCAAATATCGTATTTAATTTGGTATGATATTCTTGCAACTTTACATCGGGGTCCAGATTAGCCTTGCGTTTAACTGCACGTTTAGCGGCATCGCATGTCTTAGATGCCTGTCGTTCCCTTTTAAACCAAGAAGCGCGGGACACTTCGTAAGGTGTTGTTAGGTGTACCACATGAAACCTGGCCGAGCGACGCTTACTCTTTTTTAGTGTAGATATAGCCTTTTTTACACTGGGGCGAATTGTACTGAATCCATCCATAACGATAGACTGATATCCCGAATCCACCAAACTAAGTAGAACACGGTCAATCATATTGTATTGATAACGACTGTATGATTCAGTACCGCACAAACGTTGCCGATGAGCAGGTACAGTGTCAGGATCCTTCCCTACCCAAGCCACAGATTTGTCCATTGAAACCAAGACAGGTACTCGTTGTTTTTTGAAATCATACTTTGTATTAGTAGAATCCAATGTAATTATTTTGCTACCTTTCCGTTTCAACTTGTTGGCAAAACGGACAGTTGCTGTCGTTTTTCCGGCTCCTGGGAAACCAGTCAGATTGTAAATAGTAGAACATCCTTTTGTTTTTCCCATTAATCTCAGGTATTTTTCAATTTTAATTTTTTTAAATTGATTCATTAATAATTATACCATGATGGAAAAATGTCAAGACTGTGATACAATAAATAAGTTGCATCGTGTGGAGGCTTGTGTTGATCAACACACTCATTGTGGAACAGATATGTGTTGTTACAAAGATATTTGCGTGAATGGTTGTACATATTCATGCACAGAGTGCTCGTCTGTTAACATGGTAGTTATGGGCCAGGATAACTATTGTGTAGGATTTAATTGCTACAAATGTAGACATATGAACCCGATTGAAGTGATATTTTTCGGTAATCTAAAGTTTATATGTGAAAGATATTGTGATATGGGGTGTTATGATAATGAAACTTTTATAGTAAATGGCACAAACGGAACGGAATAATATACATACATAATAAATGATATGGATCAAAAAATTTTGGCTTGATACTTTGTTGTACCAAAGAGATCTATTTCCTATAGAATACATCAAGGAGGACAAATTACTAAATGCGCTGGAAAAAAGCTGGGACAATGTGTTGCAAGCAATTATATTTGACCAACTAATATGTGGAGCATCAGAATTAGATTGGTATTGTGAACAAGTTAAAATCCTTTTTGCTGCGGTGCCATGGATGATCCACAATAATAAACTATATCGTATTGCGCGGGCTTTGAAGGGTATAGGATACGCTGCGGGTAGGCATTCCTCATTCCCATACAATATTATGGATGAAAAAATTACAAAATAAATTATGATTATAGATTATATGCCTACCCATGCAAACAAAAAATCTAAAACACAAAAGCGCACAATACAAAGACTAAAGAAACGGTGCGATGCACTGCAAGATAATTCAAACGATAAAGATTTAACGCATGATAAGCTCATTGAGCTTTTGGGGACCGCATGTAAATACTGTAACAACTTGGAAAATCATTTAAAAACCAAGGGTTACGGTAGAAAAGACATCGAAGGTATCAAAGAAAGTGCCATAAGCATAGGAACATAAAAATTTTTAAACTACCTATGTTTCGTACAGAACTCGGAATTAGAGTCCAGCACATTAACATCACAGGAAGGATTTTCGCATACGCAATTTATAGCTATTCCTTTTTTAATCATACGGTAATGATCAACGCAATAAGGTAATACCCTTTTACCTTGTTGAACACGTTCTTCGTAACATCGCTTAATTTCGCAGTCAGGCAGCGGTGCAGAATAGTGATAACATTCTTCTACAGGGCTTGTAGGAACATCCTCATAATCTATATTGAAAAAAGTTTTGAATTTTTGCCATAGGATAGACATTAACTTATTATAGTATTCATTTTTAAATTGATTCAGTCAAATAAATAACATGGAGGTTGCGTTCTTGGTTTGGCTAATATGTATGAGTTTAGGCATACTCTATTCTTGTTGTACGATTGAAAAATGGTCGGTCCCGTACGATAGAAGGGACCGACAATAATTTGCAGCAGGTAAGTGTGGGAGATGTCTAAATCAAATTTGAATTCGAATTGATAAAAATAATATGGTAAGTGTTTTCTGGGTTAATATTATAATAGGAGTAAGTTTCGGCGCTATCTTCTCCTGGATGGTGATATGTTCACGATGCCACTGCCATTGCGTGCGAGAAGAACCGCAGGTGCAGGTTAGAGATGTATAATTTATCTACAAGAGAAAAATAGTTGAAAACGGCGAGATATTGTCGGCTCGTCCAGTCTATCAATAACTTTGCTGGCAGCTCCTATACATGCTTTGACTACATAGTCGCTGTACGTGAATGTCTTTACGCGTCCTGCACGGAGAACTTCGATATGTTCAGAATTGTAGTCATCTACAATGTCAATGCCTGGATATTTATCCATACGATTAAGCCACGCAATTTCAGCATCATTGTCAGTACATGCCACGAAGTTCATAATATTTCTCTTAGGATTTCCGCGTTTTCGTATGATACTACAACATTGCTGTTTACCTGCCTCCTTTCCATCAGGTTCACCATCGAGAAAAACCATACAATGCATATATGTCTCTTGTGCTCCATGTCTTGTATATTTATTCATAACGGCTTTCAATACAGGTTCCAACGGCGTGCTACCAGCGGGTAGATTCATTTCCATTTCTTGGCGAATGTCATCATATGATGTTACTTTGTCCCGATAATATAATGCCCGCTGACCCATTGGGTTATTAATCCACCAGACATCTACACCGTCCGGTGAATCGATGGCCAAAATTGGAAGGGCTTGCTTTAACAATTCTTTAAGCTCAGTATATCTCTTGATTATTCCGCCAAACTGACTTGGAACAAGATGAGTTTGTTGTGGGTTAACCGCGTTATTCATAGAAGGAGAATTATCAATAATAACAACTTTCTTGCTACCACATAGAATATGGCGAACTTCTTGTTTGATCGTAAGCTCCAAACCCAAATTATGCGTTAACTCATCAAATCTTGCCTGCTTGTTATCCGTGTTATTGTTATTGTTATTGTAATATGATGGAGGTGCTGATGCGTCCATTAATTAAAACTTCAAGTCGATCAATTTAAATTAACAAATGTAAAAAGCATACCGTCCTATTTAAAAATGATTTATAATGGAACTACAAAAACTAAAAGAGTTACAAGAACTAAAAGAGTTACAAGAACAGAAACAAGGAGGTACCGGTTTTATTACGCTAATTTGCCGGGCAGGCAGTCAAATTTCCGATTTGACATCTAAAATAACAACAGAATATTCCGCAGCCAGTAATATTAAAAGTCGTGTAAACCGTCATGCCGTTCAAGATGCTTTAACCAGCATCAAAGTATCCGTGAAACAAATGAAACAACTGCCAGAGCAAGGAATTGCTTTTTTTGCTGGGCAGTATGTTTAGCAAAAAAGGTAACCAGCATAGCATTACTGTGATATCTCCAGAACATCCCATCAAACGCAGTTTCTACCGTTGTGATTCTGTTTTTTACACGGAATGTATACAAGCGTTATATCAAACACTAGACGAGTATCACATGGTTTTACATTTGAAGGGACAATGTTCAACATTCTATCGTTATACGGTGGGGTTGGAACATCTTGAAAAAGTGGGTAAATATGATACCAAGTTGCAAAACAACCATTCAAGGGGTGGGCAAAGCCAAAATAGAATTATGCGTCTGCGTGAAAACAGCGTACATGAATATTTGAAATCTGTGCAGGAAAAACTATCTAGCGTTATAGACGAAAAGTGCATAGGATTATTGATAGCGGGTCATGGTACTAAGCCACAACAATTCAAACAATATTTGAGTCTCGAACAGAAAGACTTATTGTTGGAAGTACTGATAACGGAACACATAACCATAGAACAAGTTCTACGTATCGTAAAAGGAAAAGAATATGTTAAAACTAAACAAGAAGAGGACAATCTCGAACAAATCGTACAGACAGAACCCGACAAATTAGCTTTCGGTGAAGATGAGGTAAATACATTATTGTTGGACGGTATGTTGTCTGCCGTGTACGATTCTATAGATAATACAGAACGGCGAGAACGGTGTAAAGAAATGGGCTGCGCCTATCATGTTATACCATTCTTAAGATATACATTATGTGCTGTAAAATGGTATTAAATAAATCGTAGTTGTAAATTGTAATTACTTACTTTGAACTTTGTATTTTGAATTAAAAAATGAGAATTACGAAATATTTAATGCTCTCCAATTCAATTTCAGTCACTTCTAACTCCAACGAATCCATTGTCGAATGGCTCAGTGATATGATACCTACACTTACCGATGCGCATAAAAAAACCACGATCAATCCCCGATTAAATGCATTAGAAAAAATGCATTTGACCCTTGAGAAGGATGACTTCAACTTCCGTGAAGTCGAGGCGTATTTGGTAGAATCACTTCTTCCCATTATTATCCAGCGGATGAGTGATAAACCGGCTGTTTCCGAACAGGCGATTAAACTAGGAAATCTCATCGTGGATAAGTTATCTATTCAAGCATTTCCGTATGTCACCAAAATCATGTTTGAGGCATTGGAAGATAATATTAAGGACAAAAGTAAGGTTTCGACCTTACTTTTGGTTGAGGCATATATTAAACGTGTAGACGACCTAGATCGCGATCTGTTGTCTGCTACATTACCGGAACTAATCCCACGGATCTCTCCCATGCTTCATCAAATTGGCAAAAATGTACCACAAACAGCACGTGACACTCTAGTTCTGGCTATGAAGGGAGTAACAAACCGTGATCTTGAACCACTTATTGAGGACCTTGTTGATGCTATTGTTAACAGAGACCGCAGCGCCGAAGTTATCAATAAACTAAGTGGTGTTGTGTTTGTGCAGACTATGGAGGGATCCGCGTTGTCTGTCATTGTTCCCTTGATTCTTTCAGGATTTAGGCTATGTACCTCGACTGTCAAGCGTGTGTGCGCCAGGATAGTGGAAAATATGACTAAACTGCTTGAAGATCCCCTGGAAGCGTTGCCCTTCTTCGAAGAACTATTGCCGGCTCTAGAACGTGTGGCCGACACTATTGCTAACCCAGAGGCACGTTCAGTTGCACTTCAAACATATCTGTCCCTGGTAGAAATGGAGAAAAAGGCTCACAAAGTTGCAGATGAGAATCCATTTCGTAAGACATCGTGCATATTTGAGTGCGTTAAGCAACAGGTAAGTAACATGCCTCTTTATGATGCTATGTATGTAGCGGAAATAACGTCCTCATTAATCAAGACCAAGACTATTGAAAGAGATGAATATCTTAGCGAACTATCACCTTATGTTAGTCAAGACGTGATTGATGTATTGTTTGAAAAAGCATGCACCGTTATTAATGTAAGTGCTGACAATACTGATGAGGCTGATGAAGGTGAACTACTGTGCAACTGTGAATTCACATTGGCTTACGGCACTAACGTTCTGCTGCATAACACAACTATGAAACTTGTCCGCGGTAAGAAATACGGACTTCTAGGCAAGAATGATAGTGGCAAAACCACTCTGATGAAGGCAATCGCGGACAATTCTATTGATGGTTTTCCGGATAGCGATGAGGTTCGCACAGTGTTCGTTGAATCTGACATTCAAGGTGAACTATCCCACCTGAATTGTGTCAATTATGTACTCAATTCTCCTAACATAATTCAAATGGGCGCAACTGAAAAAATGGTTAGAGATATGTTGACCAAGGTGGGTTTTTCAGAAGGCAAGTCTGCTGGAAGTGGTGGAGATTGCGATGATCCTATTTCTTCCCTGTCTGGTGGTTGGAGAATGAAACTTGCTCTGGCGCGCGCCATGTTGCAGAAAGCTGACATCATTCTTATGGATGAACCTACGAATCATCTGGATGTTAAGAACGTAAAATGGGTGAAAAGTTACATCAACTCATTGGACAATACCACTGCCATTATGGTATCACATGACGCTGGTTTGCTGGATGAATGTTGTGATTACATTCTACAGATTGATAGACTTAAACTTAAGTCTCACAAGGGCAACCTTTCGGAATTCGTCAAGGAACATCCCGAAGCTCAAACATATTTTGAATTCAAAGCTGACAAATTTAGCTTCTCATTCCCCAAACCTGGTTTTCTTCTTGGGGTAAAATCACGCGGTAAAGGTCTATTGAAAATGAGCAATGTGTCATTTACTTACCCTGGCAACACTGCTCCAACCATAGAGAATATTACAGTTGGAGCTTCCATGGCTAGTCGAGTAGCATGTGTAGGTGTGAACGGTGCAGGTAAATCAACTATGATAAAGGTATTGACCGGCGAATTGGAACCCACCATAGGCACAGTATGGAAATACCCCAATGCCAAAATCGGTTACATTGCGCAACATGCTTTTCATCACATAGAAAATCATTTGGATAAAACACCGAATCAATATATTCAATGGCGTTACAGGTTTGGTAGCGATCGTGAAGGTTTAGACAAGGCGTCCATGAAACTCACAGATGCTGAAACTGAAGCTCTCAGCCAACCAGTTACTTACACATGGAAAGACGACAAGGGTCAAATCAAAAAGGAACAACGCGTCATCTCACACTGCACTGACCAACGAAGGGATAAGGAAGGTAAAAAGAAGGTATACGAATACGAGATTAAATGGCTTAATGCTGGAACAGATTGGTTTAAGGAGTCTGATTTGCTTAAGTTTAACACTATCTATGCCAAAGTTATTCGAGCCGTTGACGAGAAGGTCAACTCACGCGATCTCATTGGCAGAGCCTTAACACAGGACAATATCGAGAAACATCTGAGTGATACTGGTTTAGAACCAGAATACAGCACACATTTCAAAATTGGCGCGTTGTCGGGAGGTCAAAAGGTAAAAGTTGTACTTGCTGCAGCTATGTGGGATCAACCACATATTCTAATCCTTGATGAACCTACCAATTACCTGGATCGAGACTCATTGGGTGCTCTAGCTGACGCTATAACGCGATACGAAGGTGGTATAATTATGATTACGCATAACGATGCATTCTGCAGGCATTTGTGCCCCGAGCGTTGGGTCTTGGAAGCCGGAAGAATCAATACGGCAGGAGATGTTGAATGGATGAACAAGATTGTGAAACAAGATGTTGGATTTGAGAAAGTAGAGGAATTGGTTAATGCTACCGGCAACACGGTTAAAGCTAAACGTAGCAAGAAAAAGCTGAGCGCCAAAGAAAAGAAAAAGATGATGGCATTAATTAGGCGGAAAATCGCAGACACTGAGGATTTGGACTCCGAAGAAGAAGATTACGCTATTGAGTGGGATTTATAACTAAAAAATGCTTTAAAAATCCTAACTGTTGAGATTTTACTTTGAGAGCAATTAGTGTTTGCTGCTAACCCTAACCCTAATCCTAACCCAAGCCGTGAGCTCATACTCAGTTTCTACCATTCCGTCATCCGTAATTTCTGACTTAATCGCTTCAAGTCTCACATTTTTGAATGGATCGAGGAGATATGGTTTTTCCCAATTTCTCATCTGCCATTCAGGTAAACGCACTATAAACCTGATTGTCAGCTTAGAGTCTGTCTTGACGAAATATGTATCGTCCTCCTCTGGAGGCGAAGATCACTGAAGATCTCGTCAGCGAAACATTCTTTAAACATATCAAGAATATGCCTGACGTTCCAATCGTCGAAGTGTGTTGTGTCAAAATAACTTGCAATTAGCTCATGATGCTTATTACGAATATCTTGCTTTAATGCCTCAGCCTCAATACGTAGAATAGATAGTGATTTGTTTGCCATGTTGTAATCACATAGTACAGATGAGAACAAAAACTTCATAAATCATTTTTCCTTAGGGTCTATCTTCGTGTGTTACCTGTCCTTAGTCCTTGTAATTACATTTAACCCTAATTTAGCTACGAGTATATCTTTTATAATCTTTGGCTGTGTCCGAAACCTGGACGTCACTATGAAACCAGTATGATTACGTACCATTGCCAATGACATAGTTTTCCGTACTCTGATTTTATCCTCTTCGTGCATAAATATAGTACAAATCCAGTTGTAATTACATATATGTGCATCACTACACTTTGATTTTCGAATAATATCTGTCCAACTAGGCGGTGGTGTAACTCGATCGACTTCTTTTTCACTAGGGTAATGTTTGATAATATGTACAAGAGATAATTGCCGGTTAATAATTTCAACAAGACTTAGATCGTCGTTCAAGGTAACATAGTTATATGTTTTTCTTATCAACCACAACAAATTACTTCCTCCACCACAATGATCTATCCAGTAACATCCTATAGTATACCAAAACTCCCTGTTGTTCCAATCATCAGGGAGTCTAATAGATTGCGATTTCATATAGAAATACAGAGCTTCGTTGATGCATTTCATATTGTTAATGTTTTAAGTTTTATTGCTCTAATATTTGCGATGCTACCATAGCCAACAGTTCATCATCTATATCATCTATTGACATACCCATTGTTTCAGCTGCATCCTCTATTTGACTCAATGAATCATCATCCAACAGTTCCACATGCATGGGTAGTAGATCAACTAAACGTGAATACAGTTCAACATATTCATCGCTTATAATCGATATTTCCTCCTCTTCCTGTTGTTCCTGTTCTTGCTGTTGCTGTTGTTCCTGTTGTTCCTGTTGATCCATACTAAAATCCATAAAAGCGTAATTACCTTTGTATGTTGACAATAAAGATTCAGCTGTCAACGGTAATTGTAAACCAATGTACTGGGGGTCTGTTTCATAAGTTTGTTTATGAAATGTGTATGATATAACAATATGAGGTATAACAGTATCTTCTATAAATGAACGAATAATTTGGCTGTCATCTCTGCCTAAATCAGCAGTTGCTGCCCAAAGTTCAGCAAGTTCCATGAATTCCATACCATCGTCTGCATAATCACTCACAGCTTCAGGAATCAATTGTTGAAAATAATATTCGCCAGTTGTTTCGCTGTATAATTGCTTGATACTGCTCATTTCAACAAATGCATTATGGACGGCTTCTTCTAACAATTCCAAATTTAAATTTGCCTGGGGATAACCTCCATCTTGATCATAAAATTGAGATAAATAGGCAACTAATTCCATTATGAGATCAACTCTAACAGATTCTGTAACTTGTGGCAAGTATTTTGCTACAAAATCTACTGTAATTTCGCACAGATTTTCATTATCGATCATGTGTAATTTATCGCACATGTCAGACAGAAGCATTTTGAGAATATTGTCTGTCTGCGCTGTTTGTTGTAAACATGCCTTATAATTAGTTAAAAGTGCTACCGGGGATATTGTCTTAGGACTGCTGTTTCCACAATAACTTACAACAGAATACATTACACTGAGATCTTCTTCGCTTAATTTTAATTTTAATTTGCTGGGTTTAACTCTAACTATTGTCTTTAGATAGGCTTCGGGATACATAATTTCATAATGATTAAAACCGCCACTGGCCTGAACATCAACATTGTGGTATATCGTCATATATTTCTCTGTGTCCGGTACGACTCCACCCATGTTATATACCAATGCATCCCCCATACTTTGAACTATCAATATGTTAACTCTCAATACCTGAGATAATGCTATTACTTCTTGTGGTCCCGCATACACATGATTGTCTGACATACGTTCGAGATATTGTTCATTTAAGAAAGTAATAAAGTGCTCAACTGCTTCTGCTTTGTCGGCAGGTGGCTCACTCTCTACAATTTGTTTTGCTGCCTGAATGTCAGATTTATGATTCTTGGCAGCTTTGAACAAATTACCCAATTCCTCATGTTCTTTGAAATATTTAATGAGAGTAATTTTTTGTTGTCTGGCGGGAATAATACTTGGATTATTATCTAAAAAGGATATGGCCAATTCATGCTTAACTATACCGGAACCTGTAATGAGATAGTTAGGATTATCTCTGAGCCATTCCACTGTCATGACTCTTAATCTATTACTCAACACCTTGTCTTTGTCCTCGCCTGGAACATTTATTTTATGTTCTTTGGGAACATCTTGTTCAATCTCTACATGATCAGGAAAATGATAATTGCCATCCATTGTTTTTACAGCCATACCTTGCCCTGTTTCCACGGATAAAACTTGGCCCATATCAAGATAACGGGCAACTGCTATAAAAAGACAATCACCTACACCCGAGTTAGTTATATGTCTGTATGACTGACGTTGAAACATTGGCGGAAAACGATTATCAGGATGTTTACAGAATTCTTGCAATTCGCCACATTTGGCATATTGTCTTCTTTTCGCGGGCGTCAACGAGGGATCGCGCAAGATCTCGTCTAAATCATCTTGGTTGTTAACAGTCCGTCTATGATCGCAACTTAATGCTTGACATTGTGCCGCTTCTTGTATCTGCTGCCTTTCAGGAGTATGATATTTAAGATTACATTTTTGCACTGTATCTTTAGCTACCTTTCTGGTAATTTTACTGTATTCTTCTAGAGACGTTTTTACATCATCGGGTATTTCTTCTGTATATTTACCCTGTGTTGTGAGATAGAGTTCATCTCCAGTGGCCTGTCTTACAGGTTCTACGGTATCATATATAACACTACCCCATGTTCTTACTCTTTCCAATGTATCTGGATCTGTGATCCCGTTGGCCTCGCATTTTTCCACAAGATATTCATTGTTTATATCTAGATAGTCAAACCATGAATCATTCTGATAAGCCCATTTTTTACGCCTTGCCTGGCCTGGTATACTGGCATCGCGTCTTTCTTCCCACGTAACCGGTATGTATGCGTTGGGATCATCCAAAGCCGCGTCAATCTCTGCAGTTCGATAGCCACCGCGTTGCTCGTGTTTAGCAATTAATTTAGTAGAAATACGTTTCTTATCGAGTATCACTGACATGGTATATAATCAGTAAAATATATTATATTTAACTGTTTATATGTTAGATAACGCGTTTGATTGTGGTTTTATGGACTGCCTAACACCGTGCATTATAACTTTTATTATAACCTTCATAGTGATGTTGGTAGTTCATACTATACTTTACTTTCGCTTCGTAAAAATAGCCGAAAGAAAATTTGGTCGCTCTAAATAACTGGAATTCTGTTATTGTGTCTCGGGTGCAAATTTGATCATAACGGCACTTGTCCCCTATCTTCAAGTTAAGAATGTCAACATGACTTCACAAGAAACAACTACTGTATTTACCAAGTCCACATCCACATCCCTCGCTGCGCGTTCTGCTCGTGTGCGTTCAACACGGGACGAGTACCAAACTGAGGCGCGTAAGGCGCGGGAGGAACGCCAGGCAACGCATCTTGCTCTCCTCAAGGCTCAACTTCTAGACAGCATTCGCAAGGATGTTGTTCTGGAGGAGGGCAAGACCGGAACTGCTGTCGCGCGCGGTCATGACAGCGCCGAGGTCGCTCGTTATTACCTACCGGCCAAGAACATCATTGAAGAGACCGATGAGGAAGGAGACATCACTGAGATTGTCGAGCTGGAGGTTCCTCAAGACCTGACCTACATGGTGTCTCCAGGCGAAGACATCGACACGAAGAGCTCGCCCATTGCTCTCCTTCTGCAAGGTGTTCATGACCGGAAGAGCCGCAAGAACGACGCCAGCAAGCTCCCTGGTGGCAAGACCGTTATCCGGCTCATCAACGATGAACTGGATACTGAGAAGGCGGGTACTGCTCTGTTCGGATGCGTTGTCCGCGTCGAGATTGGGCGAGACCGCGAGTTTCAGGTTACAGACAAGCACACTGGCCGCAAGCGTTCCGCCACATGCATGAAGGTGATGCTGATTTGGGACCTCAAGTCCTATCAGAAGCGCCTTAGCACCATGCACGAGAAGAGCAAGGCTGCTGCTGAGGACCGCAAGAAGCCTCAACGCACCATGTCTGAGTACCAAGCTGACCAAGCGGCTGCCAAGCGAGGCGGAGCTACGGACAACGAGGGATTCAAGTCTGTCAAGCCTCGTCGCCGACCGCGCAAGCCCACTGACCAGTAAGCGATGCTATTCATAATTATTTACCTGGTGGTTTTTACCACCACTTTGACTTTGTACTTTGTTATTTATCTAATTCTTTTTAATAATGGCGCCACAGTCATGTTAAACGCAGACTTAAGTTTAAGTGGTACAGTAGCCGGAGCTCTGCCACGAAGTAGTATATATGCCACTAAAATCATTAGTACAATTATTATTACTATCAAGACATACATCCACACGGAAGAACCATTTGAGTTTGAGTTTGAAGACGGTTGGATTTTCATTTGTGTCACGGGAGTTACTTGTATTTCAGGATTAGGTACTTTAGGTGTAATTTTAGGTGCATTGGTTTTAGTTTTAGATTTACATCTACCATCAATAGTACCGTCAGTAAAATCAACTTGACCTTGCAGACTATTGTACACGCCACAATCTGTTTCATCGGGACATTCTTCTTCCATCATTTTCTTAGTCTGATAACCTAGATTTACACATTTGTTATCGAAACATGAGGGACCAAACTTAGATCCAGGACTATTTATACATGAACATTCATCCTTGTCCTTATTGTAAGGCAAAGCACAGAATTTTTTCATAACCAGGTCACATGAACCGTGGTTCTCGTTGCAAAAATGCAAACATTCATGACTGGGATCTTCAGATAAATTGCAATGAATTACTCTGTTGCGATGGCATTGTGACTGTTTATCACTACATTTGCCAGTAGTATGTTCTTTATCTGCATAAATACAATCCTTGTCCCACATAAATTTGGGATGGTTGCAATCTTTTTTAAGGGTGAAACTGGCAATATTGTTATCCCAATTCCATCTGCTTCCCATTTTAACTTTCCATAATTCATCCATGCGTGTTTCTCCTGTGCAGTAGGGAACAATATTACCAGGCTCACTAGTTTGCAGATATGGTCTCTGATAAATGCACAATTCATATCCAGGATCTACTTTTAATGAACTTATATTATATGAAAAACCAGACGGCATAATGTTCTGTGTTCCGGTTTTTTCCATTCTTAATGTTTGTTCTCCTCTATTTTTCCTATCACCGTATCCATCATGATAAAAACTAGCCATATATATAATCTAATTATAACAATTTGACAGCTGATGTAGGTCTAGGCACCTTCTTGATAAATTGCAATTGTAAACGCGATCCAATATATATCAAAATTAACACGGCAATGAGAATAAATATCCACGACCACCAACTCCAGCCTGATGGATTTGATGGATTTGATGGATTTGATGGATTCGGTGGGTTTGATAATTTATCTTTGAGATTCTTGATAACGTTGTCGTATAGATTTGGCGGCAAGTCGACTTTGGCGTTTACGTTGGTGTCGGAACTGCTAGAACACCGTTGTTCCAAGCTAGAATCGGTAAAATCTATGTTGCCACCCGTGCCTTTAATATCATAATAAATACCACAATCTGTAATTGACGGACAAGGTTGCCTCAACATACTATTCGTAGCATAACCTATACGCGCGCAACGACTATCAATGCATAACGGGTTATATTTCCTTGCAGGACTATTGAGACACGAACAAATATCTTTGTCCTTATTTTCTTCTTTCTTACAGTATTTATTTATTGCTTGATCACATTCACCCTGATTTTTGACACAAAAGTTAATACAATTCTCATCAGGATCATCGCTTGCATTACATTGCATCATACGATTACGAAAACATTGAGACTCTTTATCCCTGCAATTGCCAATTGTTTTTTCGGGATCCGCATAAAAACAATCTTTGTCCCATGTCCACTTAGGATTATCACAATCTTTACGTATCTGAAAAGATCTGATTTGATTATCCCAGTTGTGTCCATTGCCGCGCACAATCTGTCTCAGATCTGGATAATCGCCAGGTCCCACACATGTAGCGTTACCTTGAGGAGCACTTTGAAGGTATTGTGAATCGTATATGCATAGGTTGTGTCCTTCATCTACTAATATAGCACTAATATTACGATCCCAACCAGTGGGCATCCTTGTACTCTTCCCAATTTTACTAATTCTTATTACATCCTTTTCAGGATTACCGGCATAATAAAGTGCCTTAAAAAATGTAGCCATTATAATATATGGGAGGAAGTAGTTCAAAATCTACTATAACTAAGATAACAGATATTGCCTTTAACGCTGTTAATAAAAATGTTCAGTCATGTGTGGGCAGCGCTTCACAAACACAATTGATCAAAGTACAGAATGTTCATGGTGACGTAAACTTAAGCGGAACTAATCAGAAACAAGGTGTGAGTATCAATATGAAGTGTATTTTTTCGAATGATATGCAAAATCAAATACAGACTCAAATTGCATCCGCAATAACCAATCAGTCCAAAAGTATGTCAGGTGATTTCACAGCAGTAGCCAAATCCAGCTCAGATACAGAAACCACTATCAAAAATATACTAAGAACCAGTATTCACAATGAGACGTTGTCCGAACAAGTAGCCAGCAGCATCCAGGCCCAGACACTATCCCTCAGCGACGTTGGTGGAAGTGTGACAGCTATTGGATTCTCGCAGGAACAAGGTGCTAAAGTGGTGTCTCAAGCCATTGTTGATACATCACAATATACCGGGGCTCTTCACAAAATATCTGACCATATAGATTCTAAAGCTGAAGCGGAAAGCAAAGGTGTTTTTAATTCCATGTTTGATATGCTTGGTAGTCTTTTCAATAGTTGGACTATGATTGCCGTAGCAATCATAGCAGTATTTCTACTTATAGGTTTTGTAGCTTTTATGATGTTTGGATCCTTTATAACTGGTGGTAGCGCAAGTGTAGGCAAAGTAGCAAAAAGTGTTGCTAGGGCTCCCACAGTTGCATTATAATAGTTATTAGTTTTATATTCAAAGCAAAGTTTTTGTTGGCGCAAGCTAGAACTACTCATTACTACTAATTCCAATGCCAAATCCAAATAGTCCAAAGTACAAAGTTTATTTTTTTCTTTGTTTTTGTTTTTGTATTTTTTTGTTAGTTGGCAAGTTCACTTAGGCAGTGATGGCTGGAGCGGCGGCTGGCGGGTTGAAACTCTTTTGCGTGGCTTCGTCACACATACCCCAGAACACACCCGCTGCGTACACAGTGTACCTCTTGTCGCGCGCGTCGCCAAACACCAGGGCATCGGTGAGTGCCGTGAGCTTGATTTCCTGGTCCAGAAAAGGAACCAAGATATCTGAGAACTCCTTGTAAGTGTCAGGGCTCTTGCTCTTGGCACCAAACACCGGCTCTGTCCGGAGGACAACGGTGCGCTTGTCGTCCTTGTTCTTCCTGGCTGCTCCAACCGCCTTGACGAATTGAGAGTAACCATTGCCCGGACCACCCTTGGCCGGACCCTTCTTCTTGGGCACCTTTTCCTTCTTGCCCTTGCCACCGGCTGGCTTCTCTGGCTTGAGCGCCGTCTTGGTTTCGTCTGAGAGCATGCCACCAATGACACCTGTGAGGTAGATGCCAGGGTTCTTGGACTTCTCGTCGTCCGCCTCAAAACCACCGGCCAGGTCAAGCAGGTCACCAATGGTATGGTCTCCCTCCAACTCGTGCAGTTGAGGGAACATCTCATAGGTGGGCTTGCTCTTCTCAGTGTGCTTGTGCTCCTTCTTCAAGGTGACTGTGAAGTCACGCCCCAGCTTTTCTCCTCGGATGGCAGAGCACACCAAGCGTAGAAGCTCGGAATGATAGTTGCCACCTCCCTTCTTCTTCTCCTTGACAGGAGCGGCCGCTGCCACCGCTGTGGGCTTGGTTGCCTTCTTCTTAGGCAGAACAATCTTCTTGGGCTTAGGCGCGGCCGGTTTGGGCTTGGACACGTGCTCGAGCATGGCCTCAACAATAGCTTCGGTCAGTTCGGGAATACCCTCTGAAGTTTGTTCAATCGAATAGGCAGTGAGCGTAGTCACAACCGAATCGGTAAGGCCGTCCTTGGTAGGTTCAGCCTCGCTTGCCAGATCAATGGCGTCAGTGACGAGAGCGACAATGGTGTCCTCGGGATCCTTGGGATCCTCTGGAGCCATGCCGTACTCGGTGACGACCTTAATCAAGGCGGTAAATACAGTTTCGTTGTCTGTGAAAGTCATGATGACACTGGT
>Ga0136555_1000300_pt1 | contig 20244 bp, 21 predicted proteins | sample AntRauTorckE5432_FD_104927 | JGI IMG/M metagenome (GOLD analysis project Ga0136555, IMG submission 104927) | Saline lake microbial communities from Rauer Islands, Antarctica - Metagenome Torckler E5 #432 | ecosystem: Environmental > Aquatic > Non-marine Saline and Alkaline > Saline | place...
ACGCGTTCCCTAGGCGAATCCGCAGCCAAAAAGACCAAGCGCACCGTCCTGGCCCTGGACGAGTAGCCCTGCCTTAGTGATTCTTCAGCCGTGTGTCAAGTCCTTTTTTTTGCTGCTTTTAATTGTATCGACCGTGATTCAGAACTGTCATTGAGCATCATGGCGTGCATGGAAACCGCTGGCGTAGCACATCAAGCCAAAGCGGCAGGCTCGTCGGTGCGCTGCCAGGATACACATCAAAGTACACTACAAAGTCGGCGATTGCAGCTCCCGCCAGCCTTGGGATGCGCGACTTGCGAGCCATGCGCCAGTGCTTGAGCAGAGGCTGCCATTCCAGCAGCTGGCGCAGCTGGCGATGCTGGCCGAACGGCAAGGCTTTGTCGTAGCGCGAGCCATGGCCGTGCAGGGCGTCCAGGGCATCGTGGCGATCCACCCACAGCGTGTCCATGACACCGTTGCTGGAAACACTCTGGTCTGTGACGGGCAGGTACAGCAGGCTGTGCTTCACGCTGGCGTCGGCGACCTCGGTCTCGTCCAGCCCTGGCAAGAAGCCCGGGACACCTCGGTACCGAGTAAACAGACATCCGTTGCCCATAAAGTCGTATGCGCCGTGGGCCAAGAGGCCTAGTGGCGGGCACCCAGCCCGCAGGCAGCGAGTTGGCACCTTGGCGGGGTCCCAGCAGCCCCAGGACGCGTGAGCTACCTGCAACCGATGCGATAATCCGGTGACGTTGGCCACCCAGGTCGGCGAGAATCCTGTGCCAACGCGCCACATAGCGTGCATCGCTACAACCAGTACTGTGTCGTCAACCAGCGTCGCCACGGCCAAGTGCCGATGGTCGGCCGGGTCAAACTCGATTGGCAGAGCGTCTGTGACAATGCCAACCAACCGATCGAGGTCGTGCTTGAAACGGGTAGGCACCAGCACGCCAACAGCCAAGCGGCGGTACTCGGGCAGGGCAGGGTGATCGCTGCGGCCCGCCTGGAGGCACACCTCAGGAGCCAGCTCCTTTGCCATTTCAGAGTTGTAAAAATGACTTTGGTGGCTCAAGCTTGACTGTCTTCTGTCAAGCCATAAATAGCACCATCCAAAACAAGCTTGCAACAGGTGTTTTGAACTCGTCCTGCTGTCAATTCATGTTGCGCAATGTTCAACTTGAAAAACCAAGGCCAGCTCAGAATGTGGATGTCAAGTTTTCGGGACACTTTATTTTCGGACAGGGGGGGTGTCCATAAGAAAAAGTGTCCCGAAAACTTGACATTGAAGGTCTGAGCTGTGGCTCGCGTTTTACGCTGCCCATTGCGCAATATTCAACTTGAAAAAAACCAAGGTCAGCTCAGAATCTGGATGTCAAGTTTTCGGGACACTTTTTCTTAGGGACACCCAGGGTGTCCGAAAAAAATCGTCCTGAAAATAAGGTCACGTTGAAATAAGCGTGTTGCTTCTTGGTGCATGGTAAGCAGCTCTTGACTCTAGAAAAAAAATTACGAGTCAATCTCAGAATCCTGATGTCAAGTTTTCGGGACACTTTATTTTTGGACAGGGGGGGGTGTCCCTAAGAAAAAGTGTCCCGAAAACTGGCCGCTGGGATTCTGAGCCGGCCATGTTTTTTTTTGCTTTGCATTGCGCAATGTTCGACTTGAAAAAAAAAACGCAAGCCCGATCTCAGAATGCCAATGTCAAGTTTTCGGGACACTTTTTCTTAAGGACACCCAGGGTGTCCGAAAAAAATTGTCCCGAAAATAAGGTCACGTTGAACTCACCGCGTTGCTTCTTGGTGCATGGTAAGCAATGCTCGACTTTGAATCCGAAAATATCACGCCAGTCTCGGACTCCCGATGTCAAGTTTTCGAGACACCTTTGTTTCGGACACCCCCTCCTGTCCGAAAAAAAGTGTCCCGAGAACTTGACCGCTTGGAATTCGCAAGCCCAGGCACTTAGGACTGAGGGTATAAAAGGGAAGGTGCTGTTGTACGCCATCACTTACCATTTCAAGCACTCGCCATCATGATTAGCACGGGCAACGCGGAAGCTGTCAAGGTGCTGCTGGCCATGCTGGCGACCAACTTTGTGACGGGCCTGGTGACCTGGCACTTGGCGCAAATCGACTGGTACGAGCGCAACGGCGACACGGTCGTGCTGTCTCCGGAGGTTGTTCGCATTGCGCCTAGCGAGTCGTGGCTTGACGTAAACAACTTGTATCTGCCGCACAAGTACCGCGGCAGCAAGGTCGTCATTGGGGTGCATCCAATCCAGCTGCAGCTCAAGACCAGCAATGGCTCGCAGTACATGCTGAGCTTGCGGTACGACCCGACGTCGGGCGTGGTCCTCGAGAACATGCGGACCGACGAGGTGCTGGTGCGCTACGACCCGGACATTGGGTTTGTCATTGGCAACGGCATCCCGGACTCCAAGTACCTTGAGTGGATCGAGCACACGTATGTGCCGCAGAACCCGTTTTCGACCCCAATACTGCTGGCTGGGCACCGCAGCGACCTGGTGGTCAACAAGCTGCAAGTGCTGACTCAGGCGCACGTGGACGCCGACACGTACGTGGGTCGGGCTTATCACACGCTCAACCCGGTGTATACCGGCCTGATCATCGTGCGTGGCAGCCAGTCCATGTTTCTGTCTGACGCGGGACCCATCCTGATCAACGACGTGGACTGGAGCTCGGTGCTGGCCAACCCAGACGCCACGGCGATCGTGGGCGGCCTGGTAGTCACGACCAACGTTCTGGACGCCAACCGTGCGCAGACGACCAGCGATGCGACGGTGTGGGACGATCCGGGGCACTTGCTGGTCACGATTCGGCAGTGGAGCGCCGACAGCACGTGCACCAGCTTCCGCAACCTGGCCGACACCCTGGTCCTGGAGAGCTATATGCCCGACACCGCCATCTTGCCGGGCCGCCGGTTTTACGAAGCGCTCTCCGACATTGACGCCTCGGCGGCGGCCAACGTCAGCCAGGCTTTTGCAGACGACGCCGCCCTGCGCGTAAGTGTCTCGAGCCGAATGGGGGTGTGCAACACAGCAACTGGTACAATATTTCTTGAATTGACATCGTCGCGGGACGGCTCAGTGCAGACGGTGGCCGTTGAGACCCAGCCGGTCATGTGCGGGTCGGCCAATTGGCAGATCGTGTGCCAGGGCCGCAACACGTTTCTGGCCAGCGTGGCCTCATAGTAAGCGCCGGCACGGCGTTGCCGCCGACATGTCGTGATCAAAGGTTCCGTCGGGGCACGAAAACATGTCGCACGTGGTGTTTTCCCAGAATTGATAAAACAGCGGCACATAGTACGCGCCCACACACTCTTGGACCCACTTTTGGCGCTCTTGGCTCACCGGGTACGCGTCCGAGTCTAGAACGCGGCCCTGGTGGTCAGGAAGTATGCCTTTGTGGTAGTGAATGTACGTCTGGAGCACGACTATCCAATCGTCGACCGTCGGTATCGGCTTAAAGTTGTTAAAGCTCCTCAGCGGGGTCCTGAACGCGTCCTTGCCGTCTGTGTACGCATCCAGCGGCTCCATCTGGGCTCGGCCGCCGCCCGGTGGCTCTCGAGGCACACAGGTCCCTGTGTACTTTTCAGTCAGCTTGCAGCTGGCGCACTTCTGGCCTGGCAGCTCGCAGGCCTGGCACGCCTCTGCGGTAAACGACACGGGGCAGGCGCTGCAGTTGAAAATGTGGCGGTCAAGGTAGGTGCCGGTCGGGCAATGCGTGTCCGAGAGGCACTGGCGGCTCAGGGTGCCGCCGATCATCAGTGTGTGGAAACCGTCCAAGCAGTCGCCGCAGACACAGTCGCCTACAGCTACCCGGTTCAGTGCCACACACGGTGGACACGATCCTTGGGCGTGCCCGGCGGCCATGATTAGCAGAGCAGCAAAAAGGATGCGCATTGTGCTGGCTAAATTTAGGCGGGTGCAACGATGCAGAAACTGGCAAGGCTAATACGAGACGTGATCGGCACAGTCCGACGCAGCCTCCGCAATCAAGAGGCCCAGCAACACGGCGACCGTGACGCCGATGATGGTGTTGACCAGCCGCTCAGTCTTCTGGATTGGCTCGGACCAGCCCTGGAGGCGAGCAACGCGAACGGCGACCAGGAGAAACGTCCAGAGAAAAGCCCACACGGCAAGGGTAGCGCTAAACAGAGCCCCTAAGACTATACTTAGGAGGGCCAGCGGGAACAGAGCCATCCAGGGCCCCGAGCCGGCGGTCCAGGTTGCTGATGCCATCCTTGAATACCACCAGGACCAGCAGGGCCGCAAGCAGCGTTAGAGCAAAGACGAGGTCGGTGGTTTCGTAGGTGAGCTCGGCGAGCGACGCGTCCGGCGGCAGGCAAATGCTCATGCTGAGCCAACCAGAATGTCGTACGCAAAGAGGCCGCTGAGGGACATGAGCAGGGCAATGTTGCTGTGCGTTTCCAGGATTGTGTCGACGCTGATACTCAGGTCGGCAAGCAGCGCGCGGGCTACAACCAGGAACAGTACCTTTACAACTTTGTCCATGAACCAGACGGCGTAGGCGGCCCAGGCCTGCACGTTGTCTGAGCCGTAGTTGTAGCTGATGGCCTGGTTCACCAGGGCCAGAATGATGACCATGCGCGTCAGCTGCTCTCGCGTGTCCATGTCGTAGCCGTTGCGCGGAAAGACCACCATCCACACCACGGCAGTGCTCATGACCCCCACGCCGATGTACTTGAGCCTAGCCCGGGTCTCGGCAGTGATGGGGTTATCGCCACTCGCAGCGCCAGCGTGAGCACCAGCCCCATGCCGATGCTGGCAGGGTCGGAGTCGTCGAGCTCCACCCGGGTAAGCTGGACCACGCACAGAGCTAGCCATGCCACCAGCTGCGCCGGAGGGCCGTAAAGCCAAGCAGTGGGGCCAGCAGAAGCGTACAGGCAGCCTTGCACTGCAGCGTCCAGCACGATGACCAGAACGGTAAGGCAAATAAGCCCGGTGTCGGCAGGGTACCAGAGCAAAAGTACCCACGCTGCCAGCCAATTCACAAGCATAATACTAGCGTGCGCATTTGTCACCACAGCGTGACGGTTGGCAATGGCGAGCCCGAGCCCAGTCGCGCATAGCACGGCGGTTCCGCTTTCAAACAGCCCGTTGGCCATGGCGGCCATGGCGGCGTGCTTGGAGGCAGGGCTAACCAAGCACCGCGCCTTTCATCCAGCGCCTGACACAGAAAGTGCGACGATGCCTTTGGCGGCAGTGCTCCTGGTGGACCTGCTGGGCATTGCGTATGCCACGGTTCGGATTGTACCTGCGCGGCAAACTTCCGGCTTTATAAACGACGCCGCCAGTGTCGTTGTGCAGCACACGCGCTTTCCGGGCCAGTGCCTGGTGGTCCGACAGGACTGGTCGGCCTTCAAGGTCCGGCCAGACCTTGACGATTTACCGGTGGTGCCCGAGACGATGCTGGCGACCAACAGCAGCGTTGCGCGGGCAGCCAACTTCCCGCTCTTTCCGCTCGCCCCAGGAGTGTCGCAGCAGCTGCGCCAGCTGGACCTGAATTACCGCTCGCTTGGATCCGAGTCGCAGATCGTGGCTACGGACGCAGGGTATGCTGCGTTGACATCGGGCTCGTTCTTGCCCTGGGGACCGACTGGTCTGCCGTGGTGTGTTGGCCTTCGCTCCTTCCTGGACACGAACTGGGAAGCCGTTGGCCCGATGGGAGCGGTGCTGGTTCTAGCGCACGAGGTGTCGGCCGCTGGACCAGTCCTATCGCTGAGCGTCGACGCTTCTGCTGTAGAGTCCCGGGCGCCAAGCTGGTGGGACTATTGCCGCCAGGGCCGCCTGACCCTGGAGATTGCAGTGGATTCAGCCAGCGGATCTGCTGCGCTGCTTGTCAACGGTCGGCATCGGTTATCGGCGCAGCCGGCCAGCATACTTGCCTGGAACCACCTCGCAGTACATCTGTCGGACCTGCAGACGGCTGTGAACGCGTTGCTGCCCGAGTACGGCTTGGACGTTGCCGAGACAGTACAGTGGTACCTGAGTATAGCAGACGTAGGCTGGTCCGACATTCAGATTGCGTGGGACAAGTCGGCCGTATCTGTGTTCAGCGACACCTTTGTATTTACTCGCGAGAAGCTCGTGCTGCGCGATCGAGAGCGGGTTGAGGACTACGCCGACCGACAGCAGGGCTTGGCCAGCCTCTCGCAGCATCACACCGAGGCCCCTGCGCGGGGCGTCTACTTGCGACACAACCAGCACACTGCAGTGTCCTTGTTGGCATGGCCTCATCTGGTTTGGGCGGGCAGTGCTGACACCCTGGACGTCACGGTAGCCGCGCGGCAGTGCTGGCGTCTAGGAGACCGCCTGATGCCTCGGGTGTCCCTGCTCGGCTTGCTCGGATTGACTTACTGCACTCTGCTGACCGCTCGGCAAGTGGGTGCTACCCTGTGCCTCGACGGTCGCCTCACTGCAGCTGCTGTTTGGCCCCTGCTAGCGCTCTGGCCCCTCGAGCGCCTCCGCGACTCGTACGCACTTGGCATGCTGCAAGACTCGGCCGTGTGCCTCGTTAGCGTGCGCTGGGACACAGCCAAAGGTCGAGTGAACATTGCCGTGCGTCGGCACACTCCTGTGCCGCAGCGCATGATTTGGCGTCAAGAAGCTCGTCTGGCAGTCTATGTATCTTGAATTTACTACGATGGACGCCGCACATAGATCCGCAATCCAAACAGCAGCGAGTACTCGCATCCCCACGCTGTCACTGTGCGTTGCAGAGCACCTGTTAGGCGCGACGAGTAGGCGCAGGCCAGGTCCAGCATGTCGATGCCAGCGTCCGGGTTGTCGAACGCCCACTTGACGGCCGTGTCGGAGGGCACCATGCCAGCCGTGTCCAATGTCCAGCGCAAGTTCAGATTGTGCGCTTCGGCAACTGGCCCAAGGTCGCCCATGGGCAGCCCTGCTTGGTACACCAGCCTTGCACACCCCCCTTCTTGGTCGCCCACGGTCCACCCAGCTTGGTTGCTGACGACGCTGCTGACAAACCAGCGGATACATTCGCAGGCCTGTGTAATGTAGATGCATTTGCCCGTGCTGCCCGGGGGCATTCGCGGCGAGTCGTCGTAGCCGTTGCAGTGCTTGGTGTGCATCTGTTCAGGCATACAGACCCACAAGGCCACGGTACGAGTGCTGGGCGCAACCAGCATTGTCAGCGACGACAAGTTGAGCAGCGGTAGTGGTTCGCTTAGCACGTCAGTGCGCCACGTGCCGTCAACCGCCTCGGTCATGGGTGCCAGCAGCAGCCCTACTGCTGCGACCAGCATTCCGGACCTCAAGTGGCACCATGTCACAGCTCTGGTGTTCATCACAGTGTTTATTGGCGCTATGTCGTGGGCGGTCAACATGCAGATTGGTCTCTTCTGGGCAATGCCCTTATGGTTTCTGATGGTGGGCGCGCTGCAATACGTGGATCGGCAGCCAGCCAACGTGTTCCTGTCGCGATCCTTCCTGGAGACGTGGATTGTGTATTGGGAACTGCTGCTGCTGCTGAGCACCATGTCATCGTATCTAATTCCCCACGCCCAGCAAAATAACCTGACAACGGCGCCCGAGCTTGTACTGCGCTTGGGCCGATGCCTGCTGCTGAGCTTGGCCCTGCTTTGCACGTCGACGGTAGCGCAAGTCGTGCCTCTAGGAATTGTGGCAGGGCTTGCTGTGATCGAGTTGGCCGTTGGCTACCGCGCTGCACCGCCCTGGGCTACCTGGTTAGAAATGGTCTTGGCAGCAGGCTTGTGCGTGCTAGTGTTGACCCTGCGTTTGGCCTTCAAGTGAGCGGGCGCATCGAGCCTTAATTGACTAAGCGTAGCCCACGCGTCGTTGGTGGACAGCAGCTCCTTCACTTGTGCTGGCGAGAGACGTGCTGCCTGCAGACCCTCGCTCAAGAGCTGCACGGCCAGCGGCGGTAGCGGCGCGCTTTGGACCCAGCGCTGGAGTTCGCCCTGTTGCCCGGCGCTGGATTCCGCACTGCGCTTGGCCTGCTTGAGGTCGTGCAGTTGCAAAACCGCTTCAGACGCAAGAAACAGATGCGGGTACTCTGGGTGAACGTTGGCCCCGGCTGTGCACAGGGCCCGCAACGTGCAGCCGTTGGCGGCCAAGCAGCGGCTCCACAGAGTTTGTTCTCGATCCAGGTCAACTGTCAAGCGCAGGGCTTCGGTCGAGGTGGTCTGGCCAAAGGCGTTGTACAGCACCGGTGGGACAGCGCCCATTTGCTCGACCTTGAAAAAGTCGGTATACCCGTTCAACGGGCTGGCCATGTAAGCCTCGACGTCCAGCGTCTTGGGCAGCACGCGACCGTGCAGCAGGACGCGCGCAAGAAACGGCACCGCGTCTTTGTAGCACACAAAGATGTCCTCGGGCATAGGCGCAGTCTCTAGGTTGGTGATCAGAAGAGCTGCTTCGGTGGACGGCAGCCGCACCGCGTGCAGCTTGAACTTGGCGAGACGAGCCTGCTTCTCCGGGCCAATGCCTTGGATGCTTGATGCGTCGACCTGTAGCGGCTCGCTGGCAACCTGTCCGCAGGCCCACGACATCCATTCCCAAGCAGTCGGAATATCGGTGTCGTTTGGAATCTCGACAATCACGGGCCGCTTGGCAACGCTTGCCCAGGCACTGTCGCTGGCGTCTGTCGACGGAAACGAGCAGCCGCCTTTGTAGCGCAGCAAAGTGGCTTCGACACGCATGACACTGAAATGAGGACTTATCATTTAACGACTTTAATTACGTTCGCGCTCGCTTGGCCTGCGGCGATCTTATTTTTGGCATGGGCTTGGTAGAGCGCAGCACAACGGTGCCAGCGGCTTTGTTGGGCCCGACTGGCGTCAGCGTGACGGTGTCGATGGCCTTCATGTGGTCCTTGCGGTACCGGATTGTTGCGCTCCAGCCTCGCGGTTGTCCCACCAGCGTTTGGCCCACCGTGTTGGGAAGGCCGCACACCATGCCCAGAAAGGCCGCTGGCGAGCCCCGCTGCTTGGTGGACATGATCTTGTAACCGTCGGGCTCGAGCCGGGCAACGTGCTCGAGCAAAATCGCCAGCGACGCTCGACACGCCTGCACAAAAGCCGAACTCACCGTATCGGTGGCAAGCAGGTTGGTGATCGATGCGTGAAAGCCCATGCCCAGCACGAGGCGACCGTGCTTGCCGCTGGTCGTCATGAGCGCGGAGGCCAAAACTTGACCGTTAAAGGTGATGGAGTGCACGGTCGCTTTGCGCGCCAGCGGCGTTGAGAGCGCTTGCTTCAAGGTCGACTCTAACATTTCTTGGTTGGTCAGCATGGCTCGTCGCGTCAGGTCGTTGTACCGAGGGTCAGCCATGGTGCAGGTCGCTTGGTGCAATTTGCGCCACTCGCCATCGCACTGACGCACAACATTGGCAGACGGTAGGAGATGCAGCAGCCGCTGCTGGGCTGCGGACTGCAGGGGAAGCGGCAGCAGGTTGCCCTGCCGGTCCAGCTGAACGCCAAATCGCTCAGTCAGCACGTCTCCGCTGGCCAAGCCTGCGCTGGAGCTGCTGTCGCCCTGGATGCCAGACACTCGCACGTCGTACACGTCTTTCATAAGCGGTACAACTGGGTACCTGGTCAGGCCGGCAATGGTCTCTAGCAGGGACTTGCCGATGTCCAGGGCCGAGCGCAGCCGCTGGTCCTCGAGGAAGGCCGGCAGATCAATGTGCAGCAGCTTGCGAGCAAGGCGAGCCAGCATCTCCTCTGTGCTGTGCGCTGTGGCGGGTCCAAAGTACTCGACGGCGTGAATGGCGTGCACAGCCACGTTACGGACAACCCAGGTGCCGTCTGCGTCAATGTTGGCTATGGCCATGAGCAGCGGCTTGTAGTGGAGGCGGCCGGCTTTGAGAAACTGTTGCTGGCTGAGAATGCCCTTGACGGTCGGGTCTGTGCCCGGGTCATAGTCCAGAGAAGAAAGCCCCGCGACGGCTTCTTGCAGGTCCAGGTCCTCAAACTCGGCGTGGGCCGGTAGATCGGCGGTCGGAATGCTGCCGCTGAGAATGACGTCAAAGGCGCTGTGAATCGGCGTCGCCCAGGTCCATTCGCGCATGTACGCAGCAACACGGTCCTGCACGCGCTGGGACATGTAGTGCAGGCCGCGGTCTGAAGTCGTCGGGGGCTTGGGGACAGCAAACGCCGCGGCCAGCTGGCGCACGACCGCCTCCTCGTCCATGACCCATTCCTGCGTATAATCGGAGATGGCTGCCAGGGATGCAATTTGCAAGCGAGTCGGTTTTAAAGTCATTTTCAGTGCAAGCCCGACCGTTCCGGTTGCCTCGACACTGCCGCCTCTACTAACCTCTGTGGCTTGCCGGGTATGTAAAATGAGGCCAACTGGAGTGACAATTCTCTTGCCCATCCAGTGCGTATTTTTAGATTGGTCGGCGATATGGATGCCAAGTTGCGCGACGAGACTCGCGTGCTGGAGACGGACGCCAAACAGCTGTTTCGCGCCGAGGCCGTGCGCTTTCGCGAACTGTGGTGGGAAGTCGTTGGTCACGGCTACGGTCACGCCAGCGTGTGGCACCTCAACATGCTGACGGTGGCCTTTGTGGCCATGGCGTGCTACTGGACGTGGTTGCTGGGCCACAACCCCCTCAACAACGACGTGCTGTTTTGCCTGTGGTTTGCGCTGTTTAGCATCTGGCACACCCGCTGCGCCCTAGCCATCTACAACCCAGCCAACTGGCTCAGCTCGGCTGCCTTTCAGGCTTGGATATCGCAGCTTGTGGTGGGCATCCTGAGCATCGGCGTGCTGCTGTACCTGCTGGCAATGCACTCCAGTGACTGTATCCGCAATCCCGAGCGCCAAGGCCAGTACTGCCCGTACGACACGGACCCGAGCTTTCGCATGCTGAGCTGCGTGCAGGCTCCAGCCCGCACCAGTCCGTGTCCGGCCCAAACGCGGGGCGGCGTGGTCGCGTTTGTGGTGTTTGCCGTGATTCAAAAGCTGCTGTACTTTGCCATGTTCACCTCGGTCCTGACGAGCATGTCGTCGTACCGCCTGCGCTCATTTGAGCTGATTCAAGCGGTGGACGCGACTTTTGCCAAGAACCTGCCGCAGCCCGATGCCCAGCCGACACAGGCCGCTGCTGCATCAGTGCCTCCGCCGCAGTACACCAACGGGCGCCGACTGATTACACGGACATGAGGCAAGCGCGTCTACAATTTAGAGATGGCTGTTGTCAGAGTCCAGCCCAGGATTGCAAGCTCCATGCACACCACGCAGCCCACCCCTAGGTACGCTAGAGTCTCCGCCAGCGCTGTGGGCACTCGTAGCAACGACTCGAGCACACAGAACACAAGAGAGAGTCCAAACGTCGCTTCGAATACCATGGCGATCAGCGCAGCAGCCAGCTGCGCAGCAACCGGGGCTTCCGACTTGCCGGCTGTCCACTGGGCATGGCGCCAGCCGGCGTAGTACTGGAACAGCGGCAAAATCATGACCACGGTGTACACCAGCATGGCCTGGTTGCGCATGTCTGTCAGGCACCCTAGCAAGGTGATGCAGAGCTGGCTGTGGACCAGCAGCGCGAAGATCGTTGTTTTGTAGGCCCAGCTGGACGTGATGACTAGCGCAAGGGACGTAAGCCAGCCAAAGGGCACCATGACCCAGAAGTACAGTCCAAAAGTGTACCAGTAGTCGTTGCTGACCACGTAGAACCAGGTCTCAGCGTTGTCCAGCAGCCCCGCGTGCAGCAGGTTGAGACCGTTCAGCAGCACGAGCGGAAACACGGTGATGAGGATGGTGTTGAGCCACGGTCGCCAAGGTCGGTTGGGTGCAAACACACCGTCCCCGATCAAAGCCAGGAGAAACCCTGAAAAGCTGCAGCCCATTGCAAACGCAAACGGAACGGGTCGGTTGTTGAGTCGGATGTCTGCCGTGTCGGGCACTGCGTAGTGGGTCCGAGTCAGGACGATCACATCGTTGTTAGCCAGCGCTGCGCTGTCAGAGTCTGGCGTTCGGCGCTGCCAGACCATTCGGTGATCGGACCGCACTGCTGAAAAGCAGGCCTCGGTGTAGGGCTTGTGAACGAGGGTCATGCGCGTGTTGGGCAAGCTGATTTCCACGCGCGCAACCGAGTGCCAGATGTCCGACTCCGGGTGCAGCCCGACGTACACGCTCTCGTTGGTAGCACGCGTGTCGATGCGGAAGTTGGTGTTTTCCAAAAGCACCAGGCACGGTGGCTCGGTGTCGATGCATGCGCTTTTGGCCGTCAGGCTGACAAACTCGGACGGGTGCGGGGCCAGCAGAAAGTCGTTGGCGGCAGCCACGCTGGTTTCGACCGACGTCACCCGCACAATAAGCCGTCGCTCGTCCGTGATGCGCACGTGGTGCTGCGTGACCGCCGAGCCGCGCCGGTCGACAGGAAATCGGCCGCAGGGCGCTTCAGAGCTGGCGGCTGCCGCGTTGGCCAACAGGGTCAGCCAAACTAGGCATTCTAAATTTAGACCCATTGGAATTGGCAAACTGGTTTGCCAAGGCCATTTTAAAAGTCCGCACTTACAACGATGCCCCCAGTCACAGGAAGCGATTTTCGCATTACCGTCGAGGACAAGGGCCAGCCCTGCACCTCGCCGACCCTCAGTCAGCTGGTTCGCCATCAGGCACCGCTTCCGCCTCCCAAGGTGCTGGGCCGCCGCGAAGACACGTGGACCGATTACGGTTTTACTCAGGGCCGAGATGCTCGGCTGCGACCCTTTGTGGCCTTGACCCCAGACCACATTCGGCCTCGGCACTTGCGCAAGCGGCTGGTGCGCAGCGCGTTTGGCACTGACGAGTACGTGCGAGTCAAGCGTTTTGAGTGGGAAACGGCACTGCCAGTGGTCGTGTACGCCGATGTGTGGGACGGTCGCGAGGCTGCTGACATCACAGTGGTGCTGGTGTACAAGGTTTCGCTGGCCCGAGGGCTGGTGGCTACTGACCGGCGAACCGGGTCGCCCACGCTTAAGGGCTTGGTTCAGCTGTACCACTTGGTGGTGGACGGGCTGCGGATTATGGCGCGCGATTTCTCCGCCTTGCGCCTGCAATGGGGCGACGTCAACCGAACCGAAAAGTACTTCCACATTCCGTCAGACGCGTCGGATCCCACGGCCATTGGGGCCATTTTACCGCCCTGGATAACAGCCACTGGCGATCAGGCGTGTGGTGCCTCGCTCAAGAGCACGCTGCGTGTCTGGATTGCCACGCATCGCGCTCGAGTCGATCTGTATCGCACTGAGACGCACGAAGCGTGGGCTTGCGAGTGGGACAAGGCCTTTGCCGATTTTTTCGAGTCCCTGGTCGCCGACACAGATTCTCTGGGCGAGTGCGTTGCCAAGGTATGGCCGATACCTACTTTTCGGTCAGCGCTGCTCAAGGGTGTCGGGCCACCGGCATAGCGCTGGCCGAGCGCATCACTACCCGCCTTGACCCCGATGCCCAAGCACCGTACACCCGCGTGATTGAATGCAACTACGCCAAGGTTATGGTGTACATTGATCCGGATCGGCGGCTGCTGCAGCCCTGGGCCATTGGGAGTCCCATTGCCGTAGAGCAGGACTTGGACCAGCACCGGCCCGTTTACCATGTCCACTGGGCAAATGTCACGATGCCGCCGACGGCCAGCTCGGTGCACGGGCAGGGCTACTACTTTTCCGACCCGCACCTGACGGCCGAGCGAGTGGCCCCGATGGCTCGTCGACCCTTGAACGACTCTGTGTGTGCGCTAGGCATCTTGGTGGGTCTAGACTCGGTGCTGGACGCCCCCGAGATCCGAATTGCGGTGGCAGTGGTACAGCTTTCCGGCCTAGCACCGGTGCGAGACATGTACTTGGGTCACATCCCGGACACCATGTGCGCCCAGGCTACTGGGCGGTTTAGCAGCAGCGATGGCTGGACCGGCGAAGTCGATCTCGGGATGGTGTTTCGCTCCAACGTCGGTAACCCCGGCGTTGGCATGCGCACCGTGTGGCTGCAGCACGAGTGGGGCCAGTCGCTGCACGGTGGGGATCGGGATGCAGCCGACGAGGCCCTGGACGACAACGCTGACGCGGCATCGTATGCTGGTTCTGAGGCGTACTTGTGATGCTCCAATTCATTTTGCTGGTCGCTATAAAAGAGTCGTGCTGGCACCCGAAGGTTGGCTCGGTCATTTCCACACCATGACGTCGCCGTTTCACCTCATGTCGCCCACGGGCAGCGCGCAAGAGTTTGCCCAGCGCATGTCCAGCGCTGGCATGTACAGCAGCAGCCAGGTGCCAACGCCGCAAGGCTTTGCTGGCCTGGTCAAGGGCGACGCGGGGCCAGCGCCAGTGTCCATGGCCAAGCCCATCCTCGGCGGACCCATGAACACGTTCTTGGGTCCGGCGTCGTTCCAGTCGTCTGGGAGCCGGCAGGCTGTCAACCCTGCTGCCATGCGCATCACGCAGCAGACCAAGATTGGGGCCTCGGTGGCCCCTTGGGACGAGTACCCGGTTCTGACGTACCGCTTTAACGAGCAGCGCGAGCGGCATCCAATGGAGCGGCACGAGAGCAACCGCAGCGAGCGCCAGGCGCTGCTGTACGCGATTAACGTGCCCAGGCCAGTCAGCATGAACACCGTGACTGTCATCACAGTGGACGACGAGGCCTACCTCAGCATCTTCTTCGACCGAATCGTCGCTCACGCTCAGGAACACAGCAATGACCCGCGCGCCGGCTCCCTGATGAACCCGTTCTGCCACGTCAACTCTGTCGGCGTCTTGATAGCAGTGCTGGGCAAGCCAATGGATCGGGCTCGTTCGACGGGTCCCATGCCTGGCCGACCTGGCCGGCCCAATCCCGCAGACATTCGCCTGACGGACTATATGGTAACATCGCAGATTTCGGCGGTGGTCGAGACCTGGGGTGCCTTCTCGGTGTCTGCCAGCCCTACGGCCCCAGAGTTCTTTCCGGCCGGCTCGCCCGCCTTCCATCATGTGCCGCATCCGTACGTCAAAAACCTGGTTGTCAGAGCCTTCCTGGGGTACTTTACCAACAGCCACGAGTGCGTGCACTCGTGCTACGACACCCATGATCCCCGCAGCCACGCCAAAGCCTCGATCCGGCTGTCACAGGCTCCTGTGTACACAAACGCGCTGGCCGAGTCGCTTGCCAACCGAGACTTTCCAGACGGAGGCGTCCAGCAGACCGACCTTGACACGTTTGCCGAAAGCGAGCTTGGCAAGTTCAAGGCGTTGCACGCGTCGGGCGCAGCAGCAACTGCGGCCCAGGGATCCAGTGGACACCGTCTGGGCCGGATGCCGGCCTTTAACTTGAATGCTGCGGGTGCGACTGGTCTGGACTAAATTTGGATGCGGTCCAAAAATAGAATTATAGTCTACTATAAGTGGCGCCTTCCTGATTGCATTTTCATTTATCTCCAGGATGGCTGACGAAACGCCTGTGGCGCTTTTGACCCAAGCCGATTTCAAGTGCGTGATGCTAAGCAAGCCCACCACGTTGCTGATTGACGTCCCGCCGATCATGCGCGACGTCGACTCGCAGCAGCCGGTGCTGCACGGTCACACCGCTTCTCAGCGCTTGCAGCACCTCATGCCGGCCAACGCAGAGCTCCGGCTGGAGCGAGCGGCCGTGCTGCTGTTTGGCAGCCTGGACTTGCCAGTGCGCTTTGGCCCTTTTGCCACGCACACCTTTATGCCCCTGACCAGACGGCCGCCGTTTACGTACGCCACGCTGCTGGACCCTGGCAGCTCACCACCGTTGACGACGTTGTACCCCGTCATCCAGTCGGCCATGCATCAAGCCATGCGACTGCGGCATCAGCTGAACCGGCCCATGAGCAGCTTGACGGGAGACCTAGAGTACATGATGATTCCTGAGTACCGCAACCTCAAGCCGCACTCTCGCAACCGCTTTACCGTGCAAGTGGTGTTTCGCGTCTACCTCCTGCAGGAAGCCTTTGACCGGTTTTCCGCCAGCGAGCGCTGCAACGAGCTGGCCACGGTCCTGGCCTGCCCGTGGTTTGCCTCGGACGCTTACCATCGTGCTCAGTGCTTTTCGTCTCACAACGGATGGTACCAGTGGCCAATGTCGGAGGCTGACATGTACGGCGCTCTGCAAGTCAGGTCAGTGACGGACTGGCAGTCGCCCGTCAAGGTGCCGGCGCATATGGCGGAGCACCAGCACGATCGGTACCGGGACTTGGCGGCAGTCGACGACGAGTCAAACTCTGTGTCGGGCTTGGACGTGCTGTCGGCCGTGACCAGCACCTCGCACCTTACTGCCTGCGGCTTGCGTTGCCTGCCGGCCGTTGTGGTGGGCCCTGTGCCCAAGTGGAACGGTGCTTTTATGGCCGAGCCAGCTGGCTATGGCAAGCGCGTCATTCTGCTGAGCCTGGTCGGCGAGCGGCGTTCCCGGGGCAAGGTCACTCTGGTGGTGTGCACCGACAAGGCCGACTTGACGCAGTGGGTTGACTGTGCCACTCAAAACGTGCCAAACAGCCTTGCGGTGTCTGTGGGTATGCCAGCCACCGACATTAACGACTACGATGTCGTGTGCGTTGCGTACTCAGACGTGGTGGCCAGCTACCCGGCCGAGGCCATTCACAGCACCAAGTGGGACCGCGTGTTTTTCAGCCACTCTGAAGAGCTGCAGCAGACTGACCGCGAGGTGGCCTGCACGGCTTTGGACGCTCGACTGCGGGTGGCTGTCTCGAACCGGCCTTTGCGCCACGGGTACACTGGCTTGGCCCTGCAGCTGCGCGTCTTGATGGGCGGCGAGACCATTGACATTATGCAGCCCATCCTCGAGCACCTCGCATTGGCACCGTACTCCCTCGGCGTGTTTCAGCGTCCAGCCATGCAAGAGATGTACACGGTGGGCACGCTGTCGCAGTTGCTGAGCTCGCGCGGCTACCCAATCGGCAAAACACCGCCGACCGTGGAGTTGATTCCCGTCAAGGCTGACGACGAGTGGTACGACGACCATTCGTGGCTGACAACGGTGCTGCGGCTGCGGCAAGAAAAAGCCGCGGGCATGGCGACATCCCGCGGCTACGAGCGGTACATTGAGCGAACAGCTGTGCATCGTGATCTTCTGATGGAGCTCTGCGCCACTGGCCAGCTGACCAAGCGGATGCCCCTGTTTACCATTCCGGGCCGGCGCAAGCCGATTCCGGACGACATCGAGGTGCAGATGGATCTCGACGACAGTGCCGAGTGCTCTATTTGCCTTGGGCCGCTGCGAGTGCCGGTGGTGACGCCATGCCGCCACGTGTTTTGCCAAGACTGCCTTGGACGCGTCAAAGCCTTGACCAAGGGCGGCCCAACAGCGTGCCCGCAGTGCCGCAGCGCGTTTACCCGCCCGCAGGTGCAGTTGGTCAAAGCGTCGACCGTGGGCCCCAGGGCCAAGCGGTCCAAGCAAGACGTGTCGCACAACCGCACGGGCAAGGTTGGAGCAGCCGGCCATGACATTGCCGACATTCTAGCTGCCGATCCAGCTGCCAAGGTCTTGGTGTTGGCCAGCAACCCCTTTCTGCTGGCCGCAGTGCACGACTACGTGGGTGTCTTGGTGCCAGGCGCGTCTCGGCTGCTCTGGAAGTCGGGTGTTGGACCGATCCCCGAGACCGTTGCAGCCCATCAAGTGGTGTTTGTCAGGCACGGCGATCGAGCCCGCAACTTCAACCAGGCCGGCACTGTGGTGATGCTCGACATTCCCGTGGATGGCATGGAAACCCGGGCTGCCATCTCGTCTGTAGTGCGATACGGTCGAGCAGCGACGGTGGCGGTCCGAGCCTACGTGGTTGCTGATTCTGAGGAGCACGCGGTGGCCAAGAAAGGGATCGTTCGGCCTGGTGTGCAAGGCTTCCGAGCTGCGTGGAGTCGCTGGGCCGGCGTTCTGTCTACTGGCTCCAAGTTCTGGGACCAGTAGCGTATAAGCTTATGTTGTTTTCTTTTGTTCAATTGTACATTCTCTTGCCCAAAAGAAAGAAGCATGTCGGTTCACTACTTCTTGCCTTGGCTAAACACAGTCGGGCTGTTGGTTCTGACGGGCTGGATGGCCATTCACCACACCTCGCACCAGGCGAGGCATGCCTCACAGCACGACCACGCTAGCTGGCAGCCAGCTGTGATACCGGCTCAGGTCGACTCTCGGACTCGGCCTGACCACACCCCTTATCACGATCCGGTAGTTGGAACTCCGGGGATGCCGCACACTGCAAAAGACCGTGTGATCCGCTGCAACGGCCAGCCTAATGCACCGGACGGCATAGGCCCAGCGGCCGTGTACCGGGGTAACATTGTGATGCAGCCCGAAGCCGATATTCTGCTGGCTGATAGCGACGACGAGCAGCAGACGATCAGCCTTCGCAGTGTACTCGCACAGCTTGCAGCATCAGGGGCCTACATTCAGCCGCTACCGACTCAAGCCGCCTGCGCCTACTGGCCCGAGCACGCTGTGGACTGGCGCGAGCAGGCCATTGAGATGCGGGGCGACGCGCTGTACTGCGACCAAGACGGCGTAGGCCAGTCGTGTCCCTGGCGAACGGACTGGTCGGTGGCCTCGTGCCATCCCTCCGAGCTGCTCTGCGTGTGCCCGTCCAAAGTCGTGCTGGGCCTGGCCATTGAAACAACGTCGTTCTGGGGCCTGGCCATGCAGGACCAGCCTCAGTTCTGGGCCAATCGTCGAACGCTGTGCGGCGAGACCCTGTCGCTTGAGACCCTGGAGATGCCGGGCCAGAAAATTGTGACCTCGGCCGAGTGCTCGCACAACATCTCCACGAGCATGTGCAACCCCCGAATTTCTCGCGCCTTGCAACGCTCCTTTGACAGTGTTGTACCGACCTGGCCGCCGGTCACTGTGCCTCCGAGCATGACCGCAGCCTACCGCCTTCGCCAAGGCCTCCGACTGCGCATTGCCAATGCCGGTTGCGACAACGGGCGATCGTGGCTGAAGTCCATCCCTTCTGCAGCCGGCGATCTTCCGTTGACCTGCAACTGGAAGGACGCCGCGTACCTGACGGTGAGCGTGTCCAACGCCGTGGATCTTGACCCGGCATTGTGGTACATGTACGGGGTAGCGGTGACGCTCACCGACAACGCAACCGACGTGTCGCTCAGCGACATGTGCTTTACGCAGCAGCGGCTGCGGAGCTGCGTTGATCTCACGCGCACCTACGGCCTGGCAACGGGGTCGGGTTCCATTTCCCGTCTGCACCTTGACGGACCAGAGATTGTGGCTGTGGCCGACGCAAAGCTTGTGATTCCTGAGGCCACTCTGGTGATCGACGATGTCTACTAGCAGCATCGGGTGCCCAGAAGTGCCAAACCCAATAGTCGTGGCTCTGGATGTGTCGCTAGAGTGCCTCGATGCCTGCTGCTTTCCGCCTAGCCAGCCCTCGGCAAATTGCACCAACGTGTGTCAGAGTCCAGCCGTGAGTTTACCCCTGTGCCAGATATCTTAACAGTGTCAATTCAAGTCGATCGAAACGTGTACACAACTAGCCCAGTCATGTAGAACACTACTACCAGCACGCCTGTCGCAATGGCCACGACGTCCGCTTCAGTCATGGTGCTGCGCGAACGCCAAATATCGTTTCGGCGTGCAGGTTAATGTGGTCCTGAGCCAGTTTGGTGAGGCTGCGTCCAAAGCCCTGCTGCATCAGGTAGTCAGACACAAACGCCGAGCCTTTAAGGGAATGGGCCGAATTGATGTCATGACGGTACCCCAACCGGACAGGGTTTTGCAGGGCGTGGGCAGTTGAATGCGCCAGCACGCACAGCGACTCGGGCGAGCCTCGCAGCTCCAGCGGGGCGCTCTCGATGCTCTTGCTCAGGTGCGCAGCGAGCTGGGTCTCTTGCTGCGCAGTTAAGTCTGACCATGCCTGACCAGCATCAGCGTCGCGCTGGGCCGTCTTAAGCATCTTAACTAGGCCCTTGGCCAGATTGCGGGGCGTCAGGGTCAGCCACGGTGCCGAGTCTTCAGACGCTTGCTCGTCTTGGCGGCCGAGAACGGGCAGCTTGCTGCGGTACCCTCGCCGCCGAACTGGCTTTTTGCTGCGGTACGGACCACGGCTGCCAGTGGCAGAGGGCCCACTGATGCCGCTTTTAAAATGCTCAAAGTCATGCGCCTTGAGCCCCTCGCGTCCCAAGCACCCGGCGTCGGTTTCGGCAGTGCCTAGGCCCTGCTCAACCACCGCACCTGTTACCGTGTTGATGCGGTCACCGTTGCGGACCACCATGTCCTCCGGGCGCGTCTTGGTG
>Ga0136555_1000302_pt1 | contig 20181 bp, 16 predicted proteins | sample AntRauTorckE5432_FD_104927 | JGI IMG/M metagenome (GOLD analysis project Ga0136555, IMG submission 104927) | Saline lake microbial communities from Rauer Islands, Antarctica - Metagenome Torckler E5 #432 | ecosystem: Environmental > Aquatic > Non-marine Saline and Alkaline > Saline | place...
CTATACTTACCGCTCGCCAAACCTTATTGTCTAAAGTACTTGAGCTAGAAAAAGACGAATTCTACAAAAAATATAAAGATAGGGTAGGCGAAATAGTAGCTGGTGAAGTATACCAGATCTGGAAGAACGAAATAATGATTCTAGATGACGAGGGTAATGAATTGATTTTGCCTAAGCGTGAAATGATACCAAGAGACTTCTTCAAAAAGGGAGATTCTGTACGTGCAGTAGTTTTGCGTGTAGAGATGTACAACTCTAATCCTAAAATAATCCTTTCTAGAACTGCACCAGAATTCTTAGAAAGACTATTCGAACTAGAAGTACCAGAGATTCTCGATGGACTTATCACTGTGAAAAAAATAGTGAGAGAGCCAGGAGAAAGAGCTAAAGTGGCTGTAGAGAGTTATGACGACAGAGTAGACCCTGTAGGAGCTTGTGTAGGAATGAAAGGAAGCCGTATACACGGGATAGTAAGAGAACTCAAGAATGAAAATATTGACGTAATCAACTATACCTCTAATATACAACTGCTAATACAACGAAGTCTTAGTCCAGCGAAGGTGTCTAGCATCACTTTAAATGATGAAGAGGGAAAGGCTGACGTATTTTTACCATCAGACCAAGTTTCTCTAGCTATAGGGAAAGGCGGACACAATATAAAACTAGCAGGAAAGCTGGTAGGATATAATATAGACGTATACCGCGAATCTAATGAAGAGGAAGATATGGATGTGGACTTAGACGAGTTTGCAGATGAAATAGATACTTGGATACTGGAAGAGCTAAAGGGTATAGGACTCGACACTGCAAAGAGTGTACTAGATATGAGCGATGCTGACCTCATCTCTAGAACCGAGTTAGAGCAAGAAACGATAGAAGAAATCAAGAAAATACTAGAAGCGGAATTCGATTAGTACTGCTATAAAGCACTTAAAGTATTATTTTCGAACACTGCGTAGCAATAGATGGCGGACAAAAAAAAGACATATAGAATAAATAAGGTTGCAACAGAATTTAACGTTAGTTGGAAAACTATCGTAGATCACCTGAGTGACAAAGGTTTTGAAGTAGAAACTAAAATCACTGCAAAACTTGATGATGCCATGTACCAAGAGTTAATAGGCTTCTATCAAAAGGATAAGCAAGCAAAGGAGGAATCTCAGTCTCTCGAAATAAACATACGCAAGGACGCTAAGACTCAGGAAATAAAAGAAACTAAAAAACCTGAACCTCCAGCTCCTGAATTCAAAGCAGAGTCTACAATCTTTATTAAAGATAACAATACCCATAAATCTCGCGATGAACACAAAGCAGTGCCAAAACCCGCAGAGAAAAAGACTGAATCTCCTAAAGTGGAGACGCCTAAGGTAGAAACTCCTAGAGTAGAAAGTCCTAAGGTAGAAAGTCCTAAGGTAGAAGCTCCCAAGGTAGAAGCTCCTAAGACGGAAACTCCCAAAACTGAGACTAAAGTAACACCCGAAAAACCGAAAGCTCCTATGTTTACGCCTGTAGAGGGTCTTGGAGACACAGGATCACTGAGAGTATTGGGCAAAATTACTATTGATCCTTCATCTAAATATAAAGGACCAAAGAGTAAAAAGACCGAGCATAAAAAAGAAACTTCAGTACCTAAGAAAGAGGTGCCTAAAGCGAAAATAGAACTAGCTAAAGAACCTGAAGTAAAGGCAGAACCTGATGCCATAGGAACCGAATATACTAAGCTAGTGGGTGCTACTGTAGTAGGAAAGATAGTAATCAAACCACCCGTAAAGCGTACCAAAAAAGAAAAAGACGAGCCAAAGAGAAAGCGTAAGCGTATCCGCGGTGAGAAAGTAACTGCTGACAAGCTTAAAACTGAGCGTACTCCAGTAAGAGGTAAGCCCGGTGAGAAAGTAGAAGTTTCTGAAAAGGACATACAAGACAAAATCAAGAAAACACTTGCTAGAATGTCTAGCGGTAAACAAACTCCAGCTCATGGAGGTAAAGTCAGAAAGAAGGCTAGAAAATTCCGAAGACAAGAACACAAGAAAAAGTGGGAAGAAAAACAATTACAAGATATCGAAGAAAGTAAGATATTAGATGTTACAGAGTTTGTGACAGCTAATGACCTTTCTAATATGATGGATGTCAATGTGAATGAGATTATAGGTGCTTGTTTTTCACTCGGACTTATGGTGTCTATAAATCAACGTCTAGATGCGGAAACTATCCAGATAGTAGCAGAGGAGTTTGATTATGAAGTAAACTTTGTAGATGCAGATGAGACCATAGAGATAGAAGAAGATGAGGATAAGGAAGAAGATATGCTTCCACGTCATCCTATAGTGACCGTAATGGGACACGTAGATCACGGAAAAACCTCTTTACTAGATCACATCCGTAATGCCAATGTAATAGCTGGTGAAGCTGGTGGTATAACTCAGCACGTAGCATCTTACGAAGTAGAATTAAAGAATGGTGAAAAAATGACCTTTATAGACACTCCAGGTCACGAGGCGTTTACCGCCATGCGTGCAAGGGGTGCACAGGTTACAGATATAGCCATTATAGTGATAGCTGCAGATGATGTGGTAATGCCACAAACAAAAGAAGCTATCAGTCACGCTCAAGCAGCCGATGTTCCTATCGTATTTGCGATCAATAAGATAGACAAGCTAGGTGCTAATCCTGACAGGGTAAGAGAATCACTATCTGCTATGAATATACTCGTAGAAGAATGGGGTGGTAAATACCAGTGCCAAGAAATCTCTGCAAAAAACGGAATAAACATTGAAGAATTACTAGTAAAGGTTAGCCTTGAAGCTGAAATATTAGAGCTAAAAGCAAACCCAAATAAAAATGCAAAAGGTGCTGTACTAGAGGCTAAAATCGAAAAGGGTAGAGGCATTGTAGCTTCTATGCTCATAGGTGAAGGTACACTGAAAGTAGGCGACGCACTTATAGCAGGACAACATTATGCTAGAGTCAAAGCTATGTTTAACGAACGTGGCAAAGCTATGACAGAAGCGGGACCAGCATCTCCAGTATCTATACTCGGATTCTCAGCAGCTCCAGCAGCGGGTGAAACTTTCCAAGTACTTACAGACGAGAGTCAGGCTAAAGACATAGCCAATAAGCGTGAGCAGCTCCAAAGAGAGCAATCTATACGTACTACCTCTATGCTTACACTAGACACCATTGGTAAACGATTAGCTATAGGTAATTTCCAAGAACTTAAACTTATAATCAAAGCAGACGTAGATGGTAGTAGTGAAGCACTATCTGATTCACTGCTTAGACTATCTACAGAAGAGATAGAGGTGAAAATCATACAGAAGTCTGTTGGACCTATCACTGATAACGACGTGTTACTAGCGAAAGCTTCTGATGCAATCGTCATTGGTTTTCAAGTGAGACCTATGCCAAGTGCTAAGAAATTAGCAGAGAGCGAAGGCGTAGAAATCAAACAATACAGTATAATATACCAAGCTATAGAAGAAATAAAAGCTGCTATGGAAGGTATGTTATCTCCAGACGTGAAAGAAGAAATCACAGGTACTGCAGAAGTGCGTGAAGTATTTAAAATCACTAAGGTAGGAACGGTAGCTGGTTGTATGCAAACAGAAGGTAAAATGTACCGCAACAACAAAGTACGTGTAATACGTGAAGGTGTTGTCGTCTACACAGGCGAAATAGATACCCTGAAACGATTCAAAGACGACGTAAAAGAAGTAGCTAAAGGCTATGAGTGTGGTATACAAGTGAAAAACTACAATGACCTACAAGAGCTTGACCTATTAGAAGGGTTCCGTGAAGTAGAGGTAGCTCGTAAATTGAAGTAACCTTTTTTTAACGCCAAAATATAAACCCCTCACACTATTTGGTGTTTGGGGTTTTTTGTTAACGTGACTTCTAGATCGAATGAATCAGGACTGATTAATTCAACTCATGTACTCAGGACTTGCTCCGCGGATGGATTGACTCAAGACAGCTTCGGCAACCCAGGACAGAGTGCCATTCCCTAACTTACTTTGGCGGTGCCTTAACTTCTTTCAACGCTATTATCCTTCCTAGTTTCTAATCGATCACGCATTTTCCCAATAATAAAATGACAATTCAACTCTGCTAATCTGCTCCTTACTAAGTAAAACTACAACCTCATAATAATAATCCAACCCTGACTTTAATCTTTACCCTTTTTCTCCTTAAATTGCACCTATGAATAATGCAATCATAAAAGGCATGGGATACTATGTGCCAGACAACGTAGTGACCAATGAAGACCTTTCCAAACTAATGGATACCAATGATGAGTGGATTACAGAACGAACAGGCATCAAAGAACGCAGATGGATAAACAATGATGAAAGCACCTCTTCCATGGCTCTAGAAGCGTCCAAAAACGCCATAGCTGATGCAGGTATAGATAAATCAGATATTGACTTCATAGTCTTTGCCACACTCAGTCCAGACTATTACTTCCCAGGGCCTGGTGTGACTTTACAAAAGGATCTAGGACTAGACACCATAGGTGCTCTAGACGTACGAAACCAGTGCAGCGGGTTTATATACGCCCTATCTGTAGCAGACCAGTACATCAAAACCGGAATGTATAAAAACATATTGGTAGTAGGGGCTGAATACCACAGCGGTGGATTGGATAAAAGCACAAAAGGCAGAGGAGTGACCGTAATATTCGGTGACGGTGCAGGTGCTGCCGTAGTATCACGCAGTCCAAATGCAACTAGAGGAATACTCTCTACACACCTTCACTCACAAGGTGAACACGCAGAAGAACTCACGCTAATAGGCCCAAGTACACGCAGATGGGTACCAGAAATCATAGAAGGAAAAGGAAAAAACGACGAGGCCATTTACCCCTATATGAATGGCACTTTTGTATTCAAACATGCTGTCACACGTTTCCCAGAGGTTATAGGCGAAGCCCTAACACAAAATAATCTGAAGTCTACAGATATCGACCTACTTATACCGCATCAGGCAAACCTACGCATCTCCCAATTCGTACAGAAAACAATGGGTCTATCTGACAACCAAGTATTCAACAACATACAAAAGTATGGCAATACTACGGCAGCTTCCATACCTATAGCCTTAGCAGAAGCAAAGCTAGCTGGCAAAGTGAAGGAAGGCGACCTTATCTGTCTAGCTGCATTTGGTAGTGGATTTACTTGGGCTAGTGCCCTACTCAGATGGTGATAAACCTGGGTAAAGGAGAACTAATCCCGATAGCCATTATCGTACTTAGTTCCTATCTACTAGTCCAAATAGGCAAAGCTATAATCAGACGAAGTATACGTAAAACCTACAGCGATCCGTCTGAAGATGACGCCAGAATAACCGGACTTAAGTTTCTACATAATACGCTTTCATTTCTCGTATATACAATAGCTTTTATCGCTATCATATATACCATACCTCCTTTTAAACATCTAGGTCAAACTCTATTTGCTGGAGCAGGTATTTTTGCTGCTATCATAGGTTTCGCTTCCCAGCAGGCCTTCTCTAATATTATAGGAGGTATATTTTTAGTGATATTTAAACCCTTCCGAGTAGGAGACCTGATAAAGGTAGGTGAATTAGACGAAGGGTATGTAGAAGATATCACCTTAAGACATACGGTAATTAAAGACTTTGAGAATAAGCGAATAGTTATCCCTAACTCACTCATCAGCACAGAGACGATACACAATTCGCATCTCAAAGATGAACGAATAATGAACCGAATCCATTTTGGGATCAGCTATGACTCCAATATAGATGTAGCCATACAAATCATCCAAGAACAAGCTACGAAACACACGTTATACAGGGACTATCGTAGTCTTTCGGACAAAGAGAAAAATGATCCCGCTGTAGATGTAAGAATCGTAAAATGGGCTGACTCATCTATTACCCTGCGAGCCTATATCTGGACCGATACACAAGAAGATGGATTCCTGCTTAGAACTGACCTATTCTATGCAGTTAAAAAAGATTTTGAAACACATAAAATAGAAATACCTTTCCCACACCGGACCATCGTCTACAAACAAAATGAGCCTAAAAAAGAGGAATAAAAAACCATCTCATAGTCCCATTATCCTCAACTTAGGTAGGGACGACGGACAAATACAAATGGACTGTATAATCTGCAGTGACCACGAATATATTATATGAATTTTACACACACGCCAGAACTACCATACGCTTCGGGCTACACTATTATCATCAGCACAATGATTCTTGTCGTAGTATTTGTTGTACTTCTTTTTAAACGTAAACAATGGATATAATTGGCATTCATGAGGAGATCACGCTATCTAAAAAGCATATAACCACACTGGTTACCAAAACAGACACAGGAGCATACAACAATGCGATAGACTGCTGTTTTGCCGAGGAGAAGGAAAACGGAGACGGAGACACGGTACTCTGCTTTATACTGCTAAATCCTAAACACACACTGTATACGGGCAGAATACATACTGCCAAAAGCTATAAAGTCAAAAAAGTACGCAGCTCTAATGGGTCAGAAACACTATGCTTTCAAGTCAAACTCAGAATTGAGCTTAAAGGTAGAAACTTTAAAACCACTTTTAATCTTAGTGATAGGTCCAAAATGAGATTCCCTGTACTCCTTGGTAGAAAAATACTTGCAGGCAGATTTCTAGTAGATGTAAGTAAAGGCAGAAAGGTGAAGAAATTAATTTGATAATTGGTTAAATAACCAAGTGATAAATTCTTTGAAGAGTAAAGCAACCAAGCATTTTCGATACGTGGAAAACTGAATGCTCTCAGCCAAGCACTCTGATCTACAAGGAAAACTAAAACCTTAGTAACGCCTCTGTAAGTAATTGTGGCTGAGTGAATGGGATAAAATGATTTTCTTCTGGCAGTCTGTATACCTTCACATCAGAGGCATTCACAAGCATCTGCTCTGCATAATCTTCATTGCCCGCAGGCACCAGTCCATCTTTACCCCCTTGTATAATCTGTACTGAGCAGGTAATATTAGCCCACAGTGAGTCCATTTTCTGCAACTCTTCTTTAGCTGGCAGTATCTCATCATTACTTACTCTGAAGCTCTTAGGCATCAGCCATCTGAGAGCCTTTGAGCTCATAGGCTTACGCCATTTCTCCTCTGGCTCTAGTGCCGGAGATACAGATCCAGCTACTACTAACAAACCCACAAAAGACTGCGGCTCATCCATAGCCATACGACAGATAATAGGACCACCTAATGAGTGACCCACCAGTATAATATTCTTAAATGAAAACTTCTTTAAAAAATCGCGAAGTATCTTTGATTGGTTTTCCATACTCTCTTCCCCATCGCCAAACCCCGAATATCCATATCCAGGCCTATCAAGTAATAATACATTATACTTTCTGAGGAGCATGGTATCCTTAGCAAAGTGCATAAAATTACTGGATGAACCTGGCGAGCCGTGTACGAAAACTGCCAAGGGTAACAGACTGTCGCTCTTGACTAACGTATAGTGTATCGTCCTATCCTCGCCTATCTTCTCGCCTATCTCTACGGTATATCCTTTAGAAATCTGGGCTAATTCCTTAAGCTGCTTCTTATCTGAAACCCTAAACTGGAAACAACTTTGGCAACCTACCCACAGTAAGACTACAACACCACTGACGATATACTTATTTAACCTCAATAAGACTATTCTCTTCTAAGGAGTACACATGATTACACATCTTAAGTTCGTCCTCTTTATGTGTTATAAAAATAGCGGTCTTACCCGTCTCTTTTAATATTTCTATGGCTTTCAGTGTCTGTTGACGGCTGTCCGTATCCAGGTTATTAGTCACCTCGTCAAAGATAAATATCTCTGCATCTTTATACAAAGCACGAGCTATAGCGATCCGCTGTCTCTGTCCACCACTCACCTGATTACCAAGCTCTCCTACAGGAGTGTATATGCCGTCAGATAGAGTCTTTATCCACTCTGTAAGATTCACCTTAGCTAAGCAGCTAAGTACACGCTCCAAGTCTGGACTCTCATCTACGAATGCTACATTATGCAAGATGGTGTCATTTGTCATAAATACATCCTGCTTCACATAGCTAAAAAGGTACCTGTATTGATTTTCTTGTGAGCTACGCAATGGTATACCGTCTACTAAAAGTCTTCCCTCTGTCTGGTACAGTAAGGATGCCAGTATATTGACTAAGGTAGATTTACCACTGCCACTATTTCCTACTATTCCTATAAAATCTCCTTTAGATATCTTCAGATTGATGTTTTCTAATATCTGCTGCTCGTGCGTATATCCAAAATGAATACCGCTCAACTCAATGTGCTTCTCAAATACTACAGGCTCGTCTTTCACACTATCCTCATCACTTTCCTCTTGCACTAGGAAGTCTAAAATGTGAGAATTAGTAGAAAGCGAATTAGAAGTAGCTATGACTCTATTAATACTAGGTAATAACCGGAAGGAAACTCCAGCATAGATAGAAATGTAGGAGATGATACTAGAGATACCCTTATCTCCTAGGATACCGTAGAGCACTACACACAGTATCCCTGTGATAGCTATTACCTCATAGATCCGTATGGGCATATAATTAGACTTCACATAGATACTTGCTTTGTGCTCATACAGAGATGCTTTCATACGCTCAAATCTTTTATGAAAATAGGCGGACCCATTCCACAGTTTAATATTCGCTATACCTGTAGTCACTTCTGAGACATTAGTATATACTTTACCTGCTAGCTCATGTACTTCTCTGCCTTCTCTAGCCAGTTTTTTTCTGTTGATATAAATCAATAAAAAAGCTGAGGGTATAAGGCTGAAAAAGGTGAACAAAAATAAAAATGGCTTATAAAACAAGATACCTCCTAACAGCAGAACGACCACAGTCAACTCGGATAAAAAAACCACACTAGCAATCAGTATACTTTCTGCAAATGAAAATGTACTGGCTATAAGCTCATTGATTATGTCTGCAGAAGGTCTTCTCTTAAAATAGGCTAAGTTCTGATTCATCACCTGCTTATATCGCTCGCCTGAAATATGGTCAGTGATACTAAAAGCCAACTTAACTTGCCGTTTATTCATCTGCACCAAAATTGTATTTTTCAAGACATAGATTACAAATAACAAGCTCGTTATAACTAAGACGAATGTTCTGTTATCAGTCACTCCCAGTCTATGGTATAAAAAAGAAGTAAGCACATTGTGCTGGATAAACTCTGGCTTCAGTATAGATAGTATAGTGTGCAGTAGTATAGATACCCCTACTACTTCTAAAAGTGCACTCAATAGACTAAGTACTATCATAGCGTAGTACTTTTTCTTATGCTCCTTGGTAAGCAGCTTGCTTAACTTATCCCAAGTCTGTGATATGGCTTGGTACTTTCTCACTGTATGTGCTCTAGTACTTCCAGTTCAAGCAGTATAGGCGTGTATCCTGGAACCCTCAGATTACCACTAGCTCCAAAAGCCTGATTAGAAGGCACCAGTGCCCTGGCACTTTCTCCTACTTTTAGTGCATTGACTAAAAACTGTATACCACCTATTATCGCCGTATCCTTCACATCATATATGAATGGATCTCCGTCCTTACTATATGCCACTATTTGTTCATTGAGTGATTTGAGCACATATTTCACCTTAGCTTTGCTAAACTGATCCTGCTTACTGTTATTTTTTTTTAGCACTTCATAATAAATCTGCGTAGCTGTATCCAGGCGTGCATTCCACCTATTTTGCTGTGTATAGCTAGCCATCACCTGCTGTTCAAAGGTCTGCTTAAAGGATACATATCCTATGGCTGTGAGCTTATCACGCATCCATACATTCACATGTATGCGGTCACTATCAGACAAGTAACTAGGCACCATACCTTTCAGCGAACCATAAAACTCAGCTGCAGATAGTTCTAAGTACAAGCTATCTTCCTTACACGTCTCAGCTAAAAGTGTATAGAGATGACTAGTAGTATCTAGTGATGTACTGTTGATTTCTACCTTTCTGCCGAGTACACGAGAGTCCAAGTATACAGAATCGTCAGCATTGGTAGCTTCTATATCCAGCAGCCAATGTCTCTTATCTTCCATGCACACTTCACCGAGTCTATCATAGCGGATATCTCCTAGCTCTTGCAGTTTCTTTTTACTGCATCCTACTAAGACTATGCAAGCAACTATGATTAGTAAGCATCTCATCCTAAGTGTTTTCTATATGTTTTTATAGACTCTTTAAACTTAGCCAAGGTATTGGCCAGCGTATCTTCACTCGCACCACCAGCAGCATTTTTATGCCCGCCGCCTTTGAAGTACTCTGCACTAAACTCATTGCACGGAAATATATCTGTACTTCTGAAACTCATTTTCACGAGGTAGTCTCTATCTATAATAAGAGCACTAAGCTGTACTCCTTTTATGCTCAGGCCGTAGTTTACAAATCCTTCTGTGTCACCGGTGATTACATTGTATCTTCTGAGCTCTTCAGAAGTAAAGTGAGCTAAAGCTACTTTGCCGTCTTCTATAAGCTCTATTTTATTGCCTAAGAAATAACCGAGTAGTTGTAATCTATCCAGTCTGTTTTGGTCAAAAAGACGATTGTAAATAGTAGCGGGGACCACACCTATATCCATAAGATCTGCCGCCGTGCGGATAGTACTACTCGTAGTACTCCCAAATCTGAATGAGCCTGTATCTGTGATAAGGCCTGTATAGATACACTCACCCATGTCCTTATTCATATGGCTGGCATCTAAGTGTTTCTCTACATATTTATAAATAAGTTCACACGCAGAACTCGCTCCTATTTCCACGAAACGTTGATCATCAAAATCCTGTGGATCTTGGTGATGGTCTATCATTATCAGTTTTGCATCACTTTGCTGTATATACTCTCCCATATCATTGATACGGCCCAACGCGTTGAAATCTAAGCAGAATACGTACTCTGCTGCATCTATAAGCTCCTTACTCTTAGGCTTATCCGCTTCATATACCATCACTGTATCATTGCCCGGGAGCCAGTGTAAAAACTCTGCATAGTCCGTAGGCGTAATCACCTGACTATCAATCCCTGCACTTTTAAGATAATGAAAAAGTCCGAGACTAGATCCCATCGCATCGCCGTCTGGCTTATGGTGTGTGGTTATGACTATCTTTCCTGAACTTGCCCGTAGGTCTTCTAGAGTATGAACTATTGTATCCTGCACTGCTTTTATTTAGTACAAAACTCGTAAAAAGAACGAGATATAGCTATTTTTGCCGCCCTTTTAAGAGAAAAAAACAATGTCAAACATCACATTCACAATGATCAAGCCAGATGCAGTAGCTAATGGCCACACTGGTAACGTCATAAACGATATCATAGTAGGAGGTTTTAAGCTTAAAGCTATGAAGTACCTTCACCTAAGCAAAGAGCAAGCAGAAGCTTTTTATGGCATACACCGTGAGCGTCCTTTCTTCCATGACTTAGTCAACTTTATGATCTCTGGTCCTATAGTAGCTGCGGTATTAGAAAAAGAGAACGCAGTAGCAGATTTTAGAGCTTTAATAGGTGCTACTAATCCTGCAGACGCAGCAGCTGGCACTATCCGTGCTAAGTATGCTAAGTCTATAGATGCTAATGCTGTACACGGAAGTGATAGCGACGAAAATGCAGCTGGTGAAGCTTCATTTTTCTTCTCTTCTTTCGAGATGTACTAATACATCTTCCCAAATAAAATTTTAATTAAAAAACCGACCTTTTGGTCGGTTTTTTTGTGGGTTATTCTTTATAAAATCTAGCTCTATAAATAATCTGACTATCAGACAACTCCAAAACATATAAACCGACCTGGAGTACAGAGACGTCTATTTCATTTTCAAATTTCCCAGCTACTAGTTCGGCTCCCAAAAGATTTATTATTCTGTAGTCGAAACCTTGTAGATTCGCTTTTGTCTTAAGTATATTCTTCGCAGGATTCGGATATATGGTATACGGAAAATACGTTTGTTCACCTATACTCCCCTCAATCTCAAACACATCGTACTCACAAGTTGTATCTACATTGTTACCATAGGTTGTAATGGTCTCACCATACGTATCCCAGTATATTAAACTATCGTTTCTACAAGCAGAAATAGCAAATGGTACTAGAGGCGAAGTATTAAGATGAAAAAGTCCTAATGCAGTTCTTTTCTCCCCTATGCCTTTAATTATAGTATAGGAAGTACTATGGATAGTATGGTGTGCAAAAAAATGAGTGTAAGCTATTCCATTTTCCAAAGTAATTTCTCGTATGCTATCTACTCTTATCTTTGTTATGTTGCCTAAATTTTCATAAACAACTGTATCACCTTCTGTTACACCAAAGTCAAAGAATAACAGACTATCTTCTTTATAGAGTCTTTTATCTATATAGCTATATTTAATAGCATCAGAGCCTAGTCCATAGTATTTCAATAAAAGTGTGTCTCCATTTCTACCCGCCAACTCAAGAATAGTGCGACCAGCGTACTCTGTATTCGATTCGAAAAATAAATATTGTGTGTTAGACAGAAAATCTTGTCCAGATGAAGCTAAGGCGAATACCAGGCCGAAAAGAGTAAATATTTTTTTCATTGTAGTACTATTCTATGTGTTTCGTAGTAGCCGTCTGTACGGTATATTTTAAAAATATATACGCCAGCAGATAAGTTCTGCACGTTTATACCATTTGTAAAACTCCCCTTGTCAATAGTACTTCCGCGAACATTCATAATTTTATACTTGCCAGCTATCACATCTCTTACATAAATCACATCGTATGCCGGATTAGGATAAAGCTGTACTTTTTTTAAAGTAGAAGTAGGTTTCGTACTAAGGACGGTAAGGGATTTGGAGAACGCACAGTTCTGATCTTCAGTGACGGTCCATTCAGAACCGTCCATACTCCGGATATCATCATCACGGCAATACGCCAAATACTGTTGATTTACATCTACCAGACTAAATACAGAAGTATAATCTACACCGTGATTTAGCTCTCCCACATTTTCTATCCATACAAAATCTCTATACCCTATTGCTTCTAGATCTTCGGTATGAAAAAATAGCTGTTTATGATCAAATGCCATTTTAACAGAGTCTATGAAATACTGTATGGATATCGTTTCATTGTTGACATTAGTTTTGGCAGAGAATGAATCTCCAACTCCGAAGGATTTGGAAAAAATAAAAACAGTATCGTAGCCACTTTCTTGGTTTAGTCGTAGTGATAGGATAGAGTCATTTAGAATCAATATACTATCGCTACCCAACTCATAGGATTCCTTAGTTGATGTTTTAGAGATACTATTTAATTCTACCAAATAACCGTAAGTTCTAATTGTAGGACCATCCTCATTAATAGTTTTGACTAGATAAGTAGTATTCTCTCCAAAATACTGTCCCTGAGCAAAAAGGGAAGTAAACAAAATCAGTATACTTAAAATGTTTTTCATTGTATGATTATTTTATGTGTTTCGTAGTAGCCGTCTGTACGGTATATTTTCAGATAGTAGACGCCAGCAGGGCAGTGGAGCGTTGATGAGTGAGCAGTGAAAGGGTCGTTTATAGTAAAATGTACCACTCTCCCTTGCATATCAAAAACTTCTATCTTATCTGGTTTTTGATTATTGGAACTGGTGATTTGGATATTGCCATTACTCGGATTAGGATATACCGTAAAATATTCTTGTTTTGCTTGCACCTCATCTATACCTATCTTATCATTGACCTCACAGCCGGGCTCTAAGCATCCAAAGCTATCTACGAATAGTACCAGACCTCGCTGGGTACCTGTAGGAAAACTATCACTCGGGTCACTGCGGTACTTGCCTGCTAGGGCGTAACCCCCCTTGGCCAACTTCGTAACACCATAGCAAAAAATATTTTCCTTGCCCACTGTATACGGCTTATTAATGCTGATTTCATATTGTCTATACCACTGGTATTTCCCATTTCCGTCTAGTTTTAGAAGGAAGCCTACATCGTAGCCATACTTGCCATTGTCACGGGATGAGCCTACTAATAGTATACTTCCGTCTTGTTCTACAAGAAAATGACTAAATGAAGTCCAGTATCTATCTTCTACACCTCGTTTGTTCTCAAGCTCTTTTCTGATATTCCATTTTCTCAGTATCTGTCCATCTTCATCAAACTCCACAAACCAAGCTACAGATTTTTGGTTGGTTGCTGTATAAAACTTATTTGTATTTCCTGGTGGCTTATCTGGTTGATAATATAAATCTTGGTATGCAGCTAGGTAATTCCCGTTCGCCAGAGGAGCTACCACGAGATTATGCACCGAGGTACTGTCTTCCCATATCGGCAGTCGCCACAGCTCTGTGCCTGTACTGTCTACCTTTATCACTAGTCCTTGGTGTATTGAAAGATAGGGATGATTTAACGGCTTTATTTTATTCACTAGTAAAAATCCGTTTTTAGACTCTAACATCTGTAGAGCATTCATATGAGAGGGGCCATATTCGCTCAAAATAGTGCCAGCATGAAACTCCTTTATTAATGCAGAACTTGAATCAATATGTATCACTTTAAAAAAAGTACTGGATAAATTATTACCTGTACTATCTCCATATCCACCAAAGATATAGGTATTCTTAAAACTCTCTATTGTAATGGTGTGAAAACTCTGATATCCTCGTATTGTTTTTTTTGAGTTCAATAACTCTAGGTCTTTATCAAATTCATACGACATGCCTTGAGCATTGCCGTCACGTTCTACCACTAATCCTGAGATATTTACTCTGTTATTTATGTCAATAACCCCAAAAGGAGATTGATAAGATACATAGTTGCTATCTGACAGCTTATAGGTATCGATCTGAAGCACTTCGTTCTCTGCAGTAATGGTGGTGAAATGAAAGTGATGTCGATTATAGATACCGGTATCGGATACTAATCCTACTATTAAGCAGGTATCGTTACCGTAGTCAAATGCCTTGGCTGCGTGCCACCCATCTGTGAGCAGATACGTATATACCTGCTGAGCACCTGCCCAGTGGCAGATGCTCAGTACGTATAGTATCATTGTTAGCTTTCTCATTAGCGTGTTATCGCAAATTTAAGTTGTTTTAGTTTAGCTCCATTGCCCTCTATAGTACAGATGTATTGTCCATTTCTCATACTCGATATGTCAAGTTGTTTTTCTCCTGCATTATCAATGAGAACCACTTGACTTATCATTTTCCCATCTAATCCATAAATGGAGATACTAGCATTTTGGATACCTTCTTGTAGTTCATACACTACGTTCAGCACCTTTTGGGCTGGGTTGGGATATACTTTTAGATTATTCAACTTGGATATTCTTGCCATTACAGATACAGTAAGCAACACGCTGAATAGTGTAATTAGCTTTTTCATTGTATGATTATTTTATGTGTTTCGATCGCCTCATCTTGACCGTATATTTTTAGGTAATAGACTGCGGAGTATAAATGGGACAGATCTAGCGTCTCTGAAATCAACTTCTCAGAATACACCAGACCTCCAGTGATATCATATACTTCAACCATGATTGATAGTGGACTTTTAACATTTTTGATTTGGAAGACACCAGTACTCGGATTGGGGTACACACGCAGTTTAGTTGCATTGATATTTTGAACGCTTAACACTCTCAATGAGTTCTCAAATAAGCAATCATCATCTTCTTCCCAGGAATCACCTATCATAGACTTCACAACACCATCGCGGCAGTACGCCTTAAAAACCTGAAACTCATGATCCAATGCTCTGAACAGTTTTGAACTAAAATCTAGACCATAATCTCGCTCTCCCACTCCTTCTATCCAACAAAAATCTACTACAAACGCAGGCTCGTCACTCAGTGAGTGAAAATAGTGTAGCCGCTGTCCATTATACTCTTGAATGGAGTCTACCACAAAAGTCCAGCTCCTGTCATCACGCAGCACATAGAAAACAAAGCTATCTGCAATCTGCAGACTAGTAGAGAATTGAAATCGAAAGGCTTCTGGCTCACTAAACCGTTTTCTCAAAATAAATATCGAATCCCTCACAACTAATACTTTGGTATCCTGGTAGTCATAAAAGGTAGAATCTCCGTTTACACGACTTAGCGATAGGTTTTCCAATTCCCCAGAAAAGCGAAGCGGTGGCCAAGATTCTTCCTCCGTAAGATAGACCGTCTCTGTGCCAAAATACTGCCCCTTGGCAATCAATGAACCCAAAACGAACAAGATGATAAAAGCGTTTTTCATAAACACAAATATATAGATATTTTGGCGGACACATCTTATCCCATCAGCCTTAGACAGGTGAATTAAGGTACTCTAGTATGCTTTTGAATAGAATTCTCTGTCATCGCTCACTGAAAGTTTAGTCGGTATTTTTTTTGTTTTTACCGCGAAATGAAACACCTCGGCGAAAATTACGTTAATTTGGTGCAGAAATAGTGTAACTCTAGAAGTCGGTATGGCTTTTGTAATGTTTCCGCTATAATACTAACACACACTTAATGAAGATAAGAAACACGTTTTTCCTTATAGCTCCAGCGGTATTTGTCGCCTTTGGATTTTACCTTAAGCAGCAAGATGCTGGCGAAGATGTACTTTTACGAGCCATCACGGCCAGTTTACAAGCTGCTCACTATAATCCCGTAGAGATCAATGATGATTTTTCCAAAAAAGCGTTTGGTCAATATTTAAAGAATATAGACGCCAATAAGCGGATGCTATTGCAGTCTGATGTAGATGCACTCAAGGTGTATGAGCTACAGATAGATGACCAAGTAAAGTCAGGGAGCTATGAACTATTCGATAAATCGATTGATATACTCAAAAAGAAACTAGCATTAACGGAAAGTTTCTATGACGATATATTATCTAAACCCTTTGACTTTACTAGTGAAGAGAATGTAGATTTTGGAGCTGATATATCTTATGTAACTTCAGATGCTGAGCTCAAAGACAGGTGGCGTAAATACCTGAAATATAGCGTCCTCACTAGACTGTATTCTGATAAAATGGCTCAAGATAAAATGGTAGAAAATAGTGATACCGTGTTTACTCCAGTATCTATTGACAGCCTAGAAGCAAAAGCAAGAAGTGGTGTGCTAAAGATGCACGTAGACTACTACAAACGACTAAATCGCTTAGAACGAAAAGACAGGTTATCTATGTATGTCAATAGTCTGACGAGCGTATATGACCCACATACTAATTATTTTCCGCCCGCAGACAAGGAAAACTTTGATATCCAAATGAGTGGCCAACTAGAAGGCATAGGTGCTCAATTACAGGATAAAGATGGCCATATCAAAATCACTAACATCATCCCTGGTGGACCGTCTTCTCTGCAAGGAGATCTAGAAGCCAATGACCTCATCATCAAAGTACAACAAGAAGGAGAAGAAGCCGTGAATGTGGTAAACTGGCGTATAGACGATGCTGTGAAAATCATCCGTGGTAAAAAAGGAACTAAAGTGACTTTAACTGTACGCAAGCCTGACATGTCTGAAGAGGATATCACTATTACCCGAGATGTGGTAGTACTGGAAGAAACCTATGCTAAATCACTCATAATAAGCGATGAAGACAATTTAAAGTCAGGTTACATATATCTCCCTACTTTCTATGCTGACTTCAGAAACCCTAGAGGTCACTTCAGCTGGAAGGATGTAAAAATAGAAGTAGAGAAGCTGAAAACTGCAGGAGTAAAAGGTATCATTCTAGACCTTAGAAATAATGGTGGCGGCTCACTGGATGACGTGGTGAAAATGGGAGGTCTATTCATAGACGATGGACCTATAGTACAAGTTAAAGAAAAAGGCAGAAAAGCCCAAGTACTGGAAGACAGGTATGCCGGTGCAGAGTGGGACGGTGCTTTAGTGATCATGGTCAATGAGTTTAGTGCATCCGCATCTGAGATAATGGCTGCCGCTATGCAAGACTATAATAGAGCCGTGATAGTAGGCAGCTCATCTACACACGGAAAAGGAACCGTACAGCGATTCTTAGACCTGAACAGAACCATACGCAGTAAGGATGTGCCAGACCTGGGAAGTATTAAGCTTACCATTCAAAAGTTTTACAGAATAAATGGAGATGCTACACAGCTCAAGGGTGTAAGCTCAGATGTACTTCTTCCTGATAACTACATGTACATCCAAACGGGAGAAAAAGAAAATAAGTATCCTATGGAATGGGATCAGATACCTAGCTCAGAGTATGATGCTAAACGATATGCTATCAATGGTAAGGTCATCAAAAAAAGTCTGGCCAGAGTTAAGAAAAATGAGACCTTTAATCTGATAGAGGAAAATGCTCGCCGATGGGAAAAAGAACGAGAGGACAAAACGTATCCATTAAATCTTACATCGTATACCCTTCAAGAAGAACAAGATAAGAAAGAAGGTAAGAAGTTTGAAGTGCTTTCTAAACTAGAGCTGCCTAGCTTCAAAGTAGAAAATATCCCATCAGATCTAACCGTAATCAATACAGAAGAATCCCGTAAAAAACGCAACAGTGATTGGATAAAAAACATATCCAAAGATCCATATGTGTATGAGAGTCTACAGATAATTGAGGATTTGAATTAGCGAATTCAATAACAGCATAAAAAAGGCTCTCGTTATGACGAAGGCCTTTTTTATTGCTTCTTTCTGCCTGAGATTACGTGTTTATCTAGCACAGCTTGTCGTCCAGCTTTTACTTCCTTGGAGCGTTTGTTTCCCCAGAGTTGCACTCTAGCTACTTTTAGTGCTTCGGTCACATCTACTATAGGTGCAGGATAATCCGTTTGTATGCCAAACATCACCCGTTCCATTTCATTCACCTTCCAGGGTTCGTGGATATGCTCTTTAGGGAAATTAGCCAGCTCCGGAATCCATTTTTTAATGAAAACACCTTGTGGATCGTGCTCTTGTGACTGTTTTATAGGATTATAAATACGTATGGTATTAATCCCCGTAACAGAAGCCTGCATCTGAAACTGCGGATAATGTATCCCTGGCTCAAAATCTGTAAACTGTCTCGCTAAGTAGTGTACACCGTCTTCCCAGTTTTGAAGCAATGCGTGTGTAAGAAATGATACCAACATGCTCCGCATCCTAAAATTCATATATCCTGTAACACATACACATCGCATACACGCATCTATAAGCGGAATGCCTGTAGTGCCAGATTCCCATCGTCTTATATACTCCAGATTAGTATCTCTTTTGAGATAGGTGTACGCCTTATTCTGTGGTACGTACTCCATTTCTATTTCCTGTTCAAATTTCTGAATGAAGTGACAATGCCATCGCAGGCGAGAAAGAAAAGCATTGATATTTCGTTTGTTACCGTCTGCTTTTGCGGCATAAGCCGCTTGATACACTTGCCGTATGCTTACACTGCCCCACGCAAAGTGCGGAGATAACCTGCTGCACGAGTTTCTGCTCTGGCCGGGTTTTGAGATGTGATACATATACTCTTTAGATCGTATGCTCACAAAACTCTGCAATAAATCCCAGGCCAGTGCCACTCCTCCCCGTTGTATATTCTCATCCAGTACCAATTCTTTAAAGTACGTAGGCGTGAACTCCTCTATTTCTGGTCGTATGGATTTCAGCACAGATAAGTCTGCCACTATTGATGGGGCATGCATGTACGCATACCACTTCTGCACCCAGTCTTTTCTATTTTTAACCCCACGTACGATTCCATTCTCCTGAAATTCACTCCATATTATCTTTTCACTATCAGCCCATTGCTTGACTTTCTTATCTATGGCATACGAAAAATTAAGTCCTGTCTCTTGATGTGAGTACACATGCTGAATAGCATACTGAGAATTCAATAGTTGGAAGATTTCTAATGTGCTTCCTTCGAGTACAAGTAGCTTATGCCCTACACCACTTAGAGTGCGAGCCATGTCCTTCAAACAGTCTCTGACAAACTGCCAATGGCGAGCAGTATAATGCACGTCATTAAGATACTCATAATCAAGGATGTATAGCAAAATTGCAGGAATATCATCTTCAACCGCTTTTTGCAACGGAGCGTGATCCGCTAATCGTAAATCACGTTTAAACCATACTATATTGACTTTTTGCTTATCCAAAACTCCCTACGCAAGTTAACGAAGTAAGTGAAACAATGTTCACAAAAGTGTCCCTAAACCAAAAGGATTCTTCCGTGTTTGATTAGTATGACAAAACGCGTATTAATAGTAGGAGGAAATACA
>Ga0136555_1000303_pt1 | contig 20136 bp, 28 predicted proteins | sample AntRauTorckE5432_FD_104927 | JGI IMG/M metagenome (GOLD analysis project Ga0136555, IMG submission 104927) | Saline lake microbial communities from Rauer Islands, Antarctica - Metagenome Torckler E5 #432 | ecosystem: Environmental > Aquatic > Non-marine Saline and Alkaline > Saline | place...
CCTACTCTTCTGATATACCATCCATCAGCATAATCATATTCTTCTGATGCTCCAACCCATTCGATTTTCTTACCTAAAACTTTTGTAACATCTTCAGCATTATTAACATATGGAACACCTGAGTTTAATAATATTTCTGAGATTTTTTCTGAAACCTCAATATAGTTTCCATTTATGTTTGCTAATTCAATTTGAAATTTTAAGTAAAGTTTCTTTGAAGCTTTTGCTCCATCATGACCAACGCCTGACCATTTCACTCCATATGGAGTTTCCTTTCCGAAAATAACTATTTCAGCATCTGGGTCAGCATCGTAATCAATTGCTTGCCAAACGTCCCAATCAGATGCAATCAGATCTTTAGCATTTCTGACTTTAATATGACCTCCTATTGGATAGTATGCAATGCTAATTAATTCGAAAAATTCATCAGCGAGTCTGTTCCTATCTTCTGTAGATACTTTAACCCATTTGTTCTTTATATTAAAAATATCATTGAATTTAACTTTTGCATTTTCTTTTAGGAACTTTTTATAGGAATTCATTAATTGAGTTTTGATTTTATTATATTATTTATCCATGGTCTCAATTTCCTGCTTTACTTTTACCCAATCTTGAATTGAGATTAAGTTTGTACATGCTTCATGATTGACATTTCCAATATACTCGATCAGTTCATTAACTGTATGTAAAGCAGCCATCTTTGATCTACTTGGAGATAATCCTAATTGTATATTATAGACTACTAGTTGTTTTGCTTTTTGCTTGTGGTTCATATTACTTTCTTTTTCTTTAATAGATTATATACTCCTTCTCTAATCACATTAACTAATCTATCTTTATTAATGTATCTATAACCCATTTGCATTTGAAACTCTAGGATTCCTATTTCACCTTTTGAATTTTCGTACATATCAAAGCATATAAATGGAGTCTCAAACTCATCAAATAATTTTTTAATAAGTAATGAAGCTGCTACATACATCTCATTTCCGATGTTTTCAATATGTACGCCTTCACCTTGTATTGAGGAATTAGCCATCCATGATACCTTCCGATCTATCTTTCTTTCATAGACAATTGGATTCGAATTACCATACCCAGCAATAACTCTGTATTCAGATACAATATCTTCAAGTTCTTGGACAACAAATTTTCTATCTTTAATTGAACTCTTTGCAAAGGAATATTCTCCATCATTATTATAAGCACCTGCAGCCTTATACTTTTTGCAAAAATCTTCAGATGATAGGACATCTTCACTTTCATCTGAATCTTCTAAAAATGTATAAAAATGATCTTTAGATATTAAAAACGTTCCAACTCCTCTTGCTCCATCATTTGATTTTACAACATACTTGGTATTAGGTTTATCTGATAAACTAAAGATATAAAAATCTTCATGTCTATCTACTGTTTCTGAAATTAGAGACGGTGGATGATTAATTCCTAATTTATCAAGGATTAACGCTTGTTCTTTCTTAGTATATCGATCCATTCCAAATGTTTTAACATTTGAGTTAAGAGCATATGGATTTGGGCCATCAAATTGTAGAAATACATCAAAGTTTGAAGAATGATGCTCTCCAAAATGAGTATAATAATGATCAGTTGTTAAATGATAATTACCTTTTAAAAAGGCAATCATATTAGATCTTTCGTTTGTTGCTATTGTAATTTTTTTATTCTTCATCAAGAACTTTCTTTGATAGTTTTGTAAGTAGACCCCAAGCTTCATGAAATTCATCTGGGTGCATTGCTTTATAAATTCGTACTCCATTTAATTCGATGAACTCACCTAAATCTGGAGTCATTGGCATTAATAGTGTAGAAAAAAGAGAGAGCTTTCCTTTCAAAGCTTTCCCTTCTTCCTCTTTTAAATGTTCTAAATATTCATTGTAATTGCTGTACTTCATTTCTTAGTAATTACTTTATCGATAAGACCGTACTCTTTAGCTTCACTTGATCTTAACCAATAATCACGGTCACAATCTTTCTCAATTTCTTTATAGGTTTTACCTGTATGGTCCGCTAGGATATTATATAAATCGTCTCTAAGACTCGCTGTCTGTTTTAGATTGATATCCATATCACTAAATGTTCCCTGTGAACCAGAACTCACTTGATGAATCATTATCCTTGAGTGCTTTAATGCTGAACGTTTCCCTGCTGCTCCACCTGCTAATAATACAGCACCCATCGATGCAGCCATTCCTGTGCAGACTGTCCCAACATCTGGTTCGATGAACTGCATGGTATCGTACATTGCTAACCCTGCATATACTGAACCACCTGGAGAATTAATATACATTGTAATATCTTTCTTAGGAGCAGCTGATTCCAAAAATAACAATTGAGCATTAATAATATTACTGATATGGTCATTTACATCTGTACCTAAAAATATGATACGGTCCATAATTAATCTTGAGAAAACGTCAATTTCAGCAAATCGCTGAGGTCTTTCCTCAATTATAGATCGAGTCATATTTTCAATTTGGTTGTTATATGCATGAAGAGTACTTCCGGAAATACCTTGACTCATTGCAAATTTTCTAAAATCTTCTTTAATATTCATAGTCTTCGTTTAGTACTAAATCTTTAATTTTAAGTATGTTATTTTCTTGTTTTGGAAATATTAATTCTTTATTTGAAGCAACCCAATTATCTAAAAATTCACATCATACTTTTCGGATGCATTTGCTTTTTTAGTAGATATTTCACAATTACTTAAAGTGAATACTAAAATAGTAAGCATTAAAATTCTTGTTACTTTTTTCATAATTTGTGAATAAAATCTGCTTTGGTAATTAATCCTAAATCATTCTTTTCTAAGATTTCACCCAAGTCATAATCAAAAACTAAGAATGGAACACCGTCTTCGGTGAACCATCCTTCTGATACATATTTATATTTTTCAGGCAATTCCTCGCCTTCAGCAATTTCAGAATCTCTTAAATCTTCAGCATCTATTTTACTAAATCTTTGAATTAAGGTAACTTTAAATTTCTGTCCAAATGCATCATACACTTTTTCAAGAGCATCTTCAGGGCTTATATTACCCTCATCTATTTCTTCAAGAGCTTCTAATACTTTATTTTTTTGAGTCATAATTTTTGTTAATGATTTTAAACGTTCCACTCGAGTGCTTTACTACAACACCTTCAAACATCTTGCCATTTAATTTCTTCAATTCTTTAGCATATTTGTCGATTAATTCTTGAGTAAGAACTACATCTCTTTCAACAATCGGCACCGTAGGAATTTGTAGTTCAGCGGCAACATTCTCAAAATATAAATCACTGTCTTTATTTTCATAGCATGCATTTGTAATATTATACACTGAAAATATAGCAAGGTTTAAATTCTCTTTAGAGTGTGGATTATTTTCTGAACCTTGAATTCCAGCACCATATTGTTCACCTCTTAATGCTAATGAAACTCCATGTTCTTGGCAGTATGCTCTTAACTTATTCTCAATATCATATTTCTTTGCATTTTGAGTATAGTTATTAACAGTATCTTCTTTGTACTCCATTGATCTACCAGTAACACCAAAGTAATCCTCTTCAAGATTATAAAAGAATGTACTACTTTGTCCATCGATTTTTAATGAGATATCAACTTTTTCACCAAGAGGTAATCTACCTTTCTTTTCCTCAGCACGTTTTTCGTCTGTCTTAGGAATTGAATATGGTAATCCACCTTTTGCTGTTAAGTCTTGTGGAATAGGTGGTTCATAATGTTTTACACCGATAATTTCTGAGATATCAGATCCAATTATATTGAGAAATCCTTCTAGTTTAGTTAAACCAGTACCGAAGTCAAATTTATCTTGAATAAATTCTAAAGGAACCAAGATCCCCTCAGACCAGAAGCCCCTAAGTCGAACTGCTTTCACTCTCTTCGGAGCATATTTTCTATAACCTTCAGTCCATTCTTCTTCAGGTAAAACTGTATCTGTTCTGATATAACATATAATATCACCTGCTGAGTATAAACCTTTTTCGGTTACACATTGGTACCCTAGTACTTCGACTAGATCTAATCTGTCTGCGTTTGGGTGATCTTTTACTGATTCAATTCTTTCAATTGATGCGTCCATGTTTTTTATTTAAAGGTATAAAAAGATATCTTTTATCTTTTATCTTTTGGTATGAATATTTTTCTGCCATACTTATTTTCTTTCGTCTGGGTTTCCACAATAAAAACAAGATTGTTCTCCATCATCCCATTTAGACGGGACATGTACACAGTGAGAAATTGGGTTAAATTTACCAGTACAATCCCATCCTTGTATAAAAGGGTCTTCGAAATCTTCTAACTCTGCTTTCTTATTGTTGTAATAAGATTTCTCTTCTTCAAATGCTGCTTGTTTTATCTTGTTAGATAAAGATCGTAATATCTGAGCTTCATCGTGTTCAGAATCAACATTTTTTTGATGGGCTTCAGCTTTTTCTAAATCAATATGAAACTTTCCATCAGTAGTTACAAAAACGATTTCTTTTCTTATCTTACTCATTTTTAAGTCTTTCTTCTGCTAATTTTTCAAGTAAATATGTGGCAAAATCTTGAGGGTCATATTCAGTTAACTCATTTTGTTCATATTCCCATCTTATAAAGGCCATCATAGTTTCCTTCTCATTCATTATCCTAATTTTTCTTTAACAATCTTTGATGCTAATTTACCATCGTATTGTCCAGCAAAACCTCTCTGTAATTCACTCATGATTTTACCCATACCTCTCATTGAATCAATTTTTTCATCTTCAATGATTTGAGAGATTAACATATCTAACTGATCTTCAGTTAATTGTTTTGGTAAATATACACTTAAGATTTCAACTTCAGATTCATTTTTCATTTCTTGTGCATTGGCAACCATTTTTTTGATAGTTGCAGTTGATTCGGTATCTGAAACTTCTTTTCCAATTCGATTGAATTCTCCAATTACTACTCGAAGGATATCTCTAGTTTGTGTTTCTTTTGCAAGCATTGCAGTTTTTACATCTGCTTTAATTTTTTCTTGTATTGTCATAATATTAATCTTTCAAGTAATTTTCAAGTAAAAATGTATGAAAGGTAGGTAATGATGAAACCTTTTTGTATTCAATTGATAAATCTTTATTATCAAAATCTGAATTCCATCCATGGATATTGTCTTTTAATATTCGATAGATATAAGATTCTTTATCATAACCCAATTCTAAGGACACATTCTCAAAACAAATTTCATTGATTGCAGCATCTTGTTTTCTTAATTTGCTATAATACTCATCATATAATTTCTGATTATGAGCAATGATATCTCTTCTTTCATTTTGTTCTTCTTTTGTCAAATCTTGACCGAAAACAACTGGAGTGTTTTCTTTATATGTAGGCTCTTTTAGTTTATCTGAAGATTCTCTCATTTCAGAAGATTTTTCTGAAAATGCAGTATTAAATTCTTTAAACTTTCTAGAGAAATCAGCAAACTCTCTTTTAAAGATATCTAATTGTTCTAAATCAACAACTGTTCCGATTATTTGCTTTCTATGAAAGTCGAATCCTACTTCTTCTAAATATACAATATACATGAGATTATTTTTAATTAACTTTTCCTAAATAAGTTTTTCTACTTGAATTATAATGCGTATTTGTTTTATAGCGCAGTATATCTCCAACTTTAAATGGATTATTTCCTTCTGTGCTATATTTGTACATTTGAATATGAGTACCTGAATCAGTGACAGCATAGACATACCCAGAAGTTATTCCACCACTAGGCCTGATTATAATATCAACTACAGTCTCAATATGATACTTATGTACAGATTCGATTTTTGCAGGATGGCAAGCAAATATACTTGTGATTGCAAATATTATAAAAATTATTTTCATTATCTTAAAAGGTCACAAAATTCTCCGAAATATGAATCGAACACTTGGATTAGATTTTCATAGTCACCTGATTCCATTTCTTTTAAAACTTTATCAGGATCTAATTCTAATTGTTTTGCCCATTTCTGTGCAGTTCCTAAAAGAAAATATGCATTACCTTGTGGGCCTGTTAAATCGATTTCTCTTCTTATTGGTTCAACTTTTTTCTTAATCATATCTTATTTAAATTTAGGTCTCCATTCAATCATTAATCTATCCACAGAATTATTTTGAGAATACCATTCTTCTTCTCCTAATGAATGTAAATTTATTGATGCAGAAAAATCCTCATTTGATAATGCTTCTTCTAATTTCGTTTGCTTCGCATGTAATTGAGGACGTCTCATATCTCTTCCACTTTTAGTATAACCTTTCCATTTAAGGAATTTGAATTTAGAGTTTTCAGTTTTATAAAGATTAGCAGAAATTTTACATTCAGAATCTATTGAGTCTTTATCGAAAGAGTCCTTGCCGAATGTTGATAAATTAACAGATTTTAATTCAAGTCCTAGATTTGCAATTTCATTTAAAATATCTGTAGATTTAGAGAATGTATTTGAAACTAAAGAAACTCTTTTTGCAAGAGATTCCATTTTTTCTATTTTCTCTTTTTCTCTTTTAATATCAAGTGAGATTCTATTGATTCTATTAATATTTTCTTTTTCGATTAATTCTGAAGTGTTTGTCATATCGTTTTTAATTATAATACAATATACAAAATTAATCCTAGACTAGCAAATAAAATACTATTTATTTCTATATTTTACTGAAATAACTTCACCTTCATGTTCAGTAATAGCATCAGTAAGGCTTAATACTGTTATATCAGTTAATATTTCTCCGCTTGCTAGTTTTAAATCTACTTTCTGCTCACCGTTTGTGCTAGGTAATGTTGAAAGATAGCGAGATTGCTCAGGCTTCAGTTTTATCATTGATTATTTTTTTAAAATTAAATATTCTATCAAAAAGACTTAATTTTTTAATATCATGTGTAAAATTTTCCATCTCAGCAACATGTTGATATTTAAGTTCTTCTACTCTTTCTGACCAAATTACATTAAGATCCTTTGCAACTTCAAGACTCTTTAATACTTTTTTATGGTCATCTTTTAGTGTATTTAATTCTGAGATCTTTTCATCAACTTCTTTTAAAATAACATACCATGCTGAACTATCAATAGCGATAGGTTTATCTGATCCAACTAACTTGTTGGTATTTCCTTTAATTGAAATTCCAGTCATGTTTGAATTTGGAATATCTAAGAACTGCTCTGCTAATTCCTTAGTTGCTCCTAATAGGAAAAAAGGTTGGTCGTAATTCTCAGCTCCCTTTTGTAGTAACGTGCTGTTACCTGCTTGTCTAACTGATTCGTAATAATTTAATAATTTTTTGTATTTCATTTTAATATAGTTTAGTATAAATCTTCTGAGTATAAATCGTCTGTGCCAATGTCAATGCATTGTCCTTGGGCCATTGCAATTTTGGCAGCTTCTTGTCTATCGACAAATCTATTTTTATTGGTTAAGAATCCTTGTATATGTTCACCTACTCCATCTTTAGCATAAGTAACAGTTCTAAGTCCTGTAAGATTCATCATTAATGCAATAACATGACCGTGGCGGTGAGCGCAAACTACACTTCCTTTATCAACATTCACAACATTATGGTGAGGAATTCCTACTTCTTTATACCAAATTGTGGCACAGAGGATTTGTTCTGGAAGCTCATTATCTTTGCAATCATGTCTACCTCTGAAATATTCTTTATTCTATTTCATAATTAGTTATCATTATGGCTAGCTCCTACTATATATCCTTCATCCCATCCCCATTGGATAGACTCAGTAATAAGTTTATCTAATTCTGGAGTTATTTGAGATTGAGATTTAAAAATTTCCCAATCTTTAGCTCCGTATTTTTCTGCAATTTCTTGCTTTACTCTAGATATTGTGTTATTTGCTTTCATCTTTTCTTGATTTACTAATTTTAAGTTCCATTTGTTCAATGAATGTAGTCATAAAATTGGAGATCTCATCTTCAGAGAATGTATAATTCTGATTACCTGAATCATTTCTCATTTTTTCAGCCCAAGCTATAAATGACATTTTTAAGTTTCTCATTCCGATGATCTGTCCATCTTCTACAATTTCATTAAATTTCTCTCTTAAGAAATTCTTTGCTTCGTTAAAATCTTCTTTTTGATTACTTTCCATATTGTTATATTATAAATCAGGTAATAAGTTTTTAAGAAAGTTAGGATATTCTCTAATAGAGAGTGCCGCATGTGCTACCCATTTTGTTCGGGTTGCTCCATTTTTTAGAAATTCGAATTTTTCAATTACTCTTCCTCTTTGCTTACCTTCATCAAAATCACAGTACCAATTAATGCCTATTTTTTCAAGCATATCTAATTGATCTTTTTGATTTTTCTTATGAAGTTCCTTTGTTGAAAATTCAGATTGTGCTACAGATGCGATTGAATTCTTAATAGCATCTTCTTGTCTCCATAAGAAATAGTTAATAACTTCATTCTTTTGATTAATTGTCCAAACCCTTGCATCAAATGCTGCAGACATTCTATAAAACATTTCTGCAGAAGAACTGTCTTCTTCATCTGCTAACCAAAATGCATTGAATGCTTTAGTAGCAATAGATGCTGCAACTGATGCAATCTTTTGAATATTTCCATCAAACCATGCAGAAGTTTCGAGAGTATCAAAATCAGTTAATACAAGTGAAATTTCATCAGATTGCACGTAACCAAATTTTACACCTTGAATTTCTTTACATAAAACTTCAGCAGTGAAATTCATTGCATCGATTAACTTTTCTGAAAAAGGCGCAGGTAATCCCTTTGTAAAAGTATGGAACGCCTTACCGTCAATTCTAATAAGAGTATAAGTTCTTCTTGGAAGATATGTACGAGTTCTGTTCTCGTAGAATTCCTTCATGCGGCTGCCTAAACTAATCTTCTTCATTTTCTGTTTCTTTATAAATTAATACTTCAACCATTGATTCTAAGATATCTATATGAGATTGTATCTAATTTTATAAAATAGTTAAACTCTATAAAATTAATTTATAATTATAAATCCTTAAGTGGATTTATCTTTAATGGTGAAACAACATCACCTCTATTTCTTAAGTTCATTATTTGAACATCAGAAATTGCTTTTGCTTTACGTAGAATGCCTATAGCACCGTTTATATCAGCATTTAATACTGTACCTAAAGAGGATTTAAATAATCCTCTTTTCGTTCTTTTCCCTAAATAAGAAATTTGATGCTTCATCTCTTCTCCCACTAAATGGTCTACTTTTGAAGTATAGCTTTCTTCAACTATTTGTACTTCAATATTTAATTCTTCTGCTTTATATTTAATCTGTTGAATTAAGATACTAAAAGGAATTGAAACAAAATTTTGGTTATTTCTTTTCCCTAAATTAATATTCTGTTTCCAATCTTTATTGTTTCCAATAACAATTTTTCCAATATTGTTACTTAAACAAAAGTCAATTAATGCTTTAGAAGAATTATGTAGATAATTGGAAATTTTATTTTTCCTTTTAAATAAAATATTTCTAATCTGCTTAGAAGAGTATCGGTCTTCATTTAGTTTTGATTTTAGTTGAGCAATTTTCTTGTTTGAATATTGATTAATTGATTTTAATTCTTTGCCTTTAATAAGATAAGAAAAGTCAAAACCTTCATTCCCATTTGTAGTTACAGCCATTAAATTATTTAATCCAATATCGATTCCAATCACATTTTTTTTGTTTAAATCATAAGTTTTCTTATTTATTTTTTGATATATTACTTCTATTTTTATTTTTCCATTAACAGGCAAAATCCTTACACATTTAATAGAATTTTTTTCTATTTTTGAGTCGATTTTGAATATTAGATCCGATTTAGGGATCTTTATTTCATTAAGATCCAGTTTTTTTGATTTACTGAAACGTGTTCTATCAATTTCAATTCCATTTAATGAACCTTTTTTATATCTCGGTATTTTAGGTCTTGCTTTGAATTTTGAAGGAGTTTTATTATAAGACATAATACCTCTAATAAAAGATTTCCAATTATTACATGCAGCTTTAATCTGATTTTGTTTAACTACTGTATCTAAAATTGAATTTTTATAAGCTTCCGTTTCTTTAACTGTATGGTACAGTACTTCAAATGAAGGGGTTTTGATTTTACCTTCTTTCTTTGTTTCAAAATATGCTTGCCTCAAATAATAAAGTGACTGATTATATACTTTAGTTGCATCTTCAAAAAGAGAATAAAATTCTCTTTTATTTTTATTATAATATGATGCTGACGTTCTAATCAAGTTTTTAATTTATATATTTTATATAGTTTATATATCAACTATTAACTTCATTTTTTAAAGTATTGAGCAATTTTCTTCTTTTTCCATAAAATTTCATTGAGAAATGATGTATAATTGAAATTAGATCTTCTGTTAATTCTTCTTGGAAAGATTTATTTTCATTTGAGTTTAATACTTCAATAGTAGTGCCATGTATGTTACAGAATGTTTCTAGATAGCCATAGCCAAATCTAGTTAATCTGTCTTTATATGTTATAAATATTTTAGATATTTTTCCAGAAGTAACCTCTTTCAACAGTTTATTTAAATCTTTTCTATTTTCATTCATTCCAGATGCAATATCAGAAAAAGTATAATCAACTTTCATACCATTTTTATTACAATAATTAATTAAGATATTTTGTTGATTTTCTAGATCTTTTTTTTGCTTTGTAGTTGAAACTCTGGAATAAATTGCTATATTTTTTGATGAAAGTTCTTCTGGATAAGGATATAGAAATTTCTTTTCTGTTATTTGTTTAAAGGCAATTTTTCCTTCTTTTTTTAAATGATATAAATGCTGTGAAGATATTCCAGTGATATTTCTGTATTCTTTAGATGTTATCCAATTTTTCATGTGAAAGTGTTAAATATATTTTATATATTATATATATGATATATTTTTATTTATATTCAAGATTCTCCGATTTTATTTTATTTTTTATCTTGGCTTGGTTTCTACATTTTGTACTACAGAACTTTGAGTTATTACTTAATGTTTCGTATTCCTGTGAACAGTTATTACAGAGGTTGCTGGTTATTACTTTATTCATATTGATATATAATTTAATGCTATATTAATTATATTATATATCTAAAATATAGTTTGCATCTTGACAGATAAAATAAAAGAGAGAAGAATTGAAAACAATTATATCTATACTTATAATATTCATACAATTTTTAATACAAGGAATAGAATATATCCAGTATTATAATAAGGATTTTGACCAAAGTGATAATACTAAAAAGATTATCGATACTCTGGATTTATCTGATTATAAAATAAAGACTGATACAGGTTACCAGAAATTAAGCCATATCCATTTAACTCAAACATATGATATATGGAACTTGGAACTTGAAAATGGTATGAAGTTATCCGGCGCAGACAATCATAAGCTTTTTTACCGTGATTTAACAGAAGTTTTCTTAAAAGATTTAAAGATAGGAGAGTATATTTTAACAGAGCAAGGACCTCAAAGAGTAACTAAAGTTAAAAAATCTATTTTTAAATCTACTATGCTAGATGTAACTGTAGATGACGAGAACCACCGATTCTACTCAAACGGAATTCTTTCTCATAATACCACTACAGTATCAATTTTCTTTGCATGGTATTTATGTTTCAATGTTGAAAAGACAGCGTTCTTATTATCCAACAAAGGAGCAACTACTACAGAAATTGTTGATAAAACAAAACAAGTAATGGCTAGGTTACCATTCTTTTTAAAGCCAGGAGCACATAATATTACTCAATCAAGTATGAATCTTGATAACGGTTGTAAATTACTATCTCAGGCTACATCAAAAAACGCGGCGATTGGTTTTACAATTCACTTATTATATCTTGATGAATTTGCTCACATCGCTCCTAACATAGTTAAAGCTTTTTATGATAACGTATATCCTACCTTATCATCCTCCGCTGTCTCACGGATTATTATTACATCCACACCTAATGGGATTAATAAGTTCTATGAAATTTATACTCAAGCAGAAGAAGGTAAAAATGAATTCTTCCCATTCAGAGTAGATTGGTGGGACGTCCCTGGAAGAGACGAGAAATGGAGAAAAAGAGAAATCGCCAACTTAGGTTCAGAAGAAGCATTCAATGAACAGTATGGTAACCAGTTTATAATAACATCAAAAATCTTATTAGATGCTGAAGATTTCAAACGAATGGAGAAAAATAAACTCGAGTTTGTACATGTTGAAGGTTTGGATGCATTTGACGACTTAGAAGAAATTTATAAAATTCCATATCAAAACTTAACATGGCATCCTGATTTTGACCCAGAAGATATTGATCCTGAAGATAAGTTTGTAATTTCAATTGATATAGGAGAAGGTATTGGAGGAGATTATACAGTTGCAAATATATTAAAAGTAGATCCTTTAACTAAACAAGAATGGAAATACTTATTAGAACCTTCTCAAATTTATGACTTCTTTAAAATGAAACAAGTTGGGGTATTTAGATCTAATCGAATGAGTATTCCTGATTTCTCAAAATTCTTATATGTTTTATTAGTAGAACATTTCGATTCAGAAAATGTAAGGTTTATTTTTGAGTATAACATATATGGAGAAGATCTATATTCTAAGTTACAAGCATTTAAAGGTGATAATAATGCTTTTGTAGAAGAGATGGCTGTAGGTTATTATCATACAAATTCTTCAAAAGCAAGAAAAGCTGGCCTAAAACTTAAAAATGATAATAAAAAGATTATTTGTAGAGATTTCAAAGGAATTTACAAACAAAGGAGAATAGAATTAACAGAAAAAGAGACTGTTTCAGAGGCTAAATCTTTTGGTAGAGATGACGATGGAAACTTCTATGCTCAACTGGGACATGACGACTTATTTATGTCTTCAATCAACGCAACCACTATAATAGAAAATTTATATTGGGAAGAGTTAATAGAAGAAATGTACGATAATTTAGATAAAGAATTCCAACAAGCAATCGATGAGAAAATAGGTAAATACAAGGAATCTTCAATGGGTGAAGAATACGATCTTTACGATACAATAGATGCTGATAATTTATTTTAATTCCATATTTATCAATTTTCCATTTTTTTACAAATAAATATTAAAACACGAAAAAAATAAAGAAATATTAACATGGCAATAGATCCATTTATCTCAGGCTTAAAAGCAAGTGGAGTATATAGACAAACATTCGACAGAAGTCGAGTAGTAACAAATGCGTCTAACATTACTCCGATAATTTTCGGATTTTCGAAAAAAGGACTGTTTAACACAGCTGTATTCTGCCCTGATTCTGAATTCTTCATCTCTAACTTCGGTGGGATTGATTATTCATTAGAAAGAAAAGGTTCATTTTTTCATAGAGCAGCATTAGAAGCTCTTGAACAAGGACCGATCTTCGTTTTAAACCTTTACGGTTTATCTTCAGAAAAACCAGATACCCCTCCTCAAAATGATACTGAATTCCAAGAACAATTAGATGATACTAGATATGATTTAACTGATTACAAAGGATTCTCATTAGGAGCAACAATTCAAAACAAACCAAATATCATAGAACCTGTTGTAAACTTTTACAATAGAGAAAGATTCTGGTTTGCTGATACAGAGGCGTTATTAAATACAAACGGAAAGGAAAGTGACCAATTACTTTCATTCGTTAACCTTTCACAAAAATCCGTATCCGTTATCGCAAAGAAATCAGAAGTTATCGGTTTCGATGTGAGCGCAAAAGAATGGTATGGAACAGGTAATGTACCTGATTTCATGAATGAAACAGATTTAATGTCTGACTACTTCGTAGATGTTTACATTTTCCAAGGTGATTTCACTGATTATGAAAATTTAGCCATCGACCCAGTATTCGGAAATTACTTCGATGCACAAAAAGGATTTAAAAAAGAGTTACTTTCTGAATTCACAAATTTACCTCAGGTAAATTTATTAGGATTCTATGAAGGTTCTGTAATTCCTGACTTTATCGATAAAAACGGTTCAGTTAGATATCTACAAACTCTTGTAAATCAGGACACTAATTTAACTGGAGTGTTAGCTTCAATTAATGAAGAAATATTTGATGATGAGTACCTATCTGGAACTCTTATTGACTTAATCGGTCATAACATCGAAAAAGAAACAAATGAAGGACTTTCTCAAATTGAGTTCTTATCGTATAAAGATACTATCACTGATAATATTACTTATTCTCAAAGAGAATTAGAAATAGGTCAAACAGCACAACCTGATAATGAAGTTTATCAAATTCCTGTTGATGGTCAAATAGCAACTGCAGATATTGCAACTACTGCTGATGGTAGATATATCTTAGATGACGGAGACGTTATCGATGTAGTTGGAAATGCAAATACAGGAACAGTTATAACTGCTTTCGAAGGATTAATCCTTTATGATAATGATACTGCAAACACAGGAGCAAATGAAGGTTACTTTAATTATACTGCTGGATCTTGGGTATCAACTCTTGAGCATATTACAACTGTTTTAACACTTGAAGCAGATGCTACAAATATTGGTGGAACCTCTACAGGATTACCTGATGGTTTACATTTAGATGATGCTACTGGAGATGTTGTTTCAGTAATTGGTGATGCTGTAATAGAAACAGTAATTGCAGCTGGAGCAAATCCATATGTATTTTTCAATGATGCTGACTCACAATACAGATACTATGATGTAACATTTATAGAAGATACTTCTAATGTTTATGTAAATGGTGATGTATTAGTTATAGGTGGAACTTCTACTTTATTAACTGATTTAACAGCTGATTATGATATTTCTCAATTATCAGATCATGTATTCATTTTAAATACTGATGGATCTTATTCTAAAATTATACAAGCTACAGACGTTTTATCTTCTGAAGGTGTTGTAACTATTTCAATCGATTCTCTTAACGGAGAAATAATCGATGGTGAGAATGGAATTGATTCATATGAAATAATTATAGATCCAATTTATAATGATGTTTCAGCTTCTGGTGATTCATATGAAGTTACAGAAGGAATTGTTGGAGATACTCCACAATTATATGCTGACATTCAAAATGGTATTATTGTAGACGGTGATAGAATTGTTTATAATGATGGAGTTAGTAATGTTGAAGGATTTATTAAAATAGATTCTTTCATCGATGAGACTACATTCGCATATCCTACTGCTTCAACTGATGCAGATAAAGTTAATGCATATAGAATTGGTCTTTATGAAGATTCAACTCTTTCACAGCAAGTGATTGCAGCTAACTTCCCTGGATTTGACGGAAGTCTTGAATTTACAGTTATAACTTTAAAAGGAGCTTTAAATGAAACTTTTGAAATTACTCCTGTAACGAATATTCCAAATGAATTTATTTTACCTGCTGCAAATGCTGGTGATATTAAAATTGGACAATATATCGTAGCATCTCCTGGAACTGGATCTGATAGCACTAACAAACCTTCAAGGTTAACAAGAGTTAAGAAGATTTCAACTCAAGAGAATGGAGATCAAAAAATCCAAACTGCTGACGCTGTTTTCATTTATAAAGAGAATCCTGCTGATACAACTGGAGAAATCGAAAGATACTTACCAATTGAAGAGTTTGTAGATTACTACGATATGACTCACTTATATGGTTTCAGAATCAAAGACAGATTATTACCAACGGCTGGAGACGGCGATGTATCAGTTTATGGTGTATTAACATCAACTAACCTTTACAATACGTTAAAAGACAGATCTATCATTAGCTATAGATATATTGTTGATACATTCAATAAAGGATTAGTTGCTGAATCTAAATCATTGTTAACTTCATTAGCAAGAGATTATAAAGATGCAATTGCAATCTTAAATGCTCCTTCTGCAAAGCAATTTGCTGAATCAGCAGATCCGGTATTTACAGATGCTCCGACTCAGACTAATCCAAATCCTGAGTTAAATCATAGATATCTTGCAACTGGTGGTAATCAGGCATTAAACCCTGAGACAACTTATTCACTTCCAGGAGAATCATCTGGTGGTGTATATGGTGCATTCTACTATCCTAACTTAGTTGTTAGTGAGAGAAATAAAACGTTTACGGTTCCACCTGCAATGTATGTAGTTAAGAACTTCATCCAAAAACACAGAGGAGGAAATCCTTGGGATATTGTTGCTGGTAGAAGAAGAGGACTTATTTCAGGTAGAAATGTTGTAGGTGTTGAAACAGTACTAACAAAAGATGACAGAGTATATCTTGAACCATTTGGTCTTAACCCGATTACAAATGAGCCAGGAGTTGGTCTGAAAATTAATTCAAATCAAACTGCTAAGCAGCAAATCGTAACTGCTTTATCATTTGTGAATGTTACTGAAGCAATTATTGAAATTCAAAGAGGAATTGAAGCAATCCTTCAAAACTACTTATGGGAGTTCAACACTGCTCAGAACAGATTAGAAATCAAAACCTTAGCTGATCAATTCTTACAAGGAGTACAATTAGCGAATGGTATTTATGATTTCGAAAATATAATGGATTCTTCAAACAATCCACCAGCATTAATTGACCAACAAAAAGGTATTATAGATACTTATGTTGAGCCGGTTAAAGGATTAGGAATTCTTGTTCACAGAACAACAATCTTAAACACTGGACAAATTGAATCTGGTGATTTCCAGAAATTATCCTAAACCTTAATAAAGTTTATACATATAATTTAAAATAGGAGAATATTCTCCTATTTTTTTGTTTAAAAATAAATATACTGCAATGGATTCATCTATAGAACTGAAAGAAAAGATAAAGAGAGAAGGCATACTCAAAAAATCTATATGTCAAGATACCTATTATAAAGAATATTCAGATATTATAAAGATAGATTCAATATCTGGAACATGGGCAGAAAAGCTTTGGATTTACGTTTATGGAAAATCATATTGCATTTGTCAAAAAGAAACTAAATGGATGGGTTTTAAAAAAGGAGGGTATCAGAAATATTGTTCCAGAAAATGTGCTACAAGAGATCCAATTTTAATTAAATCTCAGAATGAATCAAGGAAAAAAACATCACTAAAAAAATACGGAGTAACTTCGCCTACTAAAATGTCTTCTGTTAAAAGAAAAGCAGAAGAAACTAATATGAAAAAATATGGTGCTAAATCTCCAATGCAAAATAAAGACATTTTACATAAAAGTAGAGAAACATTGAGATCTAATTATGGAGTAGAATCGCCATCACATCATCCAGAAATACTTAAAAAGAGAATAGAATCTTTTAAGAAAAGTACATTTAAAGAAAATTATAAGAAAACATCAATAGACAAGTATGGGACGTCTCATCCATGGTCAAATTCAATTGTTCATAATAAAACAACTGAGTTTAATAAAAAAAATAAAGATAAGATTAACGAAAAGAGAAAAGCAACTATTAATGAAAAATACGGAGTTGATTTTATAACACAGTCTCAAGATATTCAAAATAAAATAAAGAATACTTTCAATGAAAATTATGCTGAAGGTAATCCATCTAAAAATGCTATTATAAAGAAAAAAATTAGTACTAATTTAAAATCATCTCTTTCTAAAAAATTACTAAATAATAATAATGACATTTTAGAAATAAGTGAAGATGATCTATTAACATGTAAATGTGATAAAAATCATGTATATGAGATAGAAAGAGGATTGTACAATCAAAGAAAAAAGCTGAAAATAACTCGATGTACTATATGCAAGCCATATAAACAAGGTTCTGAACTGCAAAAAATTATATCTTCATTTTTAGAAGATCCTAAAAATAATGATAGAAAATTAATATATCCTTATGAAATAGATATATTAATTGAAGATAAATTAGCAATTGAAGTTAATGGAATGTATTGGCATTCAGATAGAAATAAAGAAAAAAATTATCATCAAAAGAAAGCGAAAAACATCCATTCAAAAAATATCCCATTTTTAACAATATGGGAAGATGATTGGAATTCCAAAGAAGAAATTTTAAAATCAATGATTTCAAATTTTATAGGAAAATCCAAGAAGATATATGCACGTGAATGTGAAATAAAAGAAATTTCCGGAAAAGAATCCAAAGATTTTCTAAATAAAAATCATCTTCAAGGTCATATTAACTCCAGTATTAAAATAGGATTATTTTATAAAAATGAATTAGTATCTTTAATGACTTTTGGAGGACTTAGAAAATCGCTAGGAACAACCGCTAAAGAAAATCAATGGGAATTATTAAGATTCTGTAATAAATTAAATTTAAGTGTTACAGGTGGCGCCGGAAAGCTTTTAAAATATTTTGAGAGAAATTATAATCCTGAAAAGATAATATCTTATGCTGCTTATGAAAGATCTAATGGAAATTTATATAAAAATTTAGGGTTTAAGTTTAACCACTTAACATCTCCTGGCTATTTTTATTATAAAAATGGAGCAAGATTTAATAGATTTAGATTTAGAAAATCAGAATTAATTAAAGAAGGTTACAATCCATCTAAAACTGGATTTGAAATAATGAATGAATTGGGATATTTAAGGTGTTATGATGCAGGTAATTTAAAATTCACTAAGACATACTAACTTTCTTATTTATTAGATATATAAATTAATAAAAAGAATTGAATAAATAAAAAGAATAGGGACATTGCTTGCCTCATTTTTCTAATAACAAAACACTGGACAAATTGAATCTGGTGATTTCCAGAAATTATCATAATATAAAAAAGCAAGGTATTGAGTTGTCTTGCTTTTTCTAATTCACATCTTATTTAAGAGCAGTAGAAATTCTGCTCTTTTTTAGTTTAATATATAATATAACAATAAAAAACTAATATGACACATTTTAAAAATTTTGAAGGTTTTATCAATGAAACTATTTTTAATGAAGCTTTAGATGCTTTTGTAAATGAGCAAGAACTTTCAAATTTACAAAAAGAATATAGAGAGTACTTTCAACAAAAACTAGAAGAATTTGATGTTACTTCTCCAGCAAAATTATCTGATGAAAAGAAAAAGGAATTTTTCAATGCAGTTAAAGCAGGGTGGGTAATCGGAAAAGGTGCTAAGAAATAAATTATTTAAAGAATGAACTACGTTAAAGTATTTAATGAAAATTTATCAGATGAATATTCTGAAATAATAGCAGAATTAAATGAACTCTTAGAGTTTTATAATGATTTACTTGAAAAAGTTGAAGATGGTGCTGAACTTCCTGCAGAAATTTTATCACAAATAGAAAAAGCACTTACCGAAAAGAAAGCAACTGATATGGATTGCTGGGACGGTTATAAAAAAGACGGAACTAAAAAGAACGCTGATGGCGAAACTGTAAATAACTGCGTTCCCGTTAAAGAAAAAAGAGCAAGTAATGATTTAGCTTCTATGATTAGATCAAAAGAAGCTCTTTTAAAGAGAATTGATCAAGCAGATTCAAGAATATCTTCATATATGAGAAAACTTTCAGAAATATTTTTTGATAAGAGAATAGATCTTGACATGGAAATTAAAAAACTTCAACAAGAACATACTGGAGTTTTAAGAGACATGGAAGCAGATCCGGATGTATTTAATAATCCAGGTGACGGTTCAAATCCAGCAGTAATTGCATATGGTGAAGAATTAGAAAGTATTGAAAAAGATATCCAAGCTCTAAGAGATGAAAAATCTAATCTTTCTGTTGAGAACGATGAAAAATTAGCAAGAATGGAAACCTCTTATAACTCTTTAATAGATGATTTAGATTATCTTAAAGATCAAATTAAAAAAACGTGGAAATAATATGAAAAATGCATTTATAAACTTTGAAGAATTCGTGAATGAATCTAAGATCAATGAAGGTTCAATGAAGGCTAAAGTAAAGTATGATGGAAAAATCTTTAAATTAGATTTTGAATCTACTGGAGAAGAACTTTCAAGAGATGGTACTTATAATCATACTGAATTAATGAAAGCAACTGATAAGAAAACAGGCATTGTATTTACAGCTGCTGGTTTATATGACTCAGATGATCTTCAAGAAATTGAAGATGTTGAAGTAGAGAAAGATCCTACAGGCGGAAAAGGCGCAGCAAAATTAATGTAAAGAATAACTATGAAGTCATTTAAAGAATTTCTAAATGAAGGTGAACAATATACAAAA
>Ga0136555_1000307_pt1 | contig 20081 bp, 22 predicted proteins | sample AntRauTorckE5432_FD_104927 | JGI IMG/M metagenome (GOLD analysis project Ga0136555, IMG submission 104927) | Saline lake microbial communities from Rauer Islands, Antarctica - Metagenome Torckler E5 #432 | ecosystem: Environmental > Aquatic > Non-marine Saline and Alkaline > Saline | place...
CCGAATTTGTGTTGTAAGCAGAAACTTTCCACTCATCTAACATATCTCCAACGAGAACTCTTTGTTTTCCTATCTCTTGTCTTTCATAATATGAATTATTTGGATCTCCAACTAGGTTATTAACTTTGGGAATACCACCATCAGCATTTTCAATAAATTGGTCTACTTTGTTTTTGATAGCATCTAGTGATGTTGAGTATGCACCAAAAATTGCATTTTTAATTAAATTCTCAGCTTGGACTGAACTATTCTCAGATTTTAGAAGATTCGCTCGTGTAGCATCTAAAACTCCTTGAGCCCTAAGTACTTCAGCTCGCTGTGACGCATTTTTAATTTCAGCAATAAATTCTCCAGAATAGACACTGTCTCCGAGCTTTTTACTAACTCTTAAAATTTCTCCTTGAGCTTCTGCTCTAAGTATTGCTTCTGATTGAGATTCTACTTTTCCAATTACAGGAAGTGCTTCTGCTTGGTTTGCTATATCAAAAATTCGCGCTACTTCAACTAATTTACTTTTTTCTACCTTTTCCTCTTCTACTGCTTTTGTTCCAAATATTGCTCTACCGATAAATATCAGCACAAGTATTAAAATAATAGTAAAAACTATCTTTTGCCATCGCCTTTTAGGCTTAATTTTATTATATAGGTCTTTTATCTTCTGAAATTTCATTAGTTTTATGTTATTTATGATGCATGGACACTAACATAAAATATTGTTATTGTAAATATGAAGCTTACCAATCACCCCCTATCTCCTCCTCACCTCCCAAATACTCCACAACCCTTCTTTTAGTCGCTGGTGAGGTGTTTTCAGGAAGATTATTGATATCAAACCAGCCACCTCTCTTTATTTCAAATATTTTCATAATATTTTCATAAAAACTTAATTTATTGGAAACTTCCCAATCATCACAAACAAAGATAGATATAGTGTCATCTTTTCCTTCTTTACTATTACGATACGTTCCTAATTTTTTACTAAAACTTTTAACAGTAATTCCTGTCTCTTCAAAGACTTCTCTTTTAGCAACTTCTTCTATATCTTCACCTTTCTTTAATCCTCCGCCAGGAAAAACCCACAAATTTCCATATCTATGCATTACTAAATAAACCTTTCCTTGTCCGACCGAAGGTTTAGGGTTTTTATTTAGTAAAAGAACCCTTGCACCAAAAGTTTTGATTTTAAATATTTTCCAATACTTTTTTCTAAAGTAATGAGCAACATCAAACATTTTTTTAATTATTTTTTGTAACATATTAGTCATAAAATTAAGAAATATTAAGCTCCGTCTTAATGCTCAGTAATTTATCGAAGCACCTTTCAACATCTTTTTCTCTTCTTCTATAATGACTAGCATACTCTGGATAATACCTTGAGTTTCTGCTTTTTTCAGAAAGAAATCTATATTTCTGATAAGTTTTCTTACCAAAATATTTAAAAACTAGAGATTCAGTTTCTTTGTGAGTTTTAGGGTTTTTGGATTCAGGAATTCTAGAAAGAACGTAGTGCAAGCTTGAATAAAAGCATATAGTAATAATCCAGTCTTTATAACCACAGCCTAAGTCTCTAAGAGATTTTGCAAGTTTTTCATTTTCTTTACCCTGTAAAAAATGCTTATCTTTTTTATTAATGGACATATTTCTTAAAATTTGAAGGCACTAAACTTTTTACAGATCCATAATCCAAAGGAATAACTCTGAAATTAATGTTTAAATCTTTACTATTATTTTTAATAATAAAATCATTTAAAACTTTTGCTTCTGATTTAAATATTTTGTTAAGAAGTTTTTCATCTTCCTCATTTTGAATAACTGTGAAAATATCTATGAGACTTCCACCGTTTTTATAATAGATAGAGAATTTATCTTTAGTATCTTTTTTTGACAGTAATGATTTAGAAAATGATTCTAAAATATTTTTTGTTTTATCTTTTATTTCCATAATAATCTATTGTATCATCTTGTAATTAAGCCCTGTTAGATTAAATAAACCCCCTCTTTAAACTGATCTCCCCTGTCTTCAAAATTCTTAAAGTAGTTCAAACTAGATGTTCCGGGAGATAGTAATACTGTATCACCGTTTTCAGAATTAGCTTTAGAAACAAGCACAGCTTCTTTCATATCACTCACTTCCTGATACTCAATGTCGTGTTCTGCAGCTAAAGAAATAAAGCTCTCATTAGCATCCCCTGGAAGTAAAATTAAGTACTTTACAAATTCTCTAAAATAATCAATTAATGAGGAGTAGGAAACTCCCTTACTATCACCACCCGAAATTAAGACAATATTTTTATCATTTCCTGAACTAGAAATAGTATCTAATGCTTTCATTAATGCATCAGGACTTGTTGCTTTTGAATCATTTATATAAATAACTCCACCTTTTTCGGTAACGAATTCTATTCTATGTTCTAAGCCTTTAAAGTCTCTTAAACTCTTATAAGTTTCTTCTACATTTATTTCTAATAGACTTAAAATTTGAATGATACAGGCTATATTATATAAATTATGTAATCCAAGCAACTTTCTATCGCCACTCTTTCCTTTATCTTCAAAAATAGATATTTCTTTTCCTTCTTTTACTAAAATAAGATCGCCGTTTTCATTACTATATACTCCACTCTTTTCTATGTGCTCATGATGCAAGTCTGCTTCTAATGAAATTGGATAAACTTCTGTCTTCTTATTTACTAGTGGCAAAATATATTTATTAATTCCTTGATTATCTATATTTGTAACTAGTTTAGTTTTTACTGAATGAACTAAATTAAATTTAGTCTTAGCATATTCAATAATGCTTCCATCATATCTATCTAAATGATTGTCGGTGATGTTTGTTATAAGAGCAACATCTACATAATATTTATCACTATTCCAAAGCTCTAGCTGATAACTAGAAAGTTCTAGTATGGCTATTGTATTTTTAGAAATATTTTTATTATCAGAAAAGAAATCTAAAGGCGAATCACCAATATTTCCACCTAATAAAACACCTTTGCCGATATCAGAAATAGCCTTATGCAATAAAGTAACAATGGTACTTTTACCATTTGAGCCCGTAACTCCAACTACGGGCCCCAAACCTCTCAACCTCCACTCTTCTATAAATAAATTAGTATCATTTTTAATTGGAATATTATTTTCTTTAGCATAAACATATAAAGGATGTTTTGGTTTCACTCCTGGACTAACTACTAACAACTCAACTCTCTCAAAAAAATCTTCTAGTTTACTATTTTTACCAAAGACAAACATATCTTTAGTACTTTCTAAATTATCATCGTAAATACTAATAGATACTTCTGTCTCTGTGTATTTATTTTTTAAGAATTTATATACCGCCTTACCTGTAGTTCCAAATCCTAAAATTCCAATTTTCTTAGTCATATATTTATTATACTGAATTTAAGTAATAATCTTTAATTTTGAAAACATCTCCTGCTCCAATAGTGGTAACAATGGTCTTATCTTTTACGTCATTTTTAATCATTCTGACAACTTCTGGGAAGGTTTTTACATATTTAACTTCTTCTCTATTTTTGTGAGAATACTTTTTTACTGAGTTTATTACATCTAAAATCTCCAGATTCTGCTTATCTTTTTCTGTATCTCCTAATGCTGGAACGATATCGGTAATCATTACACTATCAGCATATTTAAATGCTTCTCCGTATTCCTTCAAAAAAGACTTAATTAAGTGATATTGCCTTGGTTGAAATACTGCACAAATTTTATGGTCCGGATAAAACTGCTTAATTCCATGAAATAAATTTTTCACTTGTGTTGGATGATGAGAGAAGTCATCAACAAAAGTTAAGATGTCATTAATTGGATGTATTTCAAACCTACGACCAATTCCTGTGAAAATATTAGCCAAGTCTAAAACAAATTTTTGTGAAAAACCAAGCTGATCAAATAAAACTATTAGTGCGGTAAAGTTTAGAACATTATACTCTCCCGGAATTTTAATAGAAATATTTTCTATAATCTTATCTTTTCCCTTATAAACACTGAACGTGGAATTATTGGTATTGAAGGAACTTTTTTTAATAACATAATCATTCGATCCATTAAATCCATAAGTGATGGTTTCGCATTTTGCAGAAAATAACATCTTCTTTATTTTAATATTATCTCCATTTGCAATAATCATTGAATCTTTAGAGTGTTTTTTAATATAACTCTTGAAAGAATCTTCCATCTCTTTTTCATCTTTATAATATTCTAAATGCGATTTTTCTAATGATGTAAAAATACTTATATCTCCAACTAAATTCATGAAAGAACGATCATATTCACAAGCCTCAACAACACATCTCTTTCCCATTCCCAATCTTTCAAACGAACCAATCTCTTTAATGTGTGCACCTCCAAAAATAGTTGGGTCATCGCCTGCAAACTGTAAAGCCAAACCAACTAGAGCAGTTGTTGTACTTTTTCCATGACTTCCAATAATTGCTATTTTTTCATACGACTTTATTAATTCTCCTAAAAACTCCGATCTTTTATAAACTGGAATTCCTCTAAATATAGCTTCTACAACCTCCGGATGATCTTCACGAATAATGGAGCTCCTGATCACAAAATCTAGATTTGGATTTTCAACTATATTCATCTCACTATGCTTATAATAAACCTTAGCTCCTAATTTTTTAATACTCTCTGTTTCTTTACTCTGATTTAAATCTGATCCTGAAACCTTAAATCCTTTTTTAATACAAATCTTCGCTATTCCATTTAAACCTTTTCCCCCAATACCAATAAAGTGAACTTTTGGATGTTTGCTTTTATATAAATTTATATTTTTTATCATGTATAGAATTATCGATAATCACACATAAAGTTTCGTTAAATAAAAGATAAAGTTTTCTTTAGAACTTTAAATATGGCTTGATAGTTTGTTATAATTGCTTCTATGAAATTCAAAATACTTTTACTTATATTTATCTTATTTGCACTGGCCAATACTGCATCTGCTCATGTTCGTTATTTTATTTCAGATAAAGATTTTAGTGAAAAGTCTGGGCTTGATTTTTCATTCTTATTTGAAGCTTTAAAAGATCCACAAAACATAATGTTAATGATTGGAACAGTTGTGTTATTAGGAATTGTTTACTTTCTTTCAATAAAATTACCTTTTCTACGACACGAAATTGCAACAATCAATAAAAGAGCTGATGGATATTCAATATTTACACCTTGGATTCTTCGACTATCCTTAGGAGTTGCCTTAATTGGATCAGGAGTTTCTGAGACACTAGTTTCGCCAGTTCTTACAGGGTTTGAACATTTAGCTTTAATTCAAATATTACTCGGTTTTCTAATTTTAGTTGGGTTCTTAGTTATTCCAAGTGTTATTGTAGCTTTAGGACTATATGTATTCGCTTTCACTCAAGATACTTATCTTTTAGGAAATCTAGAATTCTTCGCAATAGCATTTTCTCTTTTAATTTTAGATAATGAAAAACCCGGACTCGATGATTTACTTGGTTTACCAAAAATTTCTCCTTTAAGATTATTAAAACGCTATGTTCCGTTAGTTCTTCGGTTTGGAATTGGAGGTGCTATGATTTTCTTGGGAATTTATGAAAAAATATTAAATCCACACATTTCAGAATCTGTAGTTATAAGTACCGGCTTAATAAATGCAATTCCAGTAAGCACAAGTATGTGGGTCTTTTCTGCAGGAATCATTGAAGTCCTAATAGGATTAGCGTTAGTTGCAGGATTCTATACTCGCCTATCTAGTGCTATAGCATTCGTTGTATTATCTATGTCATTCTTTTATTTTGGAGAAGATGTTTCATCACACATAACACTATTTGGAATTTTGGCAGTTCTGTTTATCACACGAGGAGGAATCTGGAGTTTAGATTGTAAAAGAAATAAAGTGAATTACGAATTTACTTGCGAGTAAAATTTATCACCAGAATTAGATAAAAATCTTAGTTCTATTTAATTTCAATAATAAAGCAGAGCCACCTGGAGTAGAAATATTCTCTGTTAATCCTCTTATATAAGTTCCGGAAGAAACTTTGATTTTAACTTCGACACTATATAAAACATCATCACTATTTTTATTATAAAAATATTCACTCCATTTTTCTAAAATCTCTTCTTGTCTAAAATCTCCCTTCACCTTCATAATAAAACTTTTTATATAATCTTGAATATTTCCAATACTTTCTTTTTTAAAATTTAAAACCTCAACTTCTTTTATATTCACATTTCTTTTTGGTCTTTTTATATTATCAGGATTTCCTTTTTTATAATGATCGAAAAGTTTAATTCCATTTACTGTTTTTGCAGAAAACCATGGATAGATTTGCTCTTTTATATTTAAAAAGTTCTGGATATTTTCTCTAACTTCTTTTTCAGAAAAATCCTCATCACTAAGACCTGTTATCAAACCAAGAGCATCTCCAGTATCAGTCTTAATTCCCAATAAAAAAGTAGCGATATATTCTTTATCGAATCCTAAATAACTTTCATAATTTTTATTCTCTTCATCTCCAACTAAAATAAGCATCTCCCCTTCTGCCATTGGATCAAGGCGTCCAGCGTAAGAAAGCTTCTCATTTTTTAAATCAAGCTCTTCTTTCCTTAATCTATCTAAAAGCTCTAAAGGAGTTTCTCCAACTTTTTTATTAATTAAAATCATAATTATGATAATCTCTTACTCTCCTGAAGGACATTCTCCTTCTATATATGAAGAAACCAGTTGATTTCCGCAAGCAGAGCATCCATTACCAAATGTTTCTAAAACAGGGTAACAAGGTTCGGTCACACACTGAACATTCACAGTGGCACAAACTGGCGCATATTCTAAAGTACAAGCTTCTGGACGAGGATCTTCACAAAGTGTTCCCTTGAAATCAGGAATTCCTACTGAAACATCCTCAATGAAGTGAGTTCCATTGTGCCAACACTGCCTTGGGAAACTTTCGGCCACTGGATTATACTTAGCACATTCTTCGAATGAATAAACTGTTTTTGGAACATTTTTATCAGCAGAATTACTCTTATTAATTGGAAGAGTTCCTAAATCAGCCGGAATAGTTGGAACAGAAGGGTTTTTTATATCGGGACGATCAAGCATTACGCTATCGCTAGATTTACTAAAGAAAATAAATCCTCCGACAAGAATGATTAGAAGCAGTATTAGTATTAATAAGTTTTTCATATTGATTAATATATCACACATCTTAAACCGTAAAACTCATTTATATTTTATAATATTGCGAACTTATATATAAATATCTATCTTATTTTTTATGTATTCCTTCAATTCATGTGTATCACCATGACCTAATAATCCACGATATGAAGCAATTGTTTCAGGCTTTGCATGTTTGTGTAACTTTCGGATAATATTTCGTTTCGTCACAGTCCGTAATTGCTTATGATATGGAAAATGGACCCACCCCAGAAAATCTACACCCGAGTCATATGTTTCAATTGAAACCTTGTGGTCGTGTAGAGTCAGTTTCAACCTGTTATGTAAAAATGTTTCAATCTCCGAGAGAATATTTTCAAGATATATTCTGTCGTCACTCATAATTACAAAATCATCAGCGTAGCGAAGATAATATTTTGTTCGCAATTCCTGTTTCATAAACATATCAAATTCATGCATATATATATTTACTAGCAATTGAGAAGTAAGGTTTCCAAGAGGAAGACTTATTCCTTCTCGCGTTGAACAGAAACTATCAATAATCTTGTAGATCAAATTAAGAATATCTTGGTCCTGTATATGTCGCCTTAATATTTTTTTCAAGATATCATGGTCAACACTAGCAAAGAATTTTTCAATATCACATTTTAAGATATAGCATGTTCGGGTACTATTTTTTGAAACTTGATCTGCAAATGATTTGAAACGATTATTTGCCCTATGAACACCTTTGTTGATTCGACATGAATATGAATCGTGGATAAATTTTTTATCAAAATACCAATAGAGTTCTTTATAAATAAGATGGTGGACAATTCTATCTTGAACCGTTGCCTTATGGATACTTCTTGGCTTTGGATCAGAAACACAAAAAGCTGAGTATCCTGAATGTTTATAACTTTTATCTATAAGAATATTCCTGAGATGAATAAGGTTATCGGAGAGACTGAGCTCGTACTCCATTACATCTTTTTGTTTAGTATTTTGTTGTGAATACTAGGATATGCCTAGCCATTGTGGAGAATTCCACTTCATATTAATTTAAACATGTTTTAAAGATAAAGTCAATAATTGACTCTCGACCTCAAACATGTTACTTTTACGGTCGCTTTTGATACTCGTGTGGGGCTCTCAAGCCGAATATTACTACCTACACACAGCCCCGGAACGTCAAACGTTCCATTAACACAAAAAATAAATGCAAACAAAAAATAACAGCCGGCCTAGCGGTCGGGGTAGATCTGGATCATTCCGAAAAAGATCTTCTTCTAATAATTCTAACGGTTCTCGTAATTCTGGAGGTTCTCGTAGCTCTAACGGTTCTCGTAATTCGAGTAAATCATCAGGTGGTTCAAAAAACTTTCGTTCATCTCGAACGAGAGGTAGTTCTCGTGGTGGTGCCCGAGGAGGTTCTAGTAGACGAGGAGGAGGAGGTAGAAAAATGCCAACTTTCGATCCGTCACAATTTATAAACAAAAACCCTATTGAATTAAAGGAGGAAATCTATAAACCAAAGAATACTTTTGAAACTTTTGGACTTAATGAAAAAATAGCAAAGACAGTTATTAAACTTGGAATTACTATTCCCTCTCCCATTCAAGATAAAATCATTCCTGAAATTTTAAAAGGAAATGATGTAATTGGTCTTGCTGAAACTGGAACTGGTAAAACAGCAGCCTTTCTTCTTCCTCTTCTTGAAAAAACTATCAATGACATGGAGAGACAAACTCTTATTATGGCTCCAACTCGAGAGTTAGCAATTCAAATTGTTGAAGAATTAAAGAAACTTTCATACGGCTTCCCGATTAACTCTGTTACTTGTGTTGGTGGTATAAATATTAATCCACAAATAAAACTACTAAAAAGAAATAACCAATTTATTATTGGTACTCCTGGACGTCTTTTAGACTTGATGAAAAGAAAGTGTTTTGATCCAAGTAAAATAACTACTGTAGTTCTTGACGAAGCCGACCGAATGCTTGACATGGGATTCATTGGTGATATGAGGTCAATTCTTTCTGCAACTCCTAAAGACAGAGAGACTCTATTCTTCTCTGCAACAATTCAAAAAGAAACTGAAAAATTAGTTCATGACTTCTTAAGAAATCCTGTAACTATTTCTGTTAAGAAAAAAGATGTTACAGATAGTATCGCGCAAGATATTGTAACTTATCCTCGAACAAAGAAATTTGAAACTTTGGAGAACCTATTTACAGATAATAAACTTACGCGAGTCATGATTTTCTGTGGAATGAAGCACGCTGCTGAAAAACTTTCTAAAGACTTAAGTAGAGATGGAATTAAGGCAGAATCTATTCATGGAAATAAACGACATGTTCAACGGCAACGTGCCCTACAGAGCTTCAAAAATGGAACTGCTAGAGTTTTGGTAGCAACCGATGTCGCTGCCCGAGGAATTCATGTCGATAATGTATCACATGTTATTAACTATGATTTACCACAAACGTTTGAAGATTATGTTCACCGAATTGGACGAACTGGACGTGGAACAAAAAGAGGCCAAGCACTTACTTTTGTAGCTGGAAGAGATTAAAAGGAACTCGATTTAATAATGATGTTTTTTAGAGGCATAATGATAACTTAATATTATTTAAAAAATCTTATGGGAAACATAAATAATCCTACATCTGAAGAAATAGCTATAACTAATGTGTTAAAAGCAGAAAAAGAGGAAACTCTTTCTGGTGATTTAAGAACTTTGTCTAATCGAATTCACCAACTGTAAATCACATTTACATAAAGTAGATTTAAACCTTCCCTCCGTTCTTCTTTCTATCTGTCTCAGTTAAAAACCTCTTTCTAAGTCGGACACCTACTGGAGTAACTTCTAAATATTCATCGTCTCCCATCATTCCAAGTGCACGCTCAAGCGTAAGTTTAAAAGGTGGAATTAATTTAATATTTTCATCTGAACCAGAGGCTCGCATGTTTGTAAGTTGTTTTCCTTTTGTTGGATTTACACTCATATCTTCTCCCTTTGTTGTATAACCAAGAACCATTCCTTCATAAACCTCCTCTCCTGGTCCAATATACATAACTCCTCTATCTTGAAGGTTGGCCAAAGAGAATCCAAGAGCTTTTCCTTTTGCCATAGAAATCATTGATCCGTATTCTGTTTTCTTAATTTCACCTGCATAAGGCATGAATGCATGAAAAACACTTGTCATGATTCCTTCTCCTCGAGTATCGATAACAAATTCATTTCGATATCCCAAAAGTCCTCTAGTTGGAACATGGAAGGTAATTCTTTTTTGAGCATGATCATCTACCATATTCATCATTAAACCTTTTCGATTTCCAAGTTTTTCAATTACTGATCCAGAAAATTCTTCCGGTACTAAAATTGTAACTTCCTCAAATGGTTCACTTTTTACTCCATCAACATCTTTAACAATTACTTCGGGCTGGGAAACCGAAACTTCATATCCTTCTCTTCTCATATTTTCTAAAAGAACAGCAAGATGGAGTTCTCCTCGTCCATAAACTTTCATATCTGAACCCTCAAACTCAACTTGTAAACCAACGTTCACCTCTAGTTCTTTTTCCAGTCTTTCTCTAATTTGCCTAGATGTTAAATATTTTCCTGATTGTCCTCCAAATGGCGAATCATTAACTAAAACTTTAAGTGAAAGAGTTGGTTCATCTATGGTTATTTCTGGAAGAAGTTCAGCATCAATAGAATCAGAAACAGTTTGTCCAATGAAAATATCTGGAAGTCCTGCAATCATTACAATGTCTCCTGCACTAGCTTCTGATACCGCTTTTTTCTCTAATCCTTCGAATGTAAATAGTTTTGTGATTTTTCCTGAGAATGGTTCACCCTTATGGCTTTTAACTTGAATTGTTTGTCCATCTTTAACTTTTCCAGAATAAATTCGACAAATTCCCATTCTTCCTAAAAAATTATCGTATGCCAAGTTAAACACTTGGGCTTGAAGCGGTGATTCTTCTTTTTCTTTAGTATTTGCTGCTGGAACTTTTTCTAAAATTAAATCAAGGATTGGATCTAGGTTTTTTGCAACGTCATCCATATTCTTTTTTGCTACACCATCACGTCCAATTGCATGAACAGTTTCAAAATCTAATTGCTCATCAGTTGCTCCAAGGTTAAAGAATAGTTCATATACTTCATCGTGTGCTTTTTGAACATCAGCGGCTGGTTTATCGATTTTATTTAAAATTAGAATTGGCTTTAGTCCAAGTTCAAGAGACTTTTTCAAAACAAACTTTGTTTGTGGCATTGGCCCTTCTGCTGCATCAACAATAAGAAGAACAGAATCGATCGATCGTAAAACACGCTCAACTTCAGAACCGAAGTCAGCATGGCCTGGAGTATCTAGGATATTGATTTTAGTATCTTTATAAAAGACAGAGGTATTCTTGGCATAAATAGTAATACCTCGCTCCTTTTCGATATCATTAGAGTCCATTGAAGTACCGCTTCCAAGAGCGTTTGTTTGTTTAAGTATTTCATCAGTCAATGTTGTCTTACCGTGATCAACATGGGCGATTATTGCAATGTTTCGAATTTCCATAAGTGTCTTAGAGTACGATATAAATGGGTAAAAAGCAATGGAAATGTGGTTATTTATAAAAAAAGATAGTGTGATATTTATATTAATTTCAACTTCTCCTCTCTACTAAACTTTTTAATTTCGGCTTCTCTTTTGGAAGCACTGCTTCTGTCTTTATGCTCTTCTGTATATAAAATTTTTACTGCTTTATGAGCTCTTGTATAATTTCCTCCTTTCCCCTCTTGATGTTCTTTAAAGCGTCGATCAACATCAGTAGTAATTCCAGTGTAAATACTTTTATCAGCGCATTGTAGAAGGTAGATGTAGTACATATTATTTATTTCTCATCAATCCTCATTTCCATTTGTGGAATAGCTGCACCGCTTTTCATTTTTGTTTTTTCATCTAAAAACCTAATACCGGCATCTTTATTGAGGGATTTACACTTTCCGATAAAGATTTCTCTTCTGGAAAATATTCTTTTTGTGTATTTTCATTATTCATTTAAACATAATTATATACTATTATTATGTTTAAATGCTGGAGATATCCCTTTTACGCTTTTGTAATCTAAACCTCACTCCCCGCAATCCACCCTGTTGTCCAGCAAAGTTGCAGTGAATATCCACCAGACGGTCGACTTATGTTTAGCAGGTCTCCCGTTACATAAAGATTGTCGCACTTTTTACTTTGCATAGTTTTCATATCAATTTCTTCAAGAATAACTCCGCCATCAGAAACCACTGCCCTATCTTCACCCATTAATTCAACTATTGTTACACCGATCTCTTTTAATTTATGGACAATTTCTTTACGCTCTTCTTTACTTACACTATGGACTTTTGTTTCCATATCAATACTTGAAAAAAGCTTTTCAAATGCGGGCATAAATCCTGCAGGCAAAATTTGAGGAACAACATTTCTTAATAGTTTATTTTTATTATCATCAAAAAGTTTAATGAATTCTTTTTCTAATTCACCAATGTTTAATTTAGGAAATAAATCCACTTTTGCAGTAACCAAACCTTTATGAAGAAGATCCCGGACTTTTCCAGCAGAATTTAAAATCATTGGCCCTGACAATCCAAAATGTGTGCATAAAATTCTTCCTTCTTTTGTAAACTCTTTTTTTCGTTCGACTCCCTTACCACAATAGAATGTAATTTTTATATCATCTAAAGAAACTCCCGATAATTTTTTGACCCACTTTTCTTTTACGGCCACAGGAACAATGTCGGGGGTTGACTCTTTTACTGTATGGCCCATTTCTTTTAACCACTCAAAACCGTCGCCTGTTGAGCCAGTTTCTGGATGGGAAGTTCCACCAGTTGCTACAATCACTCTCTCTGGAATAAAAACGTGCGTTTCAGTATGAACTTCTATTATTTTTCTATCTTTCTCTTTAAAAGTAATTTCCTGAACCGGAGATTTAAAATGAATTCCAACATTACCATCTTGAATATATTTTTCTAAAGTTAAAAATACATCCATAGCCTTTTCTGACTTTGGAAAGGCCCTACCTCCTTCTTCAACCATTAGGGTCAAGTTTTTTGATTCGAAAAATTCAAAAGATTCTTTTACTCCAAATTTAGAAAACGGTGAGTGTAAAAACTTTTTAGCTTTACCAAAATGTGATAAAAATTCTTTAGTGTCGTATTCTGCATTTGTAATATTACACCTCCCTCCTCCCGTAATCTTTAATTTCTCTCCCAATGCTTTATTTTTTTCTAAAATTACAACTTTCTTCCCAAGCTCAGCAGCACGCCCTGCGGCCATCATTCCAGATGCACCACCACCAATTACCAAGACTTCAACATTTTGTTTTGTTTTTTTATTTTTAAGCATAAAAATATTTTTACTTTCTGCCCAAATCTAACTTATCATCGATTTTAATTTGAGAAACGAATTCTGGAACATGGGAAACTAAAATCATTGCGCCCTTATATTCATCTAATGCTTTTGCGATAATTGGAATATGTCGGAAGTTAATGTGATTTGTCGGCTCATCTAAAATAAGTAAACCAGGTTCTAAAAGCATAATTCGAGCAAAGGCAACTAAACCTTTTTGACCTTCCGAAAGAAGTCCAATTTTAGTTTTAATTACTTCACTGTCGATTAAAAATCCTGCGGCAAGTGATCGAATCTCTTCGGGAAGTTTTCCGTTTGCAACATCCATCAAACATGCAAAAACAGTTTGATCAAAATCTAGGTTTGAAAAGTCTTGTCGATAATATCCAATAACAACATTTTCTGAAATTTCTTCTCCTGTTGCATGTCCCGAAGCAAGAGATTCTAAAAGTGTAGTTTTACCAATACCATTTGGACCAACTATTTGTAAGTGCTGACCTCTCTTAAGAATAATGTTGCACTTAACATCTTTTGGCTTGTGATCAATAATAACTTTATATGAAGAAAGTTTTAAAACATCAACAAGAACTTCTTTCTGAATAGGGATTGTGAATGGGCGGATAGTTCGATCTTCTCGGCGAACATCAACTTTTTCTTCTTCATACTTATCTACCTTTTCACGCATGCGCTTAGCAACCATTCTCATATTTCCTCCCTTATTTGCAAAAAAGTTTGCCTTGTCTTTATTTGCTTGAATTTCTTTAGCCAACTGTGCATTCTTTCTTTTTTCTTTTTCAACTTGAGCTGTAATTTCTTTAACTACGTCAAAGTAGTTTCCATCATACTTTTCTACTGACTTATTTTGAATATTTAAATATAAAACTCCGTGAGTAAATGAGTTTAAGAAATCTGCATCATGGGAAATAACAACGACTGTCTTTTTATATTCTTTAAGAAAATCAGTTAAGTGGGCAATTCCCTCTTTATCTAAATTGTTTGTTGGCTCATCTAATAAGAGAACATCTGGATTTTGAATTAAAGCTGATGCAAGTAAAAGTCGCGCCTGCTGACCTCCCGAAAAACTCCCAATAATTCTTTCTTTAAATTCAGCAACCATTCCCTCATCTTTTGGCTGAAGATTAACTACTTCTAAAATCTCATCGATCTTTGGATCAATTGCATACACCTTCTCATCAAAACGTTTTTGGAAAAATTCCCTAATGGTTAATTTCAAGTCATCTCTATTCATAACCTGTTGCGATATTGCGACAGTTGTATTATTTAAAATATTTACTGAACCATCATCAGGATGATACTTCTTCATTATTAATCCAAAAATAGTACTCTTTCCAGCACCATTTTGACCCATTAATGTAAATTTAGATCCTCTTCTAATAGAAAAATTAGCATCGATCAAAATCGGCTTAAAAGGTTCATGTTCATAAGAAACATCACTAAATGTTACAACTCCTGCGCTTTTAGACATCTGGCTAGCTTACTCTATTTTTAATGAAATAAAAAGGGGCTTATTTAATAGATTTGACTTACTAAGTGAGACTTAGTGCTATTGTACCAAACACCATATCCATCAGAACTTGGGTGGAAAAAATCTTTTGCGTAATATTTTTGAGGTTGATTATTAAATAAGTCGTTATTTTCTTTTGTGAATAGATCTACATAACTTACAGAGTCATAATTTTTTATTTTTTCTCTGAAAATAGATTGGATATTTCGTGTTCTCTTCGTATAAATATAAGATACTGGAAATTTAAAAACGGGAGAAGATCCAATGTCTCCAGATGTAAGAATTAACGTTTTATTTGAATTTTCATTTGCAAATTCTAATACAGAATCTAAATTATCTTTTATTTCTTTTTTGGAAGAGAAGAAGGTTATATCATTTGCTCCAATCTGAATAATTAACAAATCATATTTCTCATCACTTTCAGGAAGATCTTTAATAATATTACTTAATTCCATAATTTTTAAACCATTTTTTGATATATTTTTTATTGTTGCATTTGGAAAATCCTTACCTAATCTTCCAGCAATTGAATCTTCTGGCTTTGAAGCTCCTGTTCCAACAGCAGTACTATCACCTAAAACTAAAATATTCTTTACTGCATCTTTCGGATTTTGTTCGTATGCCAAAGAATTTTCTTCTATGGTCTTACTAACTTTTATAGCCCTCCTGATTGGATGCCCATATACTAAATATATAGCTACTAATATTAAAAATATAATTATAAGTAATTTCATATAAAATATTTTTTAATTAAAAATCCAGCAATTGGAGCAAATAATCCAAATCTTCCAGAAATTATATTTGTTAATTTGTCTTTAACCAAAGGATCATGTATAACTTTTGAATAATTTCCATTTTGAATTTCTTTAGATAGATTTATTGAAACATTTATTAACTCTTTAATATCTTTAAGTGTTTTAAGTAGAAGGAATATGAATATTAATATAGCAACAAGAATAATTCCTACTAAAGAGAGTGTAATTATTATAAGTATAGTTGAGATATCCATATTTAAATATTTTAGCCTTTTCTTTTAAATCTTTCTTACTTTCTTAGCTTGTTATATTCTTCGATCGAAATATTACAATCACTCAAAATTTTTCTCAATAACCCCCTACTGACTTCTTTTGCTTTTATCGGAACAACAGTTGTTCTGCCGTCTGGATGAGAGAAAAAAACATGCGAACCCTCTGCATCTCGCTCTTCAAAACCCAAACCCAATAAAATCTTTTTGAGTTTTGTTGGTTTTATTAAAGCTAGTTTAGGCATGCTTTAGATCTATATTTTGAATACCAACAAATGTATTGATACCGGTTTTCTTTTGATTCCTAACACAGAGACTAATGACCTTTTCAAGACTTTTTAGCATCTCTTGCTGAGTCTTACCTTGGGCATAACAAGATTGAAGCATGGGAACAGATCCAACAAAAACACCGTCTTCGTCCTTTTCAATATATGCAGTTAGATTCTCCAATCGATGTTTTTTCATATACTAAATGTATCACATTCTAATAATTCAGCATAGACGTAGGGGTTTTGATAAAACCTAATCCGCAAATGCTTTAATATAAAAATCTGCTGAACCATAAAGAGTATAGTTTTCTGTTCCAGAGACCTTCCTTGCAAATACTTCCACATCTTTTCCAATATGTGCTTCTAGATCACTAAATCCATCAACACCAATAACACTTCCTGTTATTTCCTGAGACCACCCAATAACTGAGGTCACGTGCTTTCCATCGACAACAACATAACACTCTCCATCAACAAAACATCCAAGATTTACCTCTTGAAGTTTGCCTCTAAATACAACTCCTAAATTAGGATTGGCCTCTTCTGTAACATCAGCATCATCACTTTCTTCTGATCTATCTAATAGAACAGGTGTATCTTCAATAAGCTCCTTATTATTATTTAAAATAATATAAACAAAAGATATTATAACTAATGCAATTATAAATGTAATTATTATATTTTTTTTCATACAGAAATTTATTCTTTAACGAATTCTAATTGTTTCACTTCGACTCCAGCTTCTGTCATTGATCCTTTAACGAAAACCTTTGTAGTTTCTGAGAATTGGCTTGGATCACATGTAGTTTGATTCTTACCACCATCTGAACACATACTTTCTGTATTAAAGAATAGTGGAGCAAAGTGTCCTAATTCACCATTTTCCTCAAAAATGATATGCCAATTTTTAGAATTAAGAGGTGCTGGAACAGAATCTTTTAAGAAAAATCCTTCTTTTTCAAAAGTAAATTCTCTGTCAGGAGCAAATTCTCCAAGAGAACAAGTAATATCGTTAATATACCAACCATCATTAAGTGCAGTAAGTGTAATAATTGACTGTGAAGTTAATCCTTCATCCCTAGGAAGAACTAGCAACTGAACCTCTTCTTCTGATTCAAAAATAGTTCTTACAGAAATTTTTGTAGGTGTTTCTGTTTGACATAATACTGGATCGATTTCATTTTTTGCATTCTTCCCAGCTTTTATTATTTTTTTACTTAACTCATCACTTAAGATTGGATTTTTTGCTAAATCTAATTTATACGGATCAGTGGTTGTTGATTGTGCCGCAGATAACCATGGCTCATAAAAATCTAATACAATAGTAGTAGGATCATCCATTGAAACTTCTTGTTTTCCTCCATTAGAAGAAGAGTCTTTTAGAGACATTCCAATGGCTATTAATAATGCAACAATAACAATACCTATAATAATTTTTTGTTTTTTCATATACTAAATAGAGTATCATATTATGATAATTGAGTATAGATACTGGATTTACATTCTTTTAATCTTAGAACTCTTTAAATTGCTACCCAACAGGGACTCGAACCCCAATTTCCTGGACCAAAACCAGGCGTCCTACCATTAGACGATCGGGTAATAGCTGTAAACTTGTGACCTCCTATATTAGAAAATCAGATAATAGCGATACGGCCATTATATAATAATAGCGTCCAATCATTTTGCCTTATCTTTAATGTGAAATCAAGCTTTTGTTTAATTTATTTATATGACACTTATTCTCCAATAACATTAATCAGAGCTAACTCCAGTGGAAGTTGAGGAATGCTTGATCGATCGATTTGTTCATATGCAGTTAGAAGTTCGACTAGGACATCGGAATTAAGTTTAATTTCTTTATTATTTGCAATATCTTCTAAAAATTTCAAATCCTCTTCACTAAAATCATCTTCTAAACGTTTAGCTTGAGTTTTTGCGAATCGCATTAATAAAATAGCTCGTAATTTTGTAACAATAAGCGAAGCGTAGACTTTCATATCAATATTATTCTCTCCCGCTTCTGCAACTGCCTTCATTCCTTTTTCCATATCTTTTATTAAAATTGATTCAACAAAATCATTAACTAAAGTAGCTTTTGGAGCGCCAGTAACTTTTTCAACTTCTTCAACTGAAAGCTTTTTATCTTTTGAGGAGTTAATTACTTTTTGCAAAATTCCAAGTGCGTCACGAAAAGATCCGTCTCCTAAAAGCGCAACTAAATCGGCTGAGCTAGATTCTAATGTGAAACCTTCTGCCTTTGCAGTTTTTAAAATCATATCTTTTAAGATTTTTTGATTTGGTTTTTTGATTGTGTAAGATTCGCAACGAGAAATAATCGTATCGGGAATTTTATCGAGCTCTGTTGTCGCTAATATAAAAATAACATGCTTAGGTGGTTCTTCTAGAGTTTTAAGAAATGCATTAAAAGCACTCTTAGAAAGCATGTGGACTTCGTCTAGAATATATACCTTATATGCTGAATTAAAAGGGAGAGTATTTGCAGATTCATTTAAATCTCTAATGTCATCGATGGAATTATTTGATGCTGCATCAATTTCATATAAATCATCTTGATGCGTCCCGATTTCTCTTGCTAAGATTCTAGCAATTGTTGTTTTTCCGATTCCCCTGCTTCCAGTGAACAAATATGCATGTGCAATATTTCCGAGGCTAATTGCCTTTTCTAAAACATCTGTAACATGTTCTTGACCGATAACTTCCTTAAATTTTTGTGGTCTATATTTAGTATATAGAGCAACATTTTCATTTAGATTTTCTGATGCACTTTTTGACATAAGGAGATTATATCATATATATGAAAAGCCCCCTGTACATAGCACAGGGGACTCTCTAGCTGGTGTTAATCACCTTTTTCATAGGGCACAGCCCTCCTTTCTACTATTAAATATAAGTTATGGTGTACATATTTGCAAGCTTTAAATACAAACGAAAAGAGCCCTATCCAAGTCAATCAAGTTTTTAGATTTGATCGGCGGGATAGGGTGTCTTGTAGAATGGTTGTTGAGAGTTTCCTTTTCAATTGCAACAAATTGTCAAGCTTTTTTATTTAAGAAATTATTCACTATCTCCTCCACCTCCCCACTATCACTAGCCTCCATTAATTCAATCCTCAAATCTTTAGCTCCATTAAATCCATCTAAATAAGCTTTGTAATGCTTTTTCATTACTGCGAAATTTTTAAAAGATAAAGTTTTTTCAAAAAGTTTTGTATGCTCTAGCATAACTTCCAATCTTTCTTCTATTGAAACATCTTCCCTCTTAACTTCTTTAGAGAACAGCCAGGGATTACCAAAAATCCCTCTTCCAATCATTACTCCATCTATCCCAGCTTGCCCGTCTTCAGATAGGGTTTCTTTTATCTTAATTAGAGCTTCAGTAGGAGTCGCAATGTCACCATTTCCAATTAAAATAGTTTCTGGTGAAATCTTATCGCGAAGCTCCAATGCCTTTTGTACTAGCTCCCAATGCGCTGCCGGCTTACTCATTTCTTTTTGAGTTCTCCAGTGGATTGTTAAGCAAGCAAGTTCTTGTTCTAAAAGAAAACTAATCCAATCTTCAAACTCCTCCACCTTGTTATATCCAATTCTAGTCTTCACAGAAATTGGTAAATTAGGAGCACCTCTTTTGCATGCTTCTATTATAGCCTTGGCATTTTCCGGATCCTTAATCATTGCAGCTC
>Ga0136555_1000309_pt1 | contig 20031 bp, 17 predicted proteins | sample AntRauTorckE5432_FD_104927 | JGI IMG/M metagenome (GOLD analysis project Ga0136555, IMG submission 104927) | Saline lake microbial communities from Rauer Islands, Antarctica - Metagenome Torckler E5 #432 | ecosystem: Environmental > Aquatic > Non-marine Saline and Alkaline > Saline | place...
CAGGCATTTGCTATCGTAAAATCAGGAGTGAAGTATGATGCTACTTACAGAAGCACATTAAAACTGGCTAACTAAAAATAAAGTTAATATTTAGTTGTTTTTAAGCACAGTTCTATGTTGGGCGTTCGTTATTCTTTTTCCGCATACTTTATTGTCAATTCATCTTCCGAGTCGAAAATTGTCAATGCGTGTTTTATTTTTTCAAACTTGCTAATATTATCAATATTTCCTTCTATAAAATACGTGTCATTTATCGCAACAGCTTGTCTCGGATTTCCTTCTTTTGGGTTTTTAGTTAATGTAATTTTCTCTGCTAAATCTGTCGTAAAAAAGGTTTCTGGTTGTAAATCAAAAAGTTGTTTAAATACTTCTACATATAATTTTGCAACTTGATTAACTTCTATTTTTTGGTCGAAGAAAATGGCGTATTCTAATTTCTTGAATTTAGGGTCTTCTGCTTCAAAAATATTGACTTCATTATTTTCATCTCTATCTTCTAATTCAATCGCTGGTAATTGCCAAATTTTTAAAAATCGTTCAGCTAAAAGGTCAAAACGTCTTTCAATTTCGGCTTTGTCCCACTTTTCTGCTATCGAAAGGTATTTGTTCAGCCATAATCGACTGTCTTTGTAACCTGCGTTTTCCAAGTCTCTTTTAAATACAAATGGTTTATTCCCAAGTTTGCCATTGTTGCCTGACAATGTCAAGTTTCCGATTGTATTCAGATAGGTTTCTTTTATTAAATTATATTCATCTGCTCCTAAATCCACTTTCCATTTTGGGTCAGGATTTTGCGGGAAAATATGTTCTATTGTAATGTCTGTATTTCCTTCAATTATTACAGGTTCTTTGTTTTCAAAATTTTCAAGACGTTCAAGAAGATATGTTCTGTTCTTTGATTTAATGTTGTAAACGTCTTTAAGTTTAAGACTTTCAATAACTTCTTTACTTTTTGGAAAACGCTGGGAACCTGGTCTTTTAAGTAGCCACTTTTGTAATGACAGTAAATAATCATTTTTATCCACTTTTTCATAAAGTGTCATAAATATTTTGTTGAGTGCATTTGTAGGCAAACCAACAATAAATCTTCTCCAAGCAAATGATTGTATAAAATCCAAAACCTCTATGAACGTTGCTTTTTCTATAACGTTTTCAGAGTAATCTTCATAGACTTTCATTAAAAACGGGTACGCTACATTTATTTCAAGTCGATTAATATATTCAAGTTGTAATCTTATGTCTTTATCAGTTTCGTTTTTTGGGTTTAGTAGTTTGTTGTAGAATTTTACAAGCGACTTTATTGGTGAAAGATTAGTTTCCAATTCTTGCAAGTCCGTTGTTGGAAATTTTGTTTTAAACTCTAAATAGACCTTGCTTTTGTTAGGTATTTTGTTGTTTGCCAATGTCAAATAATCTCTAATAAAATCGGAAACTTTGCTTGTGTTTAAGGTTTCGTCTTTTGCAAGTTTTTCAATTATTTCCCAATAGTTGTTGTATATTTTATTTTGGTCTCTTCTATTAAGGCCCATTAAAATATAGTTTCTAATTAAGTCTGCTTGCGAAAGTTCAAGACCTGTTGAGTTTAAACTTTCAAATATTCTTTGTGGGTCGTCTTTTTCTCGGTCGAGTGAAATTTCAACGAACATTAATTTAGATAATCCTTTAAGTACAAACTCTAAATTTTCTTCAGTAATCCGACTTTTGTAGTAATTAAAATTGTCTATGACTTTTGAAAAATCCGTAAACTCTTCGTCTTTATCGCTTCTTAATAGGTATTTAATTGCTTTATCATTATTTTCTGTCGGTCGAAGTTTTAGTTTTTCTTCTTCCGGTGCAAATTTATTTATCAGATAGGTTTCGCTTATTTCGTTTACAAGAGCTTCGTCATTAATTTCAATAGCTAAACGATAAAGTGCTAAATAAATTAAAGTCAAAGTGGTCAAACGTTGCTGTCCGTCAATTACAGTCAATTCCTTAATTCGAGAAGAAGTGTAAACGTCATCGTGAACATAAACAACACTACCAATGAAATGTGCAGTCATTTTATTACTCATTCCAACTTCCAAAATATCGTCCAAAAGTTGTTTGCATTGGCTTGTCGACCAATCGTAATTTCTCTGATAAACTGGAATTACAAATTGGGTTTTATTGGAAGATAAAAAGTCTTCTACTTTCGTTTCGTTTGCTTTCATTTATTCAATTCTGTTTCTCGTGTTCTCGGTTTTTTTTAATGACGCCCAACGATTGCGGTATGGCCAGTATGGATTTGGGAGCAATGACTTTTCCGCCAGTAAATTTACTAAAAGAGTTTCAATATGAATGATTGTTTCAAACCATATTGGCTATACCGTTTGTTATGGGCTGGTTTTCTTGTCATTCAGTATTAGTTTTTTGATGCAACTTTCTCTCTTATTGCTATTATGGTGTTTTTTAATTGTTTTTGAAAAGCATCAATGTTGTCGAACGAGTAGAAGATTGCCCTTATGTGAACCCTGTCAAAAAACAAATTCTGCTCTATCTCCGTGTTTTGAATTGTGATAATTTCTTTGTCTTTAGCTGCTGCATAACCAAACTCAAAAAACACATTTTTATTAGGATGTGATGTGTCGGCAATTAAAAATTCTGATTGCTCAATTTGATTGTAAATTGTTTCAATAATTATGTCATTGTCATTAAAGTCGTCTGCTCTGTAAATGTTTATATGCAATTCGGATTTTAGATAGTCTTTGATGTATGACTTGTAGAAACTATTTAACTCTTCAAATTTGAAAGGCATAATCATAAATGCCTGATTTGGTATTATTGCCTTTGGACTGTCGACACGTTTTAAAATAAATTTTAGAGGATTATTTGGTATTATTTCAATCAACCGATACAATGAAACTCTGTCAAAGCTGAAATACACAGGTTTTCGATTTTGATAATCACTAAAATATGTATAGTTGGTTAGGATGTTTTCGTGAAATCTTTCTCCGTAGTAACTACTATGTCCAAGATATCCTTCTATGAAATTATTGTCAAGTCGTTGGGTAATTTGGAAATAGCAGCTTGGACTATAATCATAAAATGGTTTCTTTTCCTTTATTGAAATAAGTCTGTCACTGTCGGAAAGAACCCAACAGGGCATAGTGCCTTTGGGAACTTCCCAACCGAGAATGTTGTCAAATTTTAAGCTATCCATTACTCTGATGACAAGATTGTTATTTTTTGATTTTTACACAGTCCGCTTTCCATAAGTCATCTTCTTTAAAAATCATAGCATCTGCATTAACGCCTTCTTTTTTATAAACTTTTAAAAGTTTTTCGATTAAGGTGGAAGCTCTCCAATTCTTAATCATATTACCTGCATCTATCGTCTTTACATATTCGGTTTCAAAAGTCGGCTTTTGCTGAGGATAAATAATAAAAATTCCTTCACGCTTCTCTGTCTCTACTGTTACTTTTGACGGTTTGTCTCCTTTGAATTTAATTACATCTGCTTTCCAAAGGTCGTCTTCTGTAAAAATAATTGCGTCACCTTTGATTCCTTCTTTTTTGTAAACTTTTAAAAGTTTCTCAACTAAAGTTGATGCTCTCCAATTCTTAATCATATTTCCTGCATCTATTGTCTTTACATATTCATACTCAAAAGTTGGTTTTTGTCTTGGGTATATTATGTAAAGACCTTCTCTTTGTTGGACTTCAACAGTCAAGCTACTGCTTGTGTTTGTTGATTTGTTAATGAATGCGGTTGTTACTGTAAGTACTAATATTGATAGTCCAATCCAAATTGTTGTTTTTAATTTCATCTTTTTTTATTTTTTGTTTCCTACTCGTTTGGCTTTTTGGTTGTCGCCCCGTTTAATTGGCTACTGGTCTCCTTGTTTTTTTAATTTCAAATAACCTGCTTGATTTTGTCAAGAAGTGTCATAATAAACCCGTGGTTCTCTTGTTCGTTTTCCGTTTGGTTGTCGTTTCTTAAACTTGCCCATAACACTTGTATATGTGTATGGCACATATATCCCCTATATAATTGCCGTTTTTAAGTACTTGCAAACGTTTACCAACGACTGTGGAATTAGAGTTGTTATTTTTCAATATTCCAAATATACCACAAAAGCTAAATAATTAATTATTTTCACACCGGCTCTTTGTCATTTTTGGACGTACTCGTTGGCATACAGCAGTAGTCTTCGTATTCGCTACCGTCTTACTATAGCATCACTTCTTGTACTTCTCCGGGCTTCATATCCTTTAGCAAGATATCTCCTATTCTCACACGTATGAGTCGTACGGTAGCATGTCCCACCACAGCAGTCATCTTACGCACTTGGCGGTATTTTCCTTCGGTGAGCGTCACACTTATCCAGCTAGTAGGTCGTGGCTATCGTCTCTGTATCTCGGCGGTGGTCCTAGGTGGGAAGGCTCTGCTATACGCACTACCTTGGATGGTAGAGTGTGATATGGTTCTCCTTCTAGTGATATCTCTACCCCAGATATGAGCAGAGCTATTGCTGCATCTGTTATAGTACCATTTACGTGTACGTAGTATTCTTTTTCTATGTTTTTGCCGCGGATCTGCTCGCTGACGCAGCCATCCGTAGTGAGCAGCAGGAGGCCTTCAGATTTCTCATCCAGTCGGCCTATCGCCATTATTCCTTCCGGGAAATTACCCAGCTCACCCAGCAGTTTTTTGTTCTTTCTTTTAGACTGATTATTGACGAACTGAGAGAGATAGCGGTAAGGCTTGTATATCTTAAAGTGGCGGTGGTCCACGAGTGCGTTTAGAGTGGTTGGTTTTGAGTTAAACTGTCAGTAAATGGCTGCTAAATGAGTGTTGCTCCAAATGGCGGACAAGCCATTTGCGTTTCGCTTGATGAGTACATCATTTTAATTTCTTAGCGTTTTCTATGGCTTTCATAGGAGAGTCTGAGTCATACGGTACTCTTCCGCTTGGCACCACTTTACTAGTGGCATCCAGGTGTGCTTCCTGATCGTCAAAGAAGATATGTGCCCCAAACGCTTCCAGTACTTTGTCTTTAGATAGACCGCCCATGAAGTAGACTTCATCTACGTATACGCCCCATTTTCTCAGGGTTTTGATGACCCGCATATGGGATGGGGCACTGCGAGCAGTTACTATGGATAGCCGGAGAGGAGATAGCTCTATGGTGGTAGGTAAGTGATCTTGTATGCGTGATAGTTTGATGAGTAATTCTGCGAATGGACCTTTATTAAGTGGATTGTCTTCGTTGTCTTTTTCGTGCTTTAGGAATGCGTCTATACCTTCAGTTTTGTAGCGATGCTCAGACTCATCAGAGAAGAGCACGGCATCTGCATCAAAAGCTATTTTAACGCGGTTATCCTTCGGATTAAAGGATTGCGGTGGTGCGTAGATAGAAGCTGCAGCACATGCTTTTGAGTCTATCACCGTTTGCACATCTTTTTCATCCTTGCTCAGGAATAAGTCTACATCGTAGGCATCTATGTACGGAGCTAAAGGCTCTCCCCCGCTGAGTGCTACACGGGTGATGTCTAGTTCATATAGATTGATAGAATTGAGCATTCGTATGCCAGTCTCAGGGCTGTTTCTGCTCATGAGCACTATTTCTACGATACGTTTATTTGCTTGATTATTGAGTTCGAGTAGGCTCTTTACAAGATAAAAAGCGGATCCTATCTTAAGTGGTTCGTTTTCGTGTGCGAGTTGATACTTGCGGTATCCTTCTATTCCTTCTTTATCAAAGAGGGCATTCTCATCTTCTAAATCAAAGAGAGCTCTAGATGAAACACCTACTACGAGGATATCTGATAAGTCTACAGGCATGAAGTCAAAGGTATTATTTTTCTACCTATTCACTTGTCTTCGCACTATAATCAAAAGTGGGATGGCTATCGTATAGGATAGTAAGAAAGGTAGGATATAGTGTTCTAAATTAAACGCTAGCATAGCAGCTATAATCAGGAGCTGAGAACCTAGACCAAGGGCAGATACTAATGTCATAAACCAGTTTGGTATATTTTGCTTTTTGGGAGCTTCAGGATCTGCATAGTAGATTGCTTGATCAAATACTCGGTACAGTATGTTGAATATCGCATAAAGTATATTCACGAGTTCTTGCTTTTCTCCGGGCAGTGCGATAGGAGCTTTCTTCTCGTTTATACGGCTGGTGTCGTCTCCATCAAATTCATTTCGGAGAATCACATAGTAGTAATTATATAACGTGCCTTGGAGCTGAATCCCTATGAATGCTAACAAAGCGATGATCAATGGTCCAGAAGTAACATACCAAATACAACCGAGCACTAAAAAATTAAGTAGAATGTCAAAAATAGAGTCCAAATATCTCCCGCTATAAGAAGGGGTAGCCTTTACTCGAGCTAGCTCGCCGTCTGCAGCGTCTAATATGGACTTAAGTATTAAAAATATCCCTGCCAATAAAAAATGATGTGATAGGATAAAGTAGCAAGCAATTAATCCTACTATGCCAAAAGCTAGGGTGACGTGGATGGGAGTAGCTCGTGTATTCTTCAGAGAATTAGCTATCCAGCGAGCAGGAGTACGACCGTAGTCTGACAGGTCTGTAAATTGATAGGCGGCAGGTAGCTTGCTCATTAATAATACGTTATAACATTAGTTGAGTGTCTTTGTTTTATAAATGAAATAAAAGTGACCTCAGCATATAAGGGAGTTCGCAGAATAAAACAGAAGTAGAATTCTGTTTTAGGTAAAAAAGCAGGTAGGACATAAGAAGGTATAGATAGTCTACTGCCTATAATTTACTGGTGCTAGATTCAGTCGCATCCCAAATCTGAAAATTACGTTTTGTCTGTCTGCGGCTAGTAGACTGTTACTCTGGTTGCGTATAAATACACCGCCATCTAAAAAAAGATTATGCCAGAGCATATAGCTAGCATCTAGGGATATGTTACTTATTCTATTCTCTATCCCTTGGAAGAGTGCTGCCTCAGAGGTATATAACTTATCAGAGGTGCTACGCGTGATATCTCCACCAAAATTGGCAGTTAGTCTATTGGTATCTATTCCTTGCTTACTACTGGAGTATATAGCGGTGATATTCAGCCGAGGTAGTGGCTGATAGCGTAGGATGGCTATTCCCTCTCTGAAGTTAGCACCTAGAGGGTGTGCCAGGCTCTGATTGTAGTGTATCCAACTCTGAGAGCGTGATCTGTGCTGGTAGATATGCGGTCTAGCTTGATTTACTTCTAGCTGTATATCTAGGTTTTTTATGCCTGCTATGTTTACATATTTTAGTCCTGCTTGGTAGGCCCATTTGTTTACATACTGATCGGGGTTTCCTAAAAAAGCATCTTTCACAAACTCGTCTAGTACAAACTGGCCATAGAAAGAAAATCGATGTAGGAAGTTCCATTTCCAATCCATACCCAGCAGCACGTTATCAGTACTATTCAGCCCGTGCTCTACTGCTCTGTAAAATATAATGGGATTCATATAGTCTATTTCGTACCTTCCACTCTCCATGCTATCTTGCCTGTCAAATATTACGTTTTCCCAAAGGCCTAAGGTTAAGTTTTTGCCTATATTCACACTCAGGTGGTGCAGTGCCGAGAACTTACGCTTAGTTGGAGCTTTTTGATTAAAGCCTTGGTAGTCAGTGTGTACGCTGTAGAGATTCATGTAGTTTAGCTTCCACACTTTTGTATTTATCTTTAGGAAAGTACTCGGTGTAGCATAGTCTGAGAGGATCATAGAGCGATATCCATTTCCTATGAAATTACGATCATGACCAAACTGGAGGGTGATTTCTTTTATAGGTGAAGCGGTGACATATCCTGCTACATTGAAAAAATCTCTGGCAGAGTTACCATAAGGTTTAGCTAGTGTGGCACCAGCTACAGAGAAATCATTGGCATATTTATCTCTGAGAAAGTTGGGAAAGCGTGCTTGGTTTTCCAGTGCATAGGTGTAAAATCCCACCTTATTTCCTATGTTGCCGTGCAGCTCAAATCCTCTGCTATTTCTGTATGTACTGAGAGAATCTCCGGAGTCACTGCCCCCTGAAAATCCAAGTATGGGATTCATTACTAGTTTAAAACGATCTTCTTTTACTAAAGTTAGGGCACTCTCAGTTGGGAAAAAGTAGTTGAGTATTGGTTTTCTATTAAAAGGTAATATGCTGGTATACAATATGTTGTCTTGAAGTAAGTAGTTTTGATTAAATGAATCTACCTTAGATATTGGCGTTATTTTCTCAGCAAAAGATGCTACAGCATCTCGTCGGTAGGGTTTTATACCTGTAAAAAAATCATCTGATAGGGTGCCAGATAATATTTCATACCGATCTGTGAGGGTATAATTAAAATATCCTGAAGTGAGCTCACTCTGTGCGTGAGATGTCAATGTGAAGAAGGCAAATAGTGCGAATACTGTTTTTTTCATTCGTGGTACGAAGATATGCGTAATGTAGAAAAGGATATGAACACATTGGTGCAGTGTATTGATTATCTTCGTCAACTTATAGATGAACGTAGTTTTTAGGTATATCTTTTTTGCAATGCTTTCTTGTATGGCTTACACTTCGGTAAATGCACAAAATATCATAAAACATTTCACTATAGAGGACGGGCTGCCTAGTAATGAGGTACACTATGTGCATCAGGATAGTTTTGGATATTTTTGGTTTTGTACAGATAGAGGGATTTCTAGGTATGATGGCTATGAGTTTACTAACTTCACTACCGCAGACGGCTTGACCCACAATACTGTTTTCAAGGTATTCGAAGATCATAGAGGAGATTTATGGTTTACTACCCACGATGGGTCCATTACTATCTTCAGAGCAGATAGTAAGGTGTTTGAGTCTTTTGAGCATAATAAATGGTTGCAAAGTAAATTTTCAGACCAAAAGTGGACCAGAGATATTGGTTTTAATAAGGAAAGAAATGAAGTTTACTTTATGATGAAGCGAAATACAAAGATTGACTTGGTTCATTGTCTTTTAGCAAGTGGAGAGATGCGATCTTTGGAAAGTGAAAGTGTAGTTTTTGACAATGTAGTTTTTAATAATTTAGTTATTTCTGGAAAATATTGGTTTGATGAGACTACCACTGATCAAGTATATTTTAGTATAATTACCCCTCCTCGTAACCTTAGGAAGCATGAATTACATAAAGAGTTAATTAAAAAAAAAGACTTATTGGGATCGTTTCCTAATGCTTTGGGTATAGGGAATGAAGTATTTTTTACTTCTTATTCTGGGCTTTATAAAACTGGTTCTGAGTGTTCACTAGTTCAAGTGTCCAATGATTTTTATACTACAGGACTGCTAGAAGACCAGGAGGGTTTACTTTGGGTGTCCACACTGAATAATGGAGTGTTTTTGTATGCAAATAAGAAAAGTCTTTTTTCGGGGTCAACCTTTGAATTAGCTAAAAACGAAAAATTTGTTTTGGGCAAAGAGTTGAGAGGTTACTTGGTTTTAGCTACCAATAGGGGCAATATTCTGGTGACAGATTCTAGCGGAAATCTGAAGTATAACTATCGTAATGATGAAATCAAGGGGATTAATGCTTTACGTTATGGTAGCGATTCTTCATCACTGTATTGTAGAGATTTTCAGATACAGCAGACTCCTTATGGCTTTAGTTTTATTCTTACATTTGAGGACGAATTTAGTTATAGAGATGTCGAGTTTTTATATGGAGGAGAGTCAGTGAAGACAACGGATACTATGACTTATCCAAGTGTGTTTTATAATAGAAAGGGCGGAAAATCCATAAAAAAACTCACTTACGCTAATAATTTAGGGGCGTTTGCATCTCAACACACAGAAAAATTTTTGGAACGACTTCTAGAAGCACAAAAGATTGATGATTTTCGTAAATATAGTGAGGGTAGGTCTTTCTTAGCCGACTACTATTATGGACCGGATTTTATTTATGTAGCAACAAATAAAGGATTACTCAAATTTCAACTTGATAATAAAGTCTCCCAATACTTGGAGTTCTCAAATATACATGGGTCGCTTGGTATAAGTTCGTTGAAAGTTTTAAATGATGTTACAATATTATCGTCTAAGGGACATGGTATTTTGGTTGTAAAGGATGATAGTCTTTATGTCAATCTTACGACAAAAGAGGACTTGCTTTCGGATATGGTTAATTATTGTTATGTAGATAAAAAATATAAGCAGATTTGGTGCGGAACCAATTTTGGAATATCAATATATAGCTATGCCATTATTAATGGGGAATTGACCTTCAAAAAAGATAGAGATATTACTAAGCAAGATGGATTATACTCTAATTATGTAAATAATATTACTCCTTTAGGCGATAAGATGGTTGCAATTTCAGATCACGGCATTGCGATTTTTGCTAGGCAGGATAAGAGCGTTTTTAAAACACCGTCCGTCACTTTGTTCGGTGTTCAGCAGGGAGATTCGTTTTATACTGAGTCTGATGTGAGCTTCAGTTATCTTCAAAATAACTTGGAGTTTAGTTACGGGGCGATCACTAATAGAAAGGTGAAAAATATGTACAGGTACCGTTTAGTTTCTGATCAAGACTTGGCAGTGTGGTCTTACACAGATAGTAGAGAGATCCGTTTTAATAATCTGTCTCCTGCAAGCTATACATTTCAAGTATCCGCACGGGCACAGAATACTGGATGGAGCACCCCAAAGGAGTATCACTTTACCATTACGCCACGTTTTATAGAGTTATGGTGGGTACGATTAATAGGACTAGCTGTTTTATTATCCATAGCGTATCTGCTTTTTACTATACGATTAAAACGGCTTCAAGATAAAGGGAAACTGTTACTATCTAATCAAGAATTAGAACTGCAAATAGCCAAGCTGGAGTCCTCAGCACTTCGTGGTCAGATGAATCCTCACTTTATGTTTAACGTGCTTAATTCTATCCAAAAACTTATACTAAATGAAGAAAAAAAAGACGCCAATAAACTCTTAGCACGATTTTCTAAATTGGTAAGGTCTGCTCTGCAGTATTCTAGATTAGAATATATACCATTGACGGATGAGATGAAGTTTTTAGAGAATTATATGAGTATAGAAGCACAGCGATTTCCGGGTAGGTTTACGTATCATATAGAAGTGGATGACGAACTACTAGAAGATGCTACTATACCGCCACTACTGATCCAGCCACTTTGTGAAAATGCGATAAAACATGCTTTTGTAGAAGATGGAGGTACTATACGGGTGCGTATCTCAATTAAAGATACTGAGTATATGCAGATAGAGGTAGAAGATGACGGTATAGGTGTGAGTAATACGAATACGCTGAAGAAAAGTAGCCTAGGTACTACCATAATAAGAGATAGGGTGAAACTCATACAGAAAACAGGAGTATTTGCTAGTCTTAAAATTGAATTAGCAGATCATAAAACCCAAAAAGGAACGCTTGCAACGCTCATACTCCCATACAATTAGATGAAGGCTATACACATAGATGACGAGAGAGACAGCCTAGAAGTAATGCGAATATTACTTGCAGAATGCTGCCCACAAGTACAGCTTGTAGCTTCGGTTACCAGTGTAGATGATGGTATAAAAGTAATAAAAGAACATAGCCCAGATGTTGTATTCTTAGATATAGAGATGCCAGGAAAGAATGGGTTTGTGTTGTTAGACGAACTAAGAGATTATGATTTTCAGGTAGTGATGGTTACTGGATATGAAGATTATGCTCTTAAGGCTATTAAGTATTCGGCACTAGATTATCTGCTCAAGCCGCTGGACGCAGATGACCTGTGTGGTGCTATGAAAAAAGTATCTACTGCTAAAGAAGCCGGCTTAATAAGACTAGGCCACTATCGTACGCTTGTAGAACAGGAGGATGATGAGTATAATTCACTGATGATAGCGTCCTCTAATGGGTATAAGAATATAGATATCAATGACCTAGTTTACTTAAGGTCTGAGGCAGGGAGCTACTGTGTGCTGTATTTTACAGACGGTACCAAGGAGGTTGTACCAAAGTCTATGAATCATTTTGAGGGTCTGCTTCCAAAAGATCGATTTCATCGTATACACAGATCTCACATTGTCAATATCAGAGCGGTAAGGAGTTTTGACTCACAAACGAGTGAAGTAGTACTTGTAAATGACCAAGTCATGACAGTTTCCGTACGCAAAAAAGTGGGTCTAAAACAAAAAATATCAACAAATCAATAATTAAACTACGCTTAGAGAGTGAAACATAACGTTCACTAAAAGATGACATGGTTAGTATAACACGCTAGGTGCTGCATATTTACATTTGTTTAGAATTAATGTAGATAGAAGCATTCTCAATTGACTAGACGTAAAGAAATGCTCCGAACTCCTATTGAACTACTGAAACGACTCAATTACTTTAACTAAATTAGTCCTTCCCTTTTATTGGTAGGACTTTTTTATGCTCCAAAGTATGGGTGTAATCAATTGCACTATTTGATAGTTTTTATGATTGCCGCTTAAAAGGCACTGTTTTTGGCTTAGGAGCGTCAGGATTCCAACACACTTCCCAAATATCATCGTTTATAGATTTGACTTCCCATTCCTGAGGTTTTTTGAGGTTTGGAGTATTTACGAGCATGCGTCCATTCTCCATAACTTCCCACGTTCCTTCTTGTTTAGATTCTCCCATTAATTGGGTAAACGTACCATCAGAACGCATATCTAGAGAGATATCTATGCCACAAGTGGCGGCATCGCATCCCCAAAGACCTACAAATGCTGTATTTGTTTCATTTATAGACTCCTCTACTTCTGCGATCTCTTCTTGTAAAGGTTCAGCTATTGTTTCATTTGCCGTATCCTTTTGTTGTTCAGCAGTTTTACTGCAGGCTGCAACCATTAAAATGGTCATTAGGTAAAATAGTTTCTTCATTGGTTTTAATTGTTAGAAATTCGAAGGTATAAAATAATTTTCGAGTATTCAAAAATCTTACATTCGCCAAAGTGTCAACCGAAGCCAAAATACAAGAACTTACTGCTGAGCTAAAGCAGCATAATTATGATTACTATGTGCTAGCGAACTCCGCCATATCAGACAGAGACTTTGATATGAAACTGAAAGAACTAGAGAAGTTAGAACACGCATTTCCCCAGTATGCAGATCCCAATAGCCCTACCCAGCAAGTAGGCGGTGATATCACCAAAAATTTCAATACAGTACTACACAGCAGCAGAATGCTCAGCTTGGGCAATACGTATAACAAAGAAGAACTGCTAGACTTTGATGGGCGAGTGGCTAAGCTCAATGGAGGCAATGAATATAAATATACTGCTGAGCTTAAGTTTGACGGATTTGCGATAGCACTGAGATATACCAATGGAGAGCTGGTACAAGCTATTACCCGCGGAGATGGTACGCAAGGTGATGATGTCACAGCTAATGTAAGGACTGTAAAAAATGTCCCTCATCAATTGTCTGGAGATATTCCAGAAAATATAGAAGTACGTGGTGAGATGTTTATACATAAAGCTGCATTTGCGAAGCTGAATGAACAACGAGCTAAAAACGGAGAGGACTTGTATAAGAATCCAAGAAATACAGCTGCAGGGACTATCAAGCTTCAGGATAGTGCTGAAGTAGCGAGACGCCCGCTCGATGGGTTTATGTATCAGCTTGCTGAACACGGAAAAGAAGAACTAGACCACTGGGACAGCTTACAACGTATGAAAAGCTATGGTCTACCAGTAAATAATGCTACTAGATTATGCGATACCATAGAAGAGGTATGGAAGTTTATAGAGCATTGGGATATGGAGCGAAAGAGTTTAGGCTTTGAGATAGATGGAGTAGTGATAAAAGTAAACAGCCGCTTGCAGCAGCAGGAGATGGGCTTTACTAGTAAGTTTCCCCGCTGGGCGATGTCTTATAAGTTTGAGACCGAAAGAGCGGAAAGTAAACTGCTAAGTATCAGCTACCAAGTAGGGAGAACAGGTGCAGTCACTCCTGTGGCAAACCTAGAGCCAATGCAGCTACTAGGAACAACAGTAAAGCGGGCCAGTCTGCACAATGCAGATTTCATAGCACAGCTAGACGTGCGAGTAGGCGATACTGTATTCGTAGAAAAGGGCGGAGAAATAATCCCTAAAATAGTAGAAGTAGACACCAGTAATAGACAAGTAGACAGCCAGCCAACACTGTTTACAGCAACTTGCCCAGAGTGTGATACGGTGCTAGAGAGACCAGAGGGAGATGCCGTGTTCCGCTGTCCCAATACGCAGAGCTGCCCACCACAAGTAAAAGGCCGCATAGAGCATTTTATAGGCCGAAAAGCTATGGACGTGGCAAGTCTAGGAGAAGGTAAAATAGATGTGTTGTATCAGTCAGGATTGGTACATCGAGCTGCAGATCTTTACTCACTCAGTGCAGACAGATTACTTGGATTGAGTAAATCCATAACGACAGAAGATACAGGCGACGAACGTATAGTTAGTTTTAAAGAAAAGACAGTAGAGAATATAATAACTGGGGTAGCGGCTTCCAAGAAGATACCTTTTGAACGAGTTCTTTTTGGTCTAGGAATTCGTTTCGTAGGAGAAACAGTAGCTAAGAAATTAGCTTTTCATTTTAAAAATATAGATGCCATAATGGGGGCAGATTTTGAAACACTAAATGGGGTAGAAGAAATAGGAGGTGTAATAGCCAAGAGTGTTATAGACTACTTCGGTATAGCCGAAAATAGAGAAGAAATAGAGCAACTGAAAGTTGCGGGACTTGCCTTTGAGGTAGTAGAAAAGGAACTAGCTAGTAATGTCCTAGACGGAGCTAAGATAGTAGTGAGTGGAGTCTTTACTCGCTTTAGCCGCAACGAACTCAAAAAACTCATAGAAGATAACGGTGGTAAGAACGTAAGTTCGATATCTAAATCCACAGATTTCATAGTAGCAGGGGACAGTATGGGCCCTGCCAAAAAAGAAAAAGCAGAGAAGCTGGGAGTAAAGATGGTAAGTGAAGATGACTTTGCAGGGATGATATGAATTATACGGTAATAGACTTTGAAACAGCGGGTCCAAAAAGAGATACTCCGTGTGAACTGGGAATCTGTGTCGTCAGAGATGGGCGGATTATAGAAACGAAATCTTGGCTCATAAAGCCAGCGTGTTATCCTAATTTTGGGAGTATGAATATTGCTGTACACGGTATAAGGCCTTCAGACGTTGCAGATAAGCAGGAGTTCAATGAGCTTTGGTCCGAGATCTATGCCTATTTGGAAGGCGAGATATTAGTCGCTCATAATACTTCTTTTGATATTAGTGTTTTGGTAAGAACATTAAGTTTATATGGTTTAGATATTCCAAATAATGAGTATTTATGTACGCTTCAATTGGCTAAAAGAGTTTGGCCCAATAGAAGTGGCTATAGACTAAATCAGCTTTGTGCTGAGATAGGTCACTCTTTTAATCATCATAAAGCAGAAGAAGATTGCATTGCCGCTTCCAAAGTATTGAATCATATTGTATCAAAGTGTCGCGTTTCTAGTTTTGAGGAATTGGAAAAACACTGTGGTTTAGGTCTTCGCACTATTTCAAGTTTTGGGCAAAGGATAAGTAGGAGCTCAAATAGAAAGTCAGATACAAAAATAAGTGCGGAGTTTGTTGGACAAGAGGCTACTAATAAGCTGAATTGAGCTAGAATACTTATAAGTGGAGTCTTTATGAGATATAGTAGAACAGATATTAAATCACTAATTGAGATAAATGGTGGTGTTAATGTATCTTCAATTTCAACTAAACCCGATTTCATAGTAGCAGGGGACAGTATGGGTCATGCTAAAAAAGAGAAAGCGGAGAAGCTGGGAGTAAAGATGATAAGTGAAGATGACTTTGCGGGGCTGATTTAGAGAATATAATTACCTTCGTTCCGTTGGCACATTTCAGACAAGATATAGGTAAAAAACTGCTCGCCAGACATCGACAAGCAGATAAGAGTGAATCGTTGCAGACATTGCAGAGCGTCAGAGAGATAGGCGTAGTATATGATGTCAATCAGATTTCTGCTCAACTGCTTAATAAGGTGGTTCATCATTTTGAGTCAGCAGGAAAAAATGTAATTACACTTGGTTTTATACCAGAAAAGGAGTTGGGGGATTATATACCTACACTTAAAGAAGAGTATTTCTGTGAGAAGGATCTTACCTTCTGGCGACTGCCAAAGAAGGCTGTGATGTCTAATTTTACAAGTAAGAAATTTGATTTTTTGATAAATCTAGACTTCAATAAGAATATTGAGTTGCAGGCTATTTCTGTGTATTCCAGTGCCAAAACTCGTATAGGAAAGTACTTTGAGGAATACTCTTTCTCTCAAGATTTCATGATTAAAAGCCTTGCTGAAAGTGGTGACGAATTGTTTAATGAAATAAAAAAATACATCAAGTAATGGAAAAGTTTAGAGGATTAGGTGTAGCGATGGTTACTCCTTTCAATGCAGATGGAAGCATAGACTACTTAGGACTAGAAAAGCTCACCAACCATCTGGTAGATGGCGGAGTGAACTACCTGGTAGTGATGGGCACTACAGGAGAAAACCCGACTATTGGTACTAACGAACAACAAGAGATTCTTCAAAAAATAAAAGAGGTAAATGCAGGCAGACTGCCAATTGTCTTCGGGATAGGAGGTAACAGTACTAAAGTAGTGGTAGATAGATTAAAATCTGAAAATTTAGTAGGATTAGATGGTATACTTAGCGTAAGTCCCTACTATAATAAGCCAAGTCAAGAAGGTATCTACCAGCATTTTAAAGCGGTAAGTGATGCTACACCACTTCCTGTGATAATGTATAATGTACCCGGGAGAACAGGTTCTGCGGTGAGCGTAGAGACTACGCTGCGAATAGCAGCATTACCAAATGTAGTAGCCACCAAAGAAGCGAGTGGAAGTCTAGATATCTGTATGGACTTAGTGATGGGGAAGCCTGAAGAATTTGGCATAATAAGCGGAGAAGATGGCTATACTATGCCATTCATAGCTGCTGGAATGCAGGGTGTGATCTCCGTAATAGGTAATGCGTATCCGACAGAGTGCAGCCAGATGGTAAACGCTGCTTTAGCTGGAGACTTTAAAAAGGCCAAGTACTTACATTACAAGCTTTTACCTATGATGAAAGCCATATTTATGGATGGAAATCCTGGTGGGGTGAAGTATGTACTCGCTAAAATGGGTATCTGTGGTAATCACTTTAGACTACCTGTTGTACCCGTGAATGTGGCTACTGAGAATGCGTTGGATGATGCAATGAATACTATAAACTAATCCAATATCTCTATCAATAAAAATGCCAAGGCGAATTGACTTGGCATTTTTTGTTATTTGGATTTTCTTTTTTGGAATTTATAAACCCTGCGGTTTTATATCGTAGCTATCACCTTCAGCTCTATACCTATAGGTGTGGGTAAGCAGTTGATTTCCATAGTAGTTCTGCAGGGCTGATTGTCCTTGAAGTATTCAGCATAGAGTCTATTGTAAGTCTTGAAATCGTCTTTCATATTCGTAAGGAAAACAGTAACATCTACTATGTTAGCCCAGCTACTGCCTGAGTCTTCTAGTATAGTTTTTACGTTATTGAATACGGAGTGGCATTGTTTTTCTATATCATAACTAGCGATGGTCCCATCTTCGTTTAGCTCTACTCCAGGTATTACCTTGGTACCTCGCTCACGTGGTCCTACTCCGCTTAAGAAAAGTAGATTTCCTACTTTACGGGCGTGAGGATAGGCACCTACTGGTTCTGGTGCTTTGCTACTGTTTAGTATATCTTTACTCATTGTCTTTTATAGTTATGATGACTTGTTCGGTTTTAGTTAGGAGCTCTACCTTACTTTTTGGTGTACTAGTAGTTCCAGTTTTATTGGTTTTAGAATCGTCGTTTTCACTGGCCTTCTCTTGTTTTCTCTTTTTTATCTTCAGTGCTCGTCTCTTATTGGTCTCACGCAGAGTTCGGAGATCCATTTTGCCAGGAAGTACTATTTTACGTGCAGGAATACCTGTTTTTATGGCAAAAAATCCTGCTGGATTGGAAACTCCATTGGGCTGAGCCGCAGCTACTATCTTCGTATTATCTGGAGATAGTGCTAGTGCATTTATCTTATATCCCTCCAGTGTATATTGTGCTATCTGTTTTTTCTCCTTGAGGTTATACAGGTTCACGGTACCATCTAAGCTACCGCTTACAAGATATATTCCCAAAGGGTCCATGTCTATATCTGTTACTGACCAGTTATGTTCTGCGAATATTGCATCTTCTTTTACGTTGAGTATATTCCATACTCGGATAGTTTTATCCTTAGAGCTAGAGATAAGAGACTTCCGGTCTACAGTCACGAGTAGGTCTGTGATGTCATTGGAATGTCCTTCGAAGGTATTGAGTACTTTGCCAAAAATGTCAATCTGAGTGATAATAGGACTGCCTTTTACAGCTATGAAATAGCTTCTACGGTCTATAGCTACTGCAGCAGCACTTATCGGCGTAGTACCATTGATAGGTATGATTTTGTTTTTAACTAAGTCCAATGTGATAAACTTACCGTTATTACAAGCACTGAAAATTGTACGCATGCCAGGTCCATATATGAGTTTATTAATCTGTGTATTCTCTAATAGATAGGAGGTATCCTCGGTTGCTATTTGAAAAAACGAATCGTTGAATTCATAAAAGGCTAATTTCCCACCTTGTCCACCTATTACAAGACGGTGACCATCTCTACTAAAGGCCATGGAAGTCACCGCACCGCGGAATCCTTCTATGATTTCTGCGGTTTCTGCAGTTGAGTCATTTTTATGAATGATGGCTGTATTATCCCAGCTTCCTGTGACGATATACTTGCCGTCAGGACTGAAAGTAATACAAGAAATATCATTAGAATGGTTAGAAAAATAAGGGAACGAATCTACCTGAGCAAACACTCCGGTACTGATAAAGAGGAAAAGGATAATACTATTTCGCATAACTTCTGCTAAGTTACCTAATTTTTATAAAAAAGCCATTTTGCTAGCTCTTTATAGCTGACTTTTTTACCATACATCAGTATACCAGTGCGGTATATCTTGCCAGCTACGGCTATAACTCCAAAAATCGAGAGCAGCATTACAGCCATGGATAGATAAATCTGCCAGTCTGGTGGTCCGAAGGGTAGTCTTACCATCATAGTAACCGGTGAAGTGAGTGGTATGATACTCATCCACGTGGCTAGTGTGCCATTAGGGTCACCTATCACTATGGAGAAGGATACCGCTATAGAAAACACAAGAGGCATAGTAATTGGTAGCATAAACTGCTGAGTATCTGTTTCGCTATCTACGGCACTTCCTATAGCTGCAAAAAGTGCTCCGTAGAATAAGTATCCTCCCATAAAGAAGAATAGAAATACGCCGAATATTTTTGCTAGAGGGAGTGCTAAAAAGTCAGATATGAATTGCAATTGATTCATATCCACATTTGCTAGTCCAGGATTGTTTGACACGTTTTGAAGCTCCTTCATGTCTCCCATATTGAGGCCCACTATAACTCCTACCACACCCATCAGGACGCCTGTTAACACTATCCATATAGTGAGCTGTGTGAGTCCCACCAGAGCTATTCCCAGTACTTTTCCCATCATCAGCTGAAAAGGTTTTACAGTACTTACTATGAGTTCTACTATGCGATTGGTTTTTTCTTCTATCACGCCTTTCATTACCTGTACACCGTATAGGAAAATGAAGAAGTAGATCATAAAGGCGAGTGCCATTCCCAAGCCAGTATTGACTCCTATATTACTGCTCTTAGTGCTTCCATCTTCTTTGACTTTGAACTGGCTGAGCACTATACTGGTTTGTAGGCTATCTATGGCCTCTTGAGCTATGCCGAGTGTATTCAGCTTCTTATCTCTGACTACATCTCTAAATGCTTGCTCTATTCTGCTGCTATTGCTGACACTTAAACTGCTCATACTTTCATACTTAAGCTTCAGTGACTGGTCTACCGTGTAATCTTGCGATACGCTGACTATAGCGTCTACGGAGTCAGAGGCTATGAGTTGGTCTGTGGAGTAGTTTTCTTGTAGAATGAAAA